>Ga0306921_10005765_pt1 | contig 12888 bp, 9 predicted proteins | sample sta12Cox44000080_FD_203760 | JGI IMG/M metagenome (GOLD analysis project Ga0306921, IMG submission 203760) | Lab enrichment of tropical soil microbial communities from Luquillo Experimental Forest, Puerto Rico - statoxic.12C.oxic.44.000.080 (v2)... | ecosystem: Environmental > Terrestrial > Soil... | reverse complement strand
CGGCGGTGCCTCGCGGCTCGGGCGGCCATGATGGACCTCAGGAGGATCAAATTCGCGCGCTGTGGTGGCACGCTGGCGGACGGTCTCGTCCTCGGCAACCTCATCGATCGTGACCGCTGAGCCTGGGCCAAAACCCTCGCCTTTGCGACGGGCCTGGACGGCCGCACGTCCCAGCCACCACAAACCGAAAGCGGCCATTATTGCAGAGGCGATGATGCCAAGACCAGGCGCTGCCAGCGGCGTCGTGCCGAAGAACGGCATCGGGATCGCGTTCTGTATGGCCGGGGTTCCGGGCAATGCCGACATCGTGAAGGTGGAGGTGCCCAAAGTGATTGCGGGGGGTATCAGCCGGTTAGGTATCCCGGCAGTGCGGAAGAGCTCCTGCGCCATCGGCACGAGCACGAAAAACGCAACGAACAGGCTGACGCCGCCGTAGGTCACGAGCGCGCCGGCGAGCACCACAGTGAGGATCGCGCGAGCCGAGCCCAGCCGTTCCGTCATGAAGCGGGCAATCGTCGAGACCGAGCTGCTGTCTTCCATCAGTTTGCCGAAAAGGGCGCCGAGTAGGAACAGCGGAAAGAACTGCGCAACAAAACGCGAGGCGCTGTCCATGAAAGTCTGCGTCCAGTAGGCGAGCAGTGGCCCGCCAGCGAAAGCCGCAGCAATCAGCGCTGCGGCAGGCGCCAGCAGCAGGATGCTCCAGCCCCGGTAGGCCAGCCATATGAGCAGCGCGAGGCCAAGCAGGATGCCGAACAAGCCCATGGGGTCGCTAGGATTCCGCCGCCGCGCCCCATGGGGCAGTCTCTTTGATCGCAGATCCGCGAGCCGCCCCTTCGGGCAGATGCGCGGGTCTCAGACTCTCCTCGAAAATCCAGGAGAGGTCCAGCGTATTGCGGGTACCGATGTCGTCGTAATGCTGCTCGAGCCAGTGCTGCGCGGTTTCTCTGCCGCGATCTCGCAGATGGGCGAGAAAGGCCCATTCGGCATTGAGTTTGCTGGAAACGCCGAGGCCGAGCATCGTCTTCTCGTCGTGGATCGCATGGACGTGAACGTCGCGAAAGCGCTCGCGCTCGAGGTTTTCGTAGTGGATGATTTCCCACAGGAAGGCCAGCGAACGCAGTTCCTTGAGCAGACTGGTATTGAAGGTAATCTCGTTCAGCCGGTTCTGGATATCGCGTGCTGATTTTGGTACATCGGGGCGGTAGAATGGGTTGATCTGGATCACGACAATGTCGCCCGCGTCGCATTCGTCCACGAGCGGGAACAGGGCCGGATTTCCCATATAGCCACCATCCCAATACGCTTCCCCGTCGATCTCTACAGCTTTGAAGAGAAACGGCAGGCACGCCGACGCCATGACGCTGTCGAGCTGCAGACCTGGCTGACGGAAGATCTTCGGCCGGCCGGTGCGGACATTGGTCGCGGTCAAAAACAATTTCAGACCGCCTGGATCGTTGACGGCTGCAAAGTCGATACACTCGGCGACGATGTCGCGCAGCGGGTTGAAATTCATCGGATTGAGATCGTACGGCGAAAACAGACGCGACAGGTGGTCCATCACAAGATAGCCCGGCGATGCATCGAGGCTCCAATTTCCCATGAAGATGTCGAACATGGACCGTCGGATCGGACTGTATTGGGCCGCGGCACTGGTGGCCGCCCAGAATTTCTTGAGGCACTGGCGCGCCTCAACCGGACCGCCGCGCGCCATTCCGTCGGCAAGCGCAACGGCGTTTATCGCGCCGGCGCTGGTGCCGCTGACCGCTGTGATGTGGAGCCGCTCATCCTCAAGGAGTCGGTCGAGCACCCCCCAGGCGAAAGCGCCGTGCGAGCCGCCGCCCTGCAAGGCGAGCTTGATCGACTTTTTAGGCTGGCTATTCATTCGATATCTCCAGATCACGGCTCATCGGCCGTCGGAACGTGTGCCCTTCAGTCTAGCCCGGCCGCGCGCCGGCCGGAAAGACTGCCGGGCAGATGGAAGACCATCGGCTTGGGCCGCCGTCGGTTGACCGAGTGATCGGCTCAAGCTCTCCAACGCTCCGCTCGTGGCACTGTCGGATTGTCATTCGGAAGGCCTGTGTCCGGTTGGCCGGCGGGTTTCGCGACTACCCGTTGAGTATTAAATCGCCGGCACTCCAAACATTGAGACCCATGCCCGCCCCGAGCCGAAGCGTGTTGGCACCGTTGTTCTGGCTGACGCCATCTACGTTGGTCTCGCCGCCGACATTGTAATAGCCGTCCGCCGACACCCACAACGCCGGCAAAAGACCGGGACTCGCGTGGCCCTCGACGAGGAATAATGGCTTTTGAGTAAGGCTGGAGCCGCCGCCGACACGGTAGTCCGGATTGGTCGTGAACACTTTGGTAGACAGATGGGTTTCGAGCCATACTCGGCCCTCGTCCGGCGTGTAGCCGTAATTGACCCTCGGAAAGAACGTCCAACGGTTCGAACTCGGGTTTAACGGATCGACAGGTAGATATTTGCCGAGCGGAGTGGCAATGAAAAGATGAAAGATCGAGAAAGTTTGCGGGACGGACGATCGGAATTGCTCCCTGGTGCATCAGCTCCCCAAAGGTCGAAGGGAAGGGCGTTTTCTTTACTCAGGACGACATCGATTATGGGAAGCGCGGGCAGTTCTCCTTCGTAAATGCTGGTCAAAAAAAAACGGGACGACCGCGTGCCCGACATAGTCACGGTCGAAATAGCTCGGGATTGAGCTGCGGAATTGCGCGAGGGCGGCGCCGACATCATTTGGCGGCCCTTATGTACAGCCGCTTTACCGGACAGCAAACCCGCCGGGTGACGGCAGCGGCAAGAAAGGCTCGTTTCTTCATCTCAGGGTCAGTGCCAGAAGTCATCGTTGATAGGGTGCAAAAGCCTCACCGACAACATCGGTCGCTCCTTCTGGCAGACCCCCGCTGCTCTGTGTCTGGGGCACCGGTGAGGCGGTAGTCTACGGACCTGCCATGCGCCTGTCGTCGGTTGGGAGTCCCAAGGCTATGCTGGATGTCCCAATCAACACCGTTGTGGCCGATAAGGACCCGCCCGTAGAACGGCCTCTGTGATGGCCGCCGCCATCGCACGCGGAGATCCGAAGGCAGGCGCTCCGCGCGGCGGATCAGGCTTTCATCCTCCATCCCGCGGTCGGAGCGCAGTTGTCTTGCAATACGGATGATATGGCCATGCCTGCAGTCGCAATCGGCACTGCGTCATCACGTAAAATTAAATTGACACGATCTCACTTTTAGGTGGAACGTCGGCCATCGATTAGCGTTGCCCGGCGCGGCTTCCGCCCTTGTTTTTGGGCTATGGTGAGGGCGGCCACGACACCTGAAACGGTTGAGACCCAGCTTCTCGAGTCACCCGACCAATTCGAAGCCTGGCGCGAGTGGCACCAACCCGTCCTCGATTTCCTACCTGAACAATCGACCAGTTACGAATTTCCGGCCGAGCTGCATTTATGGGAACTTGGCGGTTTGGCGATGAGCCGAACCTCCGTGCCTCCCGTTCGTGTCGCGCGAACGAAGAGAAACCTCAGGCGCGATGCCATCGACCATTGGGTCGTTAGCTACTGCATCCGGGGCACGCATCTCACGAAGACGGCTAGGACAGCGCTCGAAATACCCGCAAAAGTGCCCTTTCTCTCTTCGCTCGGACCAGAATTCTTGCACGAGCGGACGCATATCGACCGGATCCAGTTGCTTATGGCGCGCGACGCTTCCAGAATATTGCATCTCTGCTCGATGCCGCTTGCGGGTCGGTAATGGATACGCCTCTTGGACATCTTCTTGGCGACTACATGTTGGCTCTCGAGCGCCACCTGCCAGCCGTGACCGAGAGCGACTTTCCCCGATTGACAAACGCTGTTGGCGCGATGATCGCGGCTGCGATCGCTCCATCGGCGGAGCGTATAGCCGTCGCCAAATCGCAAGTCGATTTCGGTCGCAATGAGCGGGTGCGGCAGGCCGTCCGCCGGCACTTGCGAACGCCGACGTTAGGGCCGAAGACCCTTAGCCGGCTCGTCGGAATGTCCCGTTCCAATCTCTATCGGTTGTTCGAAGATACGGACGGCGTAGCCCGATACATTCACGTCCAGCGGCTGCTCGAGGTGCATGCCATTCTATCCGACTCCGAGAAGACGAGTCGATCTCGGCTATTGCCGAAGACCTCTGCTTCGCAGACGCCTCTAGTTTCAGTCGAACTTTCAAACGGGAATTCGGCTATAGCCCCAGCGAACTGCGATCGGATGCACTGACGCGCCGCGCCGTGCTTCCAAGCCACGCATCGTCGTCAACGGCGAATTTCGGCGCGCTACTGCGCGGGTTCCAGAGAAACATAGCGCAGCTTGCGCGGCCCATATCGCGCCAATTTGACACAGACCGAACGCCCTTTGGGCGTGCAGCGATGGCCGATTACCGATTCCAGTAAAGAATAGCATGGTAGAATCGACTTGACAGGCAATCGCTGACGGCGCGTTATTTGCTCACTTTTTCGGTGAGCGGCACCCATCGGGCAGCTGCAGAGATCGGCGCGGGACCGCGGCAGACCATGACGCCGGATATTTTTTCAACCCAAGCTTTCCGACCACGGGATCAGTTCGAAGCCTGGCGGGAATGGTACTCGTCTGTCTTTGAGGTGATGCCCAGAGACCCGATCGGTGACGGGTTTCCAAGCGAGATTCGGCTGTGGAACCTCGGAGGCTTGGCGATAAGCCGCACCATCGCGGCCTCTTCCCAGATATCGCGCACGAAGAGCCATGTCAGGCGCGATCCGGTCGATCATTGGGTCATCAGCTATTGCGCCCGGGGCGCCCACCTCGCGAAGACAGCAGATACCGAGCTCGAGGTACCCGCGAGAACGCCGTACCTTTGGTCCCTCGGACAGGAATTCCTACACGAGCGGACGCATGTCGACCGGGTGCAGTTCTTAATGGCGCGAGACACATTCCGGGATATCGGCCATCTCCTCGATGCGATTTGCGGGTCGGTGCTTGACAGCCCTCTTGGGCGTCTGCTCGGCGACTACATGATGGCCTTGGAGGGCCGCCTGCCGGCTGTGACGGAGTCAGACTTTCCACATGTTACCAAGGCGGTCAGCGCGATGGTCGCTGCGGCGGTCGAGCCATCGGCGGCGCGGGTGGCCATTGCTCAACGGCAAATTGATCTCGGCCGCAAGGAACGGGTCCGGCAGGCGGTCCGCAGGCATTTGCGAACCCCGACCCTGGGGCCGAAGAATCTCGGGCGGCTGATCGGAATGTCCCGTTCCAATCTCTATCGGCTGTTCGAAGACACGGGTGGTGTGACGCGCTACATTCAGCGCGAGCGGCTGCTCGAGGCGCATGTCATTCTTTCCGACACTTCCACGACCCAGTCGATCTCGGCGATTGCCGAGGATCTCTGTTTCGCAGATGCTTCCAGCTTCAGTCGGGCGTTCAAACGTGAATTCGGCTATAGCCCGAGCGAAGTGCGGTCGGCTGCGCTCGCTGGGGCGGAGCTCCGCGCGACGTCAAAAACCCGTAAGGCGCCGGCTGGGGCCAACTTCGCCGATCTCCTGCGCCGCTTGTAAGATCGCAAAGCGGGTTCGCGCACTGCCCTCGAAGGCAGCCAATATTGGGACACTCGGTATCGCGCTGGGATTCCGAGCTCATCTCAAGCGCCTCCGATGTCTCTACATTGCACGTGGATAGTCTGGGAGGATGCGGCTATGTCGATCAATCGGGGTCTGGCGACAGCGGCTGCCTGCCTGGTGGTGATCGCGGCGGGGTCAAGCGGAAGCACGGCGCACTGTGGTGGTGAAGCATCCGCCGGTAGTCAGCCAAGGCGACGTGTCCGAGCCCCGGGATGCGCAGCAAAATGTGATCGAAAGCGAACAATACGAACGGCTGCTACGTACAAATCCCGCCTTCCGCCAAGCGCGGATGGGAAAGGAATGCGGCCCGATCACCGACCCTCAACTCCACCAAAGCTGCCTTGCGAGTTCCGGCTCGTCGAGCGCGCCAGAGCACTACCGCAGCAGCGCCGGACGCTGAACCGTTACGAATCTGAGGGTTTCGGGGAGGATCACCGCACACGCCGGTTTGCGCCGCATGACGCTGCAGTAGGACAGGCGCTGGCGATGGCGAGGGGCGGCCACCAAGACTGAGATAATCGAATTTTAACGGTGAATTGCCGAACTACATATTGGCGACCTCCCGCGGCCATTTTGAGCGCGCGGCGGTCGCGTATGCCAGTCGCCCACCGGGCTGGAGCAGGCAAAGCTCGCCGGCCGCAGTCCGCAATTGCGCGCCGAGGAAGTAATCTAGCTGCGGGAGACACGGCTCGTATCGAGGCGTAGTTCGCAAATCTGATAGACCAAAACTTGCGGCGGTCGGCGGCGTTTACGGTGCCTTGATCGCGATCAACAATTTGTCTGAAGAAAAAGTCCGGCGCTGAAGGGAGTGAATGGACGACGCCTCCACTGTGACACTGGTGGGTGGATTGGGCTTGTTCCTTCTCGGCATCCATCATTTGACCGAGGGCCTGAAGGGTCTTGCCGGCGATTCCCTCCGCCGTGCGCTTCAGGCGATGGTCGGCGGCCGGTTGAGTGCGATCGTTTCCGGTGCACTATTTACTGTCCTGATTCAATCCTCAACCGCGACGACGCTGACCGTCATTGGTTTTGTCAGCGCCGGATTGGTCACCTTTGCGCAGTCAGTTGGGGTAATCATTGGCGCCACTTTCGGCACGACCTCAACACCATGGCTGGTAGCAATATTCGGGTTTCGTCTGCGAATCTCGGCATTTGCTATGCCGATGGTCGGCATCGGCGCCTTTCTCTGGATTATTGCCAAGGGCAAAACGCGTTCGGCCGGGGCGATCCTGGCCGGATTTGGACTGCTCTTTATCGGCATCGACTACCTGCAGAGGGGAATGGAAGGGGTTTCGTGGAACCTCGATGCCATCGGCGGAAGCGGTTTCGGCTGGCAATGGATCCTCGCTGGAGTCGGAATCTTGATGTCGGTTGTGATGCAGAGCTCAAGTGCCGCCGCGGCGGCAACACTCGTGGCCGTGCATGCCGGGTCGCTGAGCTTTGAGCAAGCGTGCGCAATGATTGTCGGCCAGAGCGTCGGAACCGCCGCGACGAGTGCGCTGGTGGCAATCGGCGCCGGGTTGGCGGTGCGGCGCGCGGCAATGGCGCATATCGTGTACAATGTTTCTATCGGCATCATCGGGATCTTGCTCCTCACCCCAATCGTGGCAGTGGCTTGTTGGGTCGGCACTCAGTTCGACGAGCCCAATGGCGTGCTCGCCCTGGCGGCGTTCAGCAGCATATTCAAGTTGGTTGGGATTCTTGCTTTTTATCCATGGCTTGACCGCTTCTCGAGTATCATCGAGCGGATCACCGGGGTAGGCGCCGAGACGGCTGTCGGTCGCCTCGACCCAATCCTCGCCGAGGCCGGAGGGGCCGTCGCGCTCGAGGCCGCGTGGCGCGCCATTCTGGAACTTGCGCATGGTTCGGTCGACGCCGTGCGCCGTCGGCTTATCGGTAAACCCGTCCGATATGATCCGCCGGTCGATGCGGCCCGGCAGATAGAGCAATTCCTGCAGTCTCTGTCGCTCGAAACACTTGATTTGGGGGCATTCGAGCCGCGTCTGGTTCGGCTGTGCCATGCGCTCGATCACCTGAACCAACTGCATGACGATTTCACACGCGTGCCGCCGGATGCGAGCGGCTGGCAGCCTCCGGCTGGCTTTGAGGACGGCGCACGAGCGCTTGCTACGTGGCTCGACACTACGAAGGACCCCCAGGCGGCACCCGGAGCAGAGATCTTCAAGGCGATGGGAAACGCCTCAAACGGTCTCACCGGTGAACGCACGATCGGACGCGACAAACTATTGCAAGACGTCGCACTGCAACGTACCCAGGCGGAGACGGCCCGCGGTGGCCTTGAATTGCTCGGCTGGGCGGATGGGACATTTTATCATGCATGGCGGCTTGCCGAGTCGCTGAGAATTGCCTCCGGGAACCAACCCGCCGCCTCATAGGGGAAGCCAATGAAGCGCAAGGAATACGAAAAGCAGCTGCGCAAGCTTCAGGTGGAGCTCTGCGCATTGCAGGACTGGGTCAAGCAAGCCGGCTTGCGCGTCGTCGTCGTTTTTGAAGGCCGAGACGCCGCCGGCAAGGGCGGGACGATCAAGGCCATTACAGAGCGGGTCAGTCCGCGCGTGTTCCGCATAGTGGCCTTGCCGGCACCGTCAGATCGAGAGAAGGGGCAATTGTACTTGCAGCGCTATGTAGCGCACCTCCCGACGGCGGGCGAGATCGTGATATTCGACCGCAGTTGGTATAACCGGGCGGGCGTCGAGCGCGTCATGGGCTTCTGTACAGAGGAGCAATACCGTCGCTTCCTAAAGGTTTGCCCGGAGTTCGAGCTGTTCATCGTCGACGGCGGCATCCAACTCGTCAAATGCTGGCTGGAGGTTAGTGAGGAGGAGCAGAAGCGCCGTTTCTTGGCCCGCATCGAAGATCCACTGCGTCAGTGGAAGCTGAGCCCCACTGATCTGTGCTCGCGCAGTAAATGGTTTGAGTATTCGCGAGCGCGTGACGTCATGTTCGCCGCGACCAATACGAATTTCGCACCGTGGTATATCGTCCGCTCAGACGACAAGCGGCGCGCTCGCCTCAATTGCATCCACCATGTGTTGAGCCTCATTCCTTACGAAAAGGTGCCGCAGAAGAAGGGGACGCTACCCGACCGCATAATGGACGATGCCTACGACGATCTGGCATCGCTTAGGGGGGTGCAGCTTGTCGCAGAGCGCTGGTAGCGTCGCCGAGAAAAACCAAGGGAGGACCAATATGTCTGAGGCAGTCCGCGGCAGTCCCGGCTCTGAAACCGCAACTTGGCACGCTGTCCCGGCAGATCAAGTAATCGGCCGGCTGAAGACTGACCCCGCGGCGGGATTGGATACCGCAGAAGCATCTCGGCGCCTCTCCCAATATGGCGCCAATCGCTTACCGGAGGGGAAGCAGCGGGGGCCGCTGATGCGATTTCTTGCTCAGCTGAACAACGTCCTGGTCTATGTCCTGCTCGGTGCTGGCTTTGTAAAGCTGATGGTCGGTCTGTGGCTCGACGCTGCAGTCATCTTGGGTGTCGTAATTATCAACGCCCTGCTCGGGTTTTTCCAGGAGGGCAAGGCCGAAAAAGCGCTGGATTCGATCCGCAATATGCTTTCGGCAGAGGCGAGGACCATCCGCGGCCGCGAGACGCGCCTGATCCCGGCCGAGGAGCTGGTGCCCGGCGATGTCGTGCTTCTTGAGTCGGGCGATCGCATCCCCGCCGACCTGCGCCTCGTCGACGTGAAGAACCTCCGGACCGAGGAGGCGGCCCTCACGGGCGAATCGGTCCCGATCGACAAGACCACCGCGGCAGTGGCGGCGAAAGCGACAGTGGGAGATCGCGAAGGCATGGCGTTCTCCGGCACCTTGGTGTCGTCGGGACGCGCGACTGGAGTAGTGGTCGCCACCGGGAGCAATACCGAGCTCGGGCGCATCAACGAGCTGATGGCTACAGTGAGCGCGCTCGACACCCCATTGCTTCGCCAGATCAAGAAATTTGGATATGCGATCACCGCCGTGATCGCCGTCGTGGCGGTGATTGTGTTCGCTTATGGCAGATGGGTCCGGGGAATGGACTTTGTCTCCATCTTCCAGGCCGTCGTCAGCATTGCCGTTTCGGTAATCCCGGAAGGTCTGCCGGCGCTGATCACTGTCACGCTCGCGATCGGGGTGCAGCGTATGGCTCAGCGCAATGCCATCATTCGGCGGCTGCCGGCCGTCGAAACCCTGGGCTCGGTGTCGCGGATCTGTTCCGACAAGACCGGCACATTGACCTTGATGGAAATGATGGTGGTGTCGGCGGTCACCGCCGATGCCGCTTACAAAGTCACCGGTCAAGGCTACGCGCCGGAAGGCGAGGTGCTGAAGGATGGGGCACCGGCAGGAGCGGATCCCGTTCTGGGGCTGATGGGCCGCGTCTCGATGCTGTGCAACGACGCCGAACTCCACCGGGAAGAGGGAGCCTGGAAGGTGGAAGGCGACCCAACCGAGGGAGCCCTTTACCCGTTCGGCAACAAGCTCGGTCTTGAACGGCAAGCCGAGCAAGCCGCCTATCCTCGGATTGATGCGATCCCATTCGAGTCCGAACACCGGTTTATGGCGACCTTGCATCAGGGCGCCGCCGGCAAGCAGTTTCTGCTGGTCAAGGGCGCGCCCGAGGTGATCCTCGAGCATTGTGACTGGCAGGCGACCAGCGGGGGCCAGGCTATTCCGCTCGACCGCGGCCATTTTGAGAAGGCGTCGGATGAGCTGGCGGCGCAAGGCGAGCGCGTCCTGGCCTTGGCGTGTATCGAGGATCACGTTGTGGTCGCCGGGCGTCTCGGCCCCGCGGATCTCCCGAAAAACCTGGTTCTGCTCGGCCTGGTCGGGTTGCTCGATCCGCCGCGGACGGAGGCGATCGAGGCGGTGAGCGAATGCCATGCCGGCGGCATCCGGGTGACGATGATCACCGGCGACCACAAGATCACTGCTGCCGCGATCGCCAAGATGCTCGGCATCGGCGACGGAAAGACCGCGATTACGGGATCTGAGATCGAGGAAATGGACACGGCGACCCTGCAGGACAGGGTGCGCGAGGTCGATGTTTTTGCGCGCGCGAGCCCGGAGCACAAGCTCCGTCTCGTCAAGGCGATCCAGGCGAACAAGCAGATCGTCGCGATGACCGGAGACGGAGTGAACGACGCCCCGTCGCTCAAGAAAGCCGACGTCGGCGTCGCCATGGGGATCAAGGGCACTGAAGTTACCAAGGAAGCGGCCGAGATGGTACTGGCCGACGACAACTTCGCCTCGATCACCGCCGCCGTCAAAGAAGGGCGCACGGTTTACAACAACATCGAAAAGGCCATTCTTTTTATGCTGCCGACCAACGTCGCCCAGGCGTTGGTCATTATGGTGGCTATCTTCGTCGGCTTTACGGCACCGATCACCGCACCGCAGATCCTTTGGGTTAATATGGTGACCTCAGTGGCGCTCGGGCTCGTTATCTCCTTTGAGCCGCATGAGCTCGATGTCATGCAGCGGCTACCGAGCGCGGTCGACCGCCCAATCCTTAACCGGTTCGGCGTGTGGCGAGTCGTCTTTGTCGGACTGGCATTGCTGGCGCTGACCTTGTGGGCGTTCTTCTGGATGAAGTCGAAGGATGCACCCGACGACCTGGCCCGCGCAGTCGCAGTGAACGCGTTGGTCATCGGTCAGGTGTTCTATTTGCTCAACAGCCGCTACAAGCTCGACTCGTCCCTTTCGTTCAAAGCCCATCTCGGTAACAAATATCTGTTGATCGGGATCGCCGCGGTCGTGATCCTGCAGCTGCTGTTCACCTACACACCGCCGTTCCAGACGCTGTTCGAAACCGCCGCGATCCCGCTCTGGGCTTGGCCGTGGCTGTTGCTAGGTGGCCTCGTTTTCTTTCTTGTTGTCGAGACCGAGAAGTTCATTATCCGGGTTTCGCGTTCGGCGGCTGACACTCCTGTTCTCGCGCAATCGCCGGCCTGAGACGTCTGAGCCGAGCAGATAGACCTCTCCGAGAAATCGTCCGCAAAGATTGGGACGCACGGTAGTGTATCTGGATTCTCAGCTGATTTCCGAGTCCGCACGGCTTGGTACATTGAGACACCGCTTAGGAGGGCCACGGCTACGATTATGAACACCGTTGTGACTTTCACGCTAGCGATCGCGTGCCTAGGGACGGTTGCGGCCTTCCAACCAGTCCATACGCAGACCGGTACCGCGACCGTTGTCGTAAAGCACCCGCCGATGGGCAATGAGGATGACGCTGTCAGAAATTTTGGTCTGCGCGGCAGAATGTGATCGAAAGCAAGCAACAGGAGCGACTGCTGCAGACAAATTCCGCTTTCCGTGAAGCGCGCAGGTGCAAGGAGTGCGGTCCGATCACCGATCCTCAACTCTATCAAAGCTGGCTCGCGAGCTTTAACCAGGGCTGAGCCGGCATTAGCGTAATGTGGTCGGCGGCACACGCCTGTGCGTAAGCCAATTCCAATGCAGTCGCGCGGAGGATCCGGCCTTGTCTGATTTGCTCGTTATCGAATTCGCCAGCGAAGAAAAGGCTGAAGGCGTGCGTGAAACGCTGCTGGCAATGCAGAAGGAGTATCTGATCGAGTTGGAGGACGCTGTGGTTGCGGTGAAGCAAGTCGACGGGCGCCTGAAGCTGAACCAGCTACTCCAACCGGTGGCGCAAGGCGCTATGTCCGGAGCGTTTTGGGGTTCACTAATTGGCTTGCTGTTCATGATTCCGCTGGCCGGGACCGCCGCCGAGGCAGATTCCGGTGCGCTCACAGGTCGGCTGACCGATCTCGGTGTCAATGAGGATTTCGTGAGGCGAGCTGCCAGAACGTTGCAGTCCGAGAATACGGCGCTATTCCTGCTGATCCGCAGGATGACGACCGACAAGGTCCTCGCGGCATTGCGCGGTGTCGGCGGCACCGTAATGCGCAGCTCGTTCGACGAGACCAAGGAGGCAGCCCTGCAGATGGCATTAGCGCAAGTGCGGGCAGCAGCTTCCGAAGCCAAAGGTTGAACATCAGTGCGGCGCCACTCTTTCGGGCGCCGTTGAAGGAAGGACTGACATGTTGTTTTCAGGCGGTTTTACTTTCTCCAACTTTCTCGCCGACGTCTTATCGGTCTTTCTTTTTGTGCTGTGGTTCTGGTTGCTGATCACCGTTTTCGGCGACCTATTCCGGCGGCGGGACATATCGGGCATCGCCAAGACAGTTTGGGTGATCGTCCTGATTTTGTTCCCCTATTTAGGGATTTTTATCTACCTGATCACACAA
>Ga0306921_10005763_pt1 | contig 12892 bp, 10 predicted proteins | sample sta12Cox44000080_FD_203760 | JGI IMG/M metagenome (GOLD analysis project Ga0306921, IMG submission 203760) | Lab enrichment of tropical soil microbial communities from Luquillo Experimental Forest, Puerto Rico - statoxic.12C.oxic.44.000.080 (v2)... | ecosystem: Environmental > Terrestrial >... | reverse complement strand
CCCAGCCAGAGGTGGCACGTGTCGTGTGCCAGCGTCGGTGCTCAATGGCAGCCGCTTAGAGATTTTCTTGAGCCTGCTGGGCTGCAGTCGACTTCGGGATCACCACTCACCCTGAGGGCACCAGTCAAGTGGAGGGAGCGCAACCGATTTCCATTCTTCTATTGCATCTGTGGAGCCCCGCGCCTAAACAATAGCGGAGCCTCGCACCAGAGTAGTTAGTCCGCCTGCAATCCCTGCCCAGTTAAACGAGGTAAAACGCGGTCAATGCTGCAGCTCGTGTGTGCCAGCATCGGTCATTCGCCTCAGCCGATTCGGTTTCTAATGGGATCACGGAGTCGTTTGCGTCGGGGCACTATGTGGGCGCCGGGGTCGCGTTGATAATGTTGACCTTGTCGCCATCGGCTACATTGACCGGCGGTTGCAGGATGACCTGATCGCCTTCTTTGACGCCCTCGCTGACTTCGACCTCGGTGCCGTAATCGGTCGTAATGGTAATCTTGTTAAGGTGGACCACACCGTTTTCGACGACCGCGACTTGCATGCCGTCCTGATTAAAGATTATCGCCGAGGCGGGTACGGTCAGTGCCGGCGATTGGCGCGGGATCTTTAGCTCGACAGTGCAATAGACCCCCGGCTGCAACGCGCCGTCTGGGTTGGGAACGTCGACCTCCGTCAGCAAGGTGCGCGTACCTGGCTGCAGCGCATCGGCGATCCGCGCCACTTGACCGTGGAAGGTGAGGTTAGGCATTGCCGGCACGCGAATGACCGCCTCAACGCCTGGCTTAACGCCAAACGCGTCGTCCTGCGGTACGTAGACCCAAACCCGGATCACGTCGCTATGGATCAGCGAAAACATCGAAGTGCCGCCCGACGCGTCAGCCGCGATTAGGCTGCCGACATCGATGTTGCGCTGGGTAATCACTCCGTCGAACGGAGCGACGACTTTCTGGTAAACCCTCTGCTGGTTGAAAAAACTCAGCTGCGCCTGCATCGCTGCGGTATTGAAATGAGCCGCCTGGGTAGCGTGTTGCTGGGCCTGCAAACTAAACCGATCGGTGTCGCCCTGCTGCTGCGTCACCCAGCCTTGCTTGACGAGCACGGAGTCGCGTCCCCAGGTGACTCGGGCCAGCGACTGTTGGGCTTGATTCTGGCCCGTAGTCTCGTGAGCCTGCTGCAGACTGTTCTGGAATTGAGCTATCTGGTTCTCGACCTCGGGCGCGGTGATCTCAGCGAGCAGCTGCCCGGCCTTGACGTGATCGCCGATATCGACATAGCGCTTCGCCACATAGCCGCTGGTGCGCGCGAAAATGTTTGCCGCCTCGAAGCCGAGCGTCGTCGCAGGTAATGTCACGTGCAGTCTGCCGAGCTGCTGTCTCACATTCTCGACGCGCACGGTCGGGACGAAGTTCGCCTGCTCGGCGGCGATGTCTATGACCTGACGGTGCTGCTGGTAATGCCGCCACACGCCGAGCCCGACTGCCGCGATAAACAGCACGAGCACGCCGAGCCCAATCAGCCGGCCTACAGGACCTACGCGCCTACGGGGTCCGCTCGGCGGTGCTTTGGGGCTATCGCGATCCGGTGCGGGGTGTGCCGGCCGTGGCGGCGGTTCTTTCAAAGCCGGCGGCACGTCCAGGTCGCTCATTCTGGAATCTCCTCGAAGACGCCATGGGCCTGTTTGCCGTCGTTGCCCTTGCGCAGCATTGCGAAAAGGTACGGCACGACGAGGAGCGTGGTCGGCGTCGCGAACAGGAGGCCGCCGATCACCGCGCGCGCGAGCGCGGCATTCTGCTCCTCGCCCGGCTCGAGTCCGAGCGCCATCGGGATCATGCCGACGATCATCGCGGTCGCGGTCATCAAGACGGGCCGGATGCGAGTATGTCCGGCCGAGATCGCGGCATCAAACGCGCTCGAGCCTGCCAGTTGCTGCTCGCGCGCAAAAGTGACGAGCAGGATCGAGTTTGCCGAGGCGACCCCGACCGCCATGATTGCGCCCATCAGCGAAGGGACACTCAACGTCGTACCGGTGATGTAAAGCATTGTGACGATGCCGAAGAAAGTCGCTGGCAGTGCGAGAATGACGACAAACGGGTCGCCGAAATTCTGATAATTGACAACCATCAGCAGATAAACGAAGACAGCCGCGAAAAACAAGCGGATCGTCATATCGCGGAAGGCTTGATTCATGCTGTCGATCTGGCCGGCTACTTGGATCGTGTTGCCTGGCGAGAGCTCGTTCTTGAGATCAGTCGTGATCTTGCTGATGTCGCTGGCGATGCTGCCGAGATCGCGCCCTTGCGTGCTGGCATAGACCTCGTAGACCGGCTGGATGTTGGCTTGGTTGGCGCTGCCCGGCACGGAGTCGCGGGTGAAGGTCGCCACATTGCTGAGCTCTCCCGGAACGGGTAGCGTTGCCGGCAGCGCGGTTGTCGTGCTGACCGGCGCGGAGGTCGGCACATTGCCGAGTTCTCCCGGAACCGATTGCGTCGCCGGCGACGAGGTCAGGATGCTGACCGGCGTATTTCCGAGGCCGTTCAGCGAGTGCACCAGGTACTGTGGCGTCTGCACAGCGATGTAGTAGGGGATGCCGTTTTTTGGATCGGTCCAGAAATTGGGTGTGACCGTCTCGGAGGAGGTGAGGCTCGTGCTAATGTTATTGCCGATGTCGCTTGCGGTGATGCCGAACTGCAAGGCGCGCGCGCGATCGATCTGAACGTAGAAGTCGGGGGCGTAGACCTCCTGTTGGATGTGAGCATCGACAACCCCCGGAATGGCAGCGATGCGGCGTCGCAGCTCCTCGGCAATGCGGAGGTTCTTGGTCCGGTCATAGCCAACGGTCCGCACGTCGATCTGCGCGGTAAGCCCAAAATTCAGGATCTGCGTCGCCATATCGGCGGGCTGGAAGTAGAATATGTCTTCCGGAAAGACCGCCGGCAGCACCTGCCGTAATTTGCGCACGTAATCGGCGGTCGGGGCGTGGCCGTCTTTGAGGGACACCATGATCACGCCGTCATTGACCGCGATCGTTGTGCCGTCGGCGAACGCCCAGTTGTAGGAGCGCGCCGGCACGCCGAGATTGTCGACGATCAGATCGAGGTCGTTTTTCGGAATGACCTGACGGATCTTGTCCTCGACGTTCTGGAAGATCTGCTCAGTCGTCTCGATGCGGGTGCCTGGCGGTGCACGGACATGGAGCTGGATCATCCCGCCGTCGATCGTCGGATAGAAATCGCGGCCGACAAAGGCGAACATCACGCCGCCGGCTGCGAGCACGAGGACGGCGACGGTCGGAATGATGGCTCGGCGGGTCAGCAGAGTTCTGAGTAACCCCACATAGCCTTCCCGCATATGTTCGAAGCCGCGCTCGAATGACGCGTGGAAGCGCGAAAGGAAGCCTTTGCCGGCGTCCCCGTTCGACCCATCGTTATGCGTCCGCTTCAGCATCTGGCCGATCGTGATCGGCGTCAGCGTTCGCGACAGGCCGTAGGAGGCAAGCATCGCGAAGACCACGGCAAGGCCGAGCGGCGTGAAGAGATATTTCGCCGGCCCTTCGAGAAAGACCACTGAGGTGAAAACGCAGCTGATCGCGAGAGTCGATACCAGTGTCGGGACGGCGATTTCGGCGGCGCCGTGCAATGTCGCGCGCGGCAGCGGCATTTTTTCTTCGTCGAGCAGGCGATAGGTGTTCTCGATCGTCACCGTCGAATCGTCAACAAGAATGCCGACCGCGAGCGCCAGGCCCCCCAATGTCATCGTGTTGATCGTCTCGCCGAGAAAATAGAGTAAGACGAGCGAGGTCAGCATTGCGAGCGGGATCGAGATCATCACGACGACCGTCGGGCGCCACGACCCGAGGAAGAGCAGGATCATCAGTGCCGTAAGCCCGGCGGCGATCGCTCCCTCGCGGAGCACTGCCACGACCGACGAGACGACGAATAACGACTGATCGAACAGCGATTTGATGACCATGCCGGGCGGCGCCGCTTCCCGCGCGATATTGAGCACGTGCTTGACCGCATTGACGACAGTCAATGTCGAAGCATTGCCGTTTTTGATGATGCTGAGCAGCACCGAGCGCTTGCCGTCGGCCCGGACGACGTTCTGCTGCACCAGATTGCCGTCCCGCACATGACCGGTGTCCCTCAGGAACACGGTAGCGCCGTTCTGGTAGGCGACCGGGATGTCGTTGAGCGCCTCGATCGTCGGTGGCATCGAATTGATGCGGACGGTGTAATCGGTCTTGCCGATCTTCTCGTCGCCGCCGGGCAGGGTTAGGTTTTGCGCATTGACGGCATTCACCACCTGCAGCGGCGTCAACCCTTTGGACAGCAGCTTTACCGGGTCGATATCGACCATGATCTGACGATATTTTCCGCCGGCCGGTGTCGGCAGCGTGACGCCGTGGATCGGCGCGAGCATCTGCCGCAGCCGGTAGATTCCGTAGTCATAAAGCTGCGCCTCGCTTAATTTATCCGAGCTGAGAGCGATTTGCAGCACCGGCACGGCCGACGCGCTGTATTGCACTACGATCGGCGGCTGGGTCCCGGTCGGCAGCAATGAGCGGATCGCATTCGTCGCGGCGACGACCTGCGAGATCGCCAGACTGAGGTTCACATCCGGCTGGAAATAGAGCTTCTGCACCGAGATGCCGTCGACGGTCTCGGCTTCGATGTCCTTAATCCCGTTAACGTTGGAGCTGATTGCGTACTGGCTATAGGTGGTAAAGCGCTGCTCCACCTCAATCGTGTTGAGGCCGGTGAACTGCCAGATCACCGATACGACCGGGATGTTGATCTCGGGGAAGATGTCGGTCGGCATCTCGACGACCGCCGTCACCCCGAGAAACAAGATCAGTGCCGCCACTACATAAAAGGTGTGCGGGTATTTCAGCGCAAAGCGAACGATTCCCAAGGCGAGTCCCCTTATGACTGGGTGAGGGTCGTCTTGCCCGTTCCTCTCAGATCCATCATGGTCGAGTGACCCCGTTGCCGAAACTTCGGGCCCCCGGCGGCGTTAGCCCGTCTGGGCCGGACCTGGTTCTTCCGCTGGCGGCCAAGTCGAATCGCAGATCATTCAGCGGTGCCTGTCGGTTTGCGACCGGCGCCACCAACATCGCGTTCCGTTACGAGTGCAAATGCGACTCGACCAGCCAGGTTTGGTAATCGATGCCGCGCGACACCTCGGTAAAAACGTCGGAAGTGTCCTGGTCGCCGAAAGCCGCGGCCTCGTCGATCGCTTTGCGGGCAGAGTCGCCGAAGGCGGCGAGCGCTGCCGTCACGGCTGTCAGGTGCGCTTTTTCGCCAGCGACCCCGAGCTCGTACCGTTCGAGAAACGACCGCTTGACAGCCACCTGGATCGTCCCTTCGGCTGTGCTACCGAGAGTCGCCGCACGCTCGGCGATCGTATCAGAGTAACCCTCGACCACATCTGCGACCTTGTCGAGGAGCTCATGGACCGCGATGAAAGCCGGCCCACGGACATTCCAGTGCGCCTGCTTGACCTGTGCGTGCAGATCGATCGCCGCGGCCAGATGCCGGTTAAGCAACTCGGCTGACTTGGAACGGATATTCTCGGAAAGCGTATTGGACGTACGGTACATGGTGTCCTCCGTAACCGAAAGGGCGCGCGGCCTCTCAGTCGCGCTGGGGAATCGCCGAGCTGGCGTTCACAACAAAGTTGGAACGGATCACCGGCCGGAACCAGTGAACTCCGGAAAATTTGGGTAAATTGTGGTCAAATAGTTGGCGCACGGCTGCAAGCGTGGTCGAATTAGCACCGTGGCATTTACTAGAATTTACCGAAAATAATTCGGCGCCACTGCCGAGCAGCCCACATATCGGGGCATCGACCAAAGCCTGATCCCCGGCCCGGCTGACGCAGATTGGCTGGTCCGTGGCAGGCAAAAAATGGAGGTGTTTATGCTACAGTCAGAAGAAAATCGCGCCCGACCCAGAAGCGGCAGGGCTCTAATAATAGTCGCAGCTAGTCTACTGTGCGCTGTCATGCTCCAGCCAAACCTCGCCTATGCTGCGCCCCACGGCGGCGGAGGGTTTCACGGGGGCGGGTTTGGCCGCTTCCACGGGGGTGGATTTCACGGCGGCGGGTTCCGCGACGGAGGGTTGGGCGGATTTCGCGGCGGCGGTTTCCACGGCACCTTCGCCGGCCTGCACCATCGCTTGGGACATCCGAGTGGCGGCCACTGGGACCATGCCTGGCACAATGGACGCTACGGCTGGTGGTGGGGTGGCGAGGGGCTGGGATGGACTTACTACGAGGATCCCTGGTGGGGTTATCCGGACTACGGAAACTACGGCTACAACCAGCCTTACGCTTCCCAATCTTGGTACTACTGCTCCGATCCGGCGGGCTACTATCCTTTCGTAACGCGGTGTAATACGAACTGGCAGACCGTTCCAGCCAGCTGAGGCCTGCGCGACCGAACCCTCACCCGGGGCCCGCCGTGGAACCCGGGTGAGGGTTCATCGTTGTCGCTCGACGAGCAGATTTTCGGCACTCCTCGCTATCTCGGGGTGTAGCCGTTGAGCTCGCGGCCGATCTCCAGCTCCTGCCGGCCGAGGCCCGATGGGTTTTGTTGCAGCAATTGGCGCTGCCCTGCCATCAGGCTGCTGGCGTAGTCCTCCCGCATCTGCTCCTGAAGCGGGCTATTTGTCGGTGCCGACAGCGACAGGTTGGGATCGAACGCGTGGACCTGTGGCGTTGGCACGCCGGCGTGCTCCTGCGCCGCGACCGGGGCGCTGGCGAGTGCGGCCGAGAGGGCCGTGGCCAGGGCGAGAACAGGCAGGGTTTTCATCGTGACCTCCAAAATACAACTTCTCCCCGGAATGGGAGACAGTCTTCGCGTTTGCGGTCAGAGTTGGTTACATCGGATTTTTTGTGCGTCCAACCGACCTCGACACAGATTTAATTGCCTTCACCCCAGCGCCACGTTATGTCTGGTAAAGCTTAGTAAATTTTGGTCAGCCGAATGTGACGCTCAAGGTCTATGATGGCGCTCTGCACGGCATGTGCACGACGCTGAAGGACCGGGTGAATGCAGGTCTGCCGGATTTCATAAAGCCCTCAAAAATCCCAGCCAGTCCGCAATTCTCGGATTGGTTGAGGAATGGGTGGGCGATTTTCGCTTTACAAGGGGTCCCGAAAGGTGCTCGCAAAGCATAAACGGCGGTGGGTCGCGCTTCCGGTGGCGATATCTGTCGCGGCGGCGAGCCCCGGTTTGCGGGAGGCGGGCTCGCCGGCCCAGTCGCAGACCGCGACTACGCCGGATCAGGCCAAGCGCCCAGCAACCTCCGAGACCCGTCCCATTCCAGAAGCGGGTTCGTTGGCGCAGCCTAAATCGCTCGACCAGGTTGGCCTCCCGGCCGAGCTCGCGCGGCGGGCGGTCCTGTGCGATCGCCAGCTGGATCGCGTCCAGCAAATCCTGATCGCGAACAGGTTTGGTCAGGAACTCGATCTCACCACCCTTCATGGCCCGAACCGACATCGGCACATCGGCGTGGCCGCTGATGAAGATAATCGGGATGTGGAGGTTCACGGCGACGAGCTCTCGCTGAAAGTCAAGGCCGCTTCGCCGCGGCAGTCGGACATCGAGCACAAGGCAGGTGGGTCCGCCCGGGCGGCCGGCCTTGAGGAATTCATCAACCGAAGCGAGCAGCTTCGCTTGCAGCCCAACGGATCGGACAAGGCTGCCGATCGACTCCCGGATTGCCGGATCGTCATCGATGACGGTCGATGTCGCCTCGGCCATCGCGAGTTCTCGCCGGAGCAATCCGCCTTTCCCAGACACCCTCCTCCTGCACCGGCCCCGTGGACACCTGGCTTCGCGGTGTAAAAATGCTCGGAACAACTATGTTAAACTAAGAGATCGTGAGGTCGAGGCAGAGCCAAAATGACGCATCGCTCGTGGCCGCGTGCCGACCGCGACCCCCGTTAGGATGTCGGCAAAGCAGATGCCGATCGCGAGTGCGGCGGTCGCGAGCCAGAGCAACACGGAGGCGCCGGAAGTGATTGTGGTGACCAGCAACGACATTACCCAGCGCAAGCAGGCCGAGGAGGCGCTCCGAGAGAGCGAGGCCTGGTGGCGGGAAGTTTTCGAACACAACCCGGTAATGTATTTCATGGTCGATGCCACCGGGAAAGTCCAATCGGTGAATGCCTTTGGCGCGGCTCAACTCGGCTATAAAGCCGACGAGCTGATCGGGCAATCGGTGCTGACGGTTTTTTTAGAGGAGGACCGAGAGCTCGTTAAAGGTCAGCTGGCGACCTGCGCAGGAGAACTCGGCCGTTCGCATAGCTGGGAGATCCGCAAAGTCCGCAAGGACGGCACGGTGCTCTGGGTTCGTGAAAATGGCAAATCCGTGCAGCGGTCAGGCAATGATGTGATTGTCCTGATTGCATGCGAGGACATCACCGAGCGCAAGCGCAACGAGCAGCGCGGGGCGGCGGCGTATGCGGTGACGCGCGTGCTCGCCGAGTCTGATAACCTCGCCGGGGCTGCTCCGCATATCCTTCGGGCGATTGGTGAGAACCTGGAATGGGACTGGGGCGCTCTCTGGGGTCTCGATCGAGAGGCTGCCGCGCTCCGATGTGATTGCCTGTGGCACGTGCACGACATCGAGACCGCGGAATTCGACACGGTCAGCCGGGAACGTACCAGAGTCCGCGAAGGCCGGCTCGGTCAGGTTTGGCGAAGCGCATCGCCAAGCTGGATCGTCGATGCGACGACCGAGCCCGGATTCTTGCGCGCCTCGGCGGCGTCGCGCGCGTTGCTGCATGGCGGCGTTATTTTTCCGATAATCCTCGATACGGAACCCCTGGGGGTTGTCGAGTTCTTCAGCCGCGCGGCTCGGGAACGCGATGCAGAGCAGCTTGCTACATTATCGGCAATCGGCAGCCAAATCGGCCAGTTCATCAAGCGCAGGAGCGCCGAAGCGGCTTTGCGCGCCAACGAGGAGCGCTGGCGCAAGCTGTTCGAGACTTCGCACGCGGGCATGGCTTTGGTCGGGCTCGACGGTGTCTTTACCGCGGCGAACCCGGCATTGCAGCGAATGCTCGGCCACACTGAGCAGGAGATCGTAGGGCGCAACGTCCTCGAACTCAACCCTGAGGAAGAGCGCGCGGCAACCGCGGATGCCCTCGCGAGATACCGCAGCGGCTCTCTGGATGAACGTCAGGTTGAAAAAAAATACCTCAAAAAGGACGGCAGCCCGGTGTGGCTGAACATCACTACGACACTGGTGCCGGCAACCGAGACCGCCACTCCGTTTTTGCAGGCGGTTTACGTGGATGTCACCGAACGCGTGCGCTTTGAAGCGGCGCTGCGCGCGAGCGAAGAGCGTTGGCGAGCCATTTTCGAGACGGCGGCCGTTGGCATCGCGACGGAGCCTTTGGCTGGCGGAGTTTCAAGCGTGAATCCGGCATTCCAGCGGCTGCTCGGATATAGCGAGAGTGAGCTTCAAAAGCTTACGACCTTCGATTTTACTCACGAGGACGATCTGGCGGCGACACGAAAACTTCGCAATGGCATCATCACCGGTCCGCAACGTAGCTACAGGCTCGAAAAGCGTTACCGACATAAAGACGGTACGATCATATGGGCGGACGTCAACGCGTCGATGGTGCCTGCAACGAATAGTACGCCAGCTTTCCTTGCCATAATGGTCGTCGACATCACTGCGCGCAGGCACGCGGAGGACGCGTTGCGGGTAGCGCAATCGGAGCTTGCACGCGTGTCGCGGCTGACGACGATGGGCGGCTTCGCGGCATCGATCGCCCATGAAGTGAACCAGCCTTTGATGGCCGTCGTGACCAACGCCGACACGTGCTTGAGATGGCTTGCGCAAGATCTGCCGGATCTCGATGAGGCCCGACAAGCCGCAGAGCGGACCGTCAATGCCGGCCACCGTGCGGCAGACATCATCAAGACGATCCGCGCCCTGGCCCGAAAGTCCACCGCGGAGATGACGCGGTTTGACATCAACTCTGCGATAACAGACATTCTTACCCTCGCGCGCGGCGAACTGCAGCGACATGATATCTTGCTGGAAACCGATTTTTCAGCCGGCGTCCAACCCATCATGGGCGACCGCGTGCAGTTGCAGCAGGTCATCCTGAATTTGATCAGGAATGGCGTTGAAGCCATGAGTACGGTTACGCTGCGGCGGCGCGTGTTGCAGGTTAGCTCCCAGATCGACGAGCGTGGAGATGTCGTCATTGCGGTCACGGATACGGGCACAGGGCTCGATCCGACAAAGAAGGAGCGTATCTTTGATGCCTTCTTCACAACCAAGCCGGAAGGAATGGGATTGGGGTTGTCGATTTGCCGCTCGATTGTCGAAACGCATGGCGGCCGGCTGTGGGCGTCGCCAAATTTGACTCAGGGGAGTACCTTTCAGTTCACTGTACCGGCGGCGGCCGACGGGCCTTAATGACAGTACCGCATAAAGAGGCGGAGGCCACGGTCGCCGTCATCGACGACGACCCGGATATTCGCGAGGCCCTCCGCGGGCTCCTCCGATCGGTGGGCCTGGGGGTCGAGTTGTTTGGCTCGGTTCAGGAATTCCTCGCTGCCTTCCAGCGGGAGCGCCCGGGATGCCTGGTCTTGGATGTGCGACTGCCCGGGCGCAGCGGTCTCGATCTTCAAGAGGAACTTGCCAGAGCAGACATCCACTTTCCGGTTATCTTCATCAGCGGGCATGCCGATGTTCCGATGTCGGTTCGGGCGATGAAGGCTGGTGCGATAGAGTTTCTGACCAAGCCCGTCCGCGATCAAGATTTGTTGGACGCCATCCAGCTGGCGATTGCGAAGGACCGCGCCCGCCGCAAACAAGAAGCGACTCTTGAGCGACTGCGTGCCGACTTCGATACGTTGACACCGCGCGAACGCGAGGTGATGGTGATGGTCGTAGCGGGCCGCCTCAACAAGCAGATTGCCGGGGACTTGCAGCTTAGCGAGGCGACGGTAAAGGCACATCGTAGCCAAGCGATGCGAAAGATGCGTGCTCGGTCCTTGGCCGAGCTAGTCCGGATGGCCGATAAGCTCATGCCCTCCCGGACAAAGTCGTAAGCCTCTTCGACTAAAGTATAACAACCTCGATTCCTTCTGCTGATTGCTCCTGACGCTCGCCCAATTGCGCGATTGCAGCACGCGATGCCATGTTTAGGGGCGACCGCAAGGATACTCGCTGTGCCGCAGAAGCCGCTCATTGCATGCGTCGACGACGATCAATCAGCCCGCGAGGCGCTGCAAGGGTTTCTGAAAGTGTCCGGCTTTACCCCCGATATATTTTCGTCAGCTGAAGACTTTCTCCAATCTGATCGGCTCGACGAGACGTCATGCTTGATCACCGATATACACCTGCGCGGAATGTCGGGACTCCAACTTCAAAGTCGTCTGGCTGCGTCGGGCTCGCGGCTTCCCGTCATTCTGATCACGGCATTTCCCGACGACCGGGTTCGTGAACGGGCGCTGAGCGCCGGCGCGGTCTGCTTTCTCGATAAGCCCTTCGACACAGCAGATCTGCTGACCTGTATCCGTTCCGCGCTTAATCGTCGGCACGCTACGCAGTCTTAGGCGATACAAAAGAGAAGGCAAGACGTGCAGCAGCAATTATTGGCCGGCCCACAGTTCGCGCACGAGAAGATGCTCCACTGGGATCCGCCCAGTAGAACGCGACAAGATGTAAGTCCAGCCGACAACGCCGCGGTCATTGGGTTCGGCCGCTGTTGCGTGCTGCGGCGTGCCCGCCAGTTGCTGGTCGACGGGCATCCCGTCGAGCTCGGCGGCCGCGCCTTTGATCTGCTGATGGCGCTGATCAGCGAGCGCGGCACGCTACTTACAAAAAATGAGATTATGAGCCGCGTCTGGCCCAATAGGGTGGTCGCCGAGGAGAATCTGAAGGTGCAGATGGCGGCGCTGCGAAAGGTTCTGAACGAGGATCAGAACGCCATCAAAACAGTGCACGGTCGCGGCTATGTGTTTACCGGAGAGGTCACCACCGCATCAGTCGAACCCAATGCCTTTGCTCCGCCTAGCCAAGGGTCGACGCCGCTCCCGCTCGAACACTTACCGACCGCCTCGTCGGGCTTGAGCTCACCGCGCGGGCAGTGGATAGCCGGATCAAGAAAGATCGCGCCGAATGACTGGGCTCAGCCGACTGTCGTTGTCATCGACGATGATCCGGATGTGCGCGAGGCGCTTCGAGGCCTGCTACGAACAGTAGGACTGCGCGTCGAATTATTTGCCTCGGTCCAGGAATTCCTCGACAGCGCGCCCCAGGACCCGCCGGGGTGCCTGGTACTCGATGTTAGACTGCCTGGGCGAAGCGGGCTCGAATTTCAAGAGGAGCTGGCCACGGCAAATCTGCGCGTGCCGATTATCTTCATTAGCGGTCACGCCGATGTCCCGATGTCGGTTCGGGCCATGAAGGGCGGTGCGGTAGAGTTTCTGACCAAGCCCGTCCGCGATCAAGAGCTGCTGGACGCGATCCAGCAGGCGATCGCCAGGATCGCACCCGCCGCGACGAACTAGCCGTCACGTCTTTGTTCGGGATTGTTGCGTGATTCGACGCTGGCGATTTTCGAAGCTTACAAAACGCTGGCTATTGCGGCGAATTGTTTTTGCGTCGCGTCGGGGCGCGCGCGGAAGGTGAAGCACCTTCGGCGACGGGGGCCGGCAAAGAGGCGACAAGGGACGGTCTCGAGACGGCAGACCATCTGACGGGGGACCGAGAGTTCGAATCCAGTTCCCTCCAGCGGAGAGTCCGTTGCGAACCCATGCCGGCTTCCACCTCGGTAGCACAGCGCAGCGCATCCACCACACTACCGAACTCGACGAGCAGCCAATCACCTGGCGTCTTTACGAGCCGGCCATTGT
>Ga0306921_10005762_pt1 | contig 12894 bp, 15 predicted proteins | sample sta12Cox44000080_FD_203760 | JGI IMG/M metagenome (GOLD analysis project Ga0306921, IMG submission 203760) | Lab enrichment of tropical soil microbial communities from Luquillo Experimental Forest, Puerto Rico - statoxic.12C.oxic.44.000.080 (v2)... | ecosystem: Environmental > Terrestrial >... | reverse complement strand
AGCTGATCGGGATCAGCCCGGAATCAGTGATCGCCATCGTCCGGAATCCTGATCGCCATGGCCCGGAATCAATGATCGGCATGCGGTCGGAACGCTGATCGGCATGGTCCGGAATACGCACCACATCCGAAGCTTGGGAAGAATGTGCTAATTCCCTTCTCTTGCCTGTCACATGACATGACACGGCCGCGTCGGTTGCAAGGTTCAATCGCTCGAGAACAGTTCGTGCTCCAGGTCGCCCACGGCACTCCAAGTGAAGTACTCCAGTTGGGGCATCCTCGTCTGACGCTAGTGGTTGCGACACTGCGTCTTATGAACTTATTTCCATCGTTCGCAACGAAGAGGTGTTAAGACTAAGCTGCAATTACAATTGGAATTTCGAACCTGATGGTGGGTGCAATCGGCAGGTTGCGCACCCCCGCAACCAATTCTAGTTGATAACAAACGGCTTGGGAGGCTCCACTCCCGAGCCGTTGCTGCTTTTTGGTGCAGTTGAATTCAGTTTGCGTTCAAAATTCATTGAACCAGCCTGCTCCCCAACTCCTCCACAAACCGGCGCTCGTCCGCGCTAATTGCGTGCGTGTACGTGCCGATCGTGAGTGACGGGTCTGTGTGCCCCATTCGCTGTTGCCCCACCTTGCGCAAGCGGGTACGTAGTTGTTCGAGTTCATCCTTGGATTCGAATGCGATGGACATGCCGGTTCTCCCGGCAGAGACGGGGAGGTTATTGAAGCACTGGGGCGGGCGGCTACCCCAGCGCGGATCCTGTCACATTTTTATCTGCAACCCGAAGAACCTAATCGGGCTCAACGCCTAAGAGCAACTAGAATTTACTGTAGGTACTGAATCTCGACGGCTTGCGCCGGCAGCGTACGGCAAGCGGCTCGGGGCCTCGACCGGACCGCAGGTCAGTCAAAAATACGCGGATTTTCGCATAGACTCAGGTGCCCCACTGCAGGCTGCGGTTGACAGGACTCACTTCTGGGAGGCCACTGTCGCTATAGACAGGTGACAATGCTGCCTTGCCGTTTAGAGTCATATGTTCCAAGTCATAGAACGCCATGGCCCGAACGCGGATATTACTCGCTGAAGACAATGAGGCACTGCTCGCAGAACTTTGCCATGAACTGGGAGAGGAATTTGAAATCGTTGGTACAGCGACTAATGGGCAGGATGCCGTCGATGGCGTTCTTCGACTGGACCCCGACGTTGTTGTGCTGGACATAACCATGCCACTTCTAAATGGAATCGAGGCCTCATTGCTTATTCGCGAGGGGCAGCCGCGCGCGAAAATTTTATTTCTCACAATTCACGAAAGCGACGAGTATATTTCTGCAGCTTTTTCTGCTGGAGCCTCTGGCTATGTTACAAAGCGAAAAATCGCAAGTGACCTTGCGTATGGAATTCGGGAAGTGAGCCAGGGCAATCTCTTTGTTTCGTCGTCCCTTAGGAGAACGCTCAGCGGCCCTGAAATGAGATGAAACCTCCTTGCGAGCCAGCGCATCCCACAGTTAAATCCCCGATTCAAGCAGGAGGCTAAGCACGTGACTTGCCCATCGTGCGGTTCGGCGAACCTTGAAAAGTTTGAATCAGAGGTCACTATCCATTCCCCGCGAATCAAGAACATCGACAAGCGCCCAGTTCTCGTCTTTGGAGAATTATCGGTATGTCTAAGCTGTGGGAAGGCTGAACTTGTAGTGCCACAGCCGCAATTGGCTCATCTTTCGACCCGTTCCGAAACCGTCAGTACGCCAGTCAGGCGGACCTTGTGAAACCGCACGGTCCGACAGGGTGTGGAACGGTTAGCTGTCTTATAGCGCCACAGAGCCTTTTTGAAAAGCCCTAGGAGTTTGTAGACGCGAAAGGCGATGGTCAAGCGTGCCCCATAGACTTCAACGTAGTGATGAGTTGACCGTTTCCCGCTCTTCTTTCGGACAGAATCGAAGATCAATTCGCAGCAGTGGTTATGGCTTTGGTCTGGCCAGGAAGCGGCACGCGCGCACGAATCCGAGTTCCAGCGTTTGGTTTGGAATCGATGTTGATCGTGCCGTTCACCAGGTGGACTCGTTCGGCCATATTGACTAGGCCCAATCCTTCATTGTTCTTCAATCTGGATACGTCGAATCCTATTCCTCGATCACTCACCTCAAGATCGATTTCCCCAGGGTTCCCTAGCAAACGCACCTCGAACTGATTTTGGCCACTATACTTCACCGCATTGTGCAGAGCTTCCTGAATAACTCGGAAGAGAGAGAGTGATACTTCACGCGGTACCGTTCCCGGAATATTTCTATCCGTAAACTCCACCGCTGCACCAGTTTGTTCGGAGACTTCCCGGCAAAAGCTCCTAACCGCTGCGACTAGACCAAGATTGTCAAGAATGGAGGGATGGAGTTCGTGCGATAAAGCCTGAACATCACCGGTCAACGTCGAGCATTGTTGCCAGATTTGCTCCAATTGCTCGCCGAGGCGCATCTGCCCGCTCGCCAAAATCCGGGTGACCTTCTCAATTCTGAGTGAGAGCATCGCAAGCCTCTGACAAATATCGTCGTGCAACTCCCTGGCAATTCGCGTGCGTTCCTGCTCGTGCGCCGAGATGAGCTTGCGGCTTAAGCCAAGAATGGTCTCGTGCGTCCCTTCACGCTCCTCCACCAAGACCGCAAGAATCATGAAAGGAGTTGCACAGAAGACCAGGAAAAGCTGCAACGAAAGGACATTGTGGACTGGTTCTGGACCGTTGAAGGGACCACGCCCATGAGTTGCTCCCCAAATGGATAGAAAGGCAACGGCGATCATCGAGGTCGTAATCCCTCTGATTCCAAAACCTAGAGCGGCCCACAGCAGAAAAGGAAGAATCGCATATTCGAGACCTGGCCAGCTGCCACGACCGGAATAAACAAGTGCGAGGTACCCAAGGAACAACAAAGAGGCGGTGAGTGTTCCTGCTTCGAGGTAGTAAGCGGGACGTAATCGCTTTGGCTTGGTCTGTGGCGATCCCACCCAGCTCAGGATGGCCGGTGTCACAGTTAGAAGCGCTAGTGCCTCCGTCAAAAAACCACCTGCCCAGTTGGCCCAATAGAATCGTCTGAAGGCGGCAGCACCCACAAATGCACCCAAAATTGGGCCAAGGATCACCGCGAAAAGCGAATATCGTCCAAAGGACTTCAACCCATTGAAGAGAGGTGGCCCCTCAAAAGGGTACCTAACACCTAAAGCAGCGATAAGAAGCTCGACTGTGTCGGCCAGAATCAGCAAACCAATCGAGTGAAGGCTTAAACCTACTCTCAGGTCATAGAGAGCAAATCCTGACAGTCCGGCGACCATCAATAGCGGCCAGGATTTTCTCGGTTGCCGCAGCAACACGGCAAGCAGAAGCGCGCATCCCGGCCAAAGTGGCGCCAACCTCTCCGGACCTACCGTCAACATTCCCGCCAGCCGGGCAGCCAGGTAACACAGGACAGGCAACAAGCTCGCAAGGATTGCTGTTCGGAATGGAGAATGCAGCTTCCCCTTGAACTGCAGAGCTTTTTCGCTCTCGACGGCTGCGACCCGGGTGTTAACTGCTTCCATGATGAACCCTATTGAATCCGTCGCGCATGCCCTCAACGGACACTTACACGACGATCAGATTGTTTGGGCGGCAAGCTAATCCAGGTCTGCAGAAAGTGTGCCGTGAGTATATCACTCTTTTGCAAAGCGCCTGGTCAACGCGCAAACGGGTAACTTGAACTAGTAGGTGGAACGTGGAGGTTTTGCGACGGTCAGCGATCCTCAACCCCCGCCAGCATGTTCTTTGATCACCGTGCGTGCGTCCTTGTCCTCGCGTAGCCCCGCGAACTTGGAATCCCGTAGATGGTCGACTTACGCTTCTTACTGCACCCTTTCATGGCGTGAGCCACCAAATCGCGGGCCCACAGACCGGTCCGTGTCGACCAGGCGCAACGAGAGCACGACAAACCGGCCGACTTCCCCATTTCGGCAAGGATCAGGATGGGGAACCTGCAGGGCGGCCTTCGTGCGTTTCAAAGAAGTTAGATACTAAGCGGTTAAAAATGTCGGGCCGCTGAAAATAAACGGAATGCCCGGCCTCGGGAACGGATTGCAGTTTGGCTCCTGGAACAAGTTTTGCAAGGGCAGCAGCCTCAGGCGGCGGAAAAATCGCGTCCTCCATGCCAGAGATGAACAGCACCGGAACCATCAGCTGCTTCAAGTCTGCCGCCGGAAGAGTGCGAGACGCCATTCCTTTGGCGCGAAGCGCCTCTTTATCGAGGCCAATGCTGAGACGATCGATTTCCCGGTATAGGAATTCCTGTGCGGGATTCTCGCGTGCCATGCGCTCCCCGGCGGCCGGATGAATGCCGCGCTTGAGGAGGTCGGCCTGAGCTCCAGCATGCGCCGCAGACCAACTTTCAATGTTCTTGCGGTCAGCCGCGTCAAAACTGTGCGGATCAACCGCGCCTCCGGTGGACGCCATAACCAAGGCCAGGACACGCCGCGGATGACTAAGAGTAAAATTCAGGCATGTCCAACCTCCCATGGATTGTGCAACGAGCCGAACCTCGTCCAGTTTAAGGTGATCAACCAGCGCCAGTAGGTCGCCCTCAAACAATGCAGGATCGACGCTGCCAGACGTGATGCGGGATGGTGAGAATCCGCGATGCGCAAATGTGACGCAAGTATAGCGTGATGAAAAATAGGGAACCTGCTGCCACCAGGAAAGATGATTCCCGCCCAACCCATGGGCAAACACGATTGCCGGACCGCTACCGGTGCGCTCGTAGTAGATCTCCGCGCCTGCGTTTTGAACAAAGCCGCTCGCAACGGCAGCCGGATTTCCGGCTATGGGAGCTTGCTTTTCTTGCGACTCTGCGCCAGACGGTACAAGCAGGCTTCCAGCGGCGACGCTGGCGAGTTTTGTGAAATCGCGACGTGAAATCATCGGCGAGAGACCAGTATTGTAGACCAAACCGCCGCCCGATGCTGTTTGTAATTGATCCGATTGACGGACAAACCGGCCAAAACACAGTGGAACCGCACACAACGGGACTGGAAAGTCGGTTGTCGCACGAATTTTGACCGATTAGCCGACGCTAACGAGGATTTGGTGGAGGTGGGGCCTTTGGTCCCTCATCGATAGTGAAAAAAATAGTTACTTCATTTGAGGAGACAGTTCTTTCGTACGTGGGCTTTACGGTCGCAGATGGGTGTCCGTGCACCGAGAGTAGTTCTTCGATAACGGTCTTGGCGCGTTTCAGCTTTGTGTCGTCGAACCACTCCCCTACCGAGGCCAACTTGCTGGTATTTGAAGGCGTTGAGAATATCTGCCCGAGTAATCGACTTGACTCCCCTGTACTCAAGTCGGCGTATGACGGGCTTTTCCCTTAGAACGAACTCAACAATTTTTCCATTTCGTCGGTCCGGTGTGAGCCAGTTCAACCAGTTGCTCGGCCGGAAAGGGGAGCCAGTCTTTTACGCGTTCGACCTTCTGTGGCTTGATGGCAGGGACCTGAGGCAGACGCCCCTTGTCGAGCGGAAGAAGCGACTCGCGCGACTCGTCCGGGCCGCAGAGTGCTCACACCTGCTTTATGCGCAGCACATCGAGCAGCACGGGAAGGGCTTTTTCGCGGAAATTTGCGCGACCTTGAGGGGATTGTCGCCAAGCGCAAGTCCGGAGTGTATCGTGAGGATCGCCAGGACTGGCTCAAGGTCAAGAACCCGACCTATAGCCAAGCCCAAGGTCGGCACGATCTTTTCCGGCGGTAGCCGTCGGCTGGAGGTATAAGCGGATGACGACGGGAATCGGGGCGCAGCGTGTCGAGGATCTCCTGCGAGCCCGTTTGTCGCGGCGGGTTGCCTACCACGCGAGAAGACTCCAAGCCGATAGGATCACCGAGGCCCATGATGTTCATGCAGACATCGCCCGCGAATAGCATTCGTCCCGGACGCCACAGTAGCGCGACCTGTCCCGCGCAATGCCCAGGTGTATGAATGACGGCGTCGAAGTTGGGCACACCACCATCATCCGGGACGAGGACATCCGCACCGGGGTGACCGCCACCCTGCCGCATTCCGGCACAAACAGGAGTATCGGGATACCGAGCTCGAAATTGCCCGCCCTTATGCTTAAAATCCGGTTCATGCAACCATGACCCAAAATGACCCATACAATTTGCAGCGGTTCGTGGAAGCGCAGCACCGCTGCTACGAGAAGGTGCGCGACGAACTAAGAGCAGGCCGTAAGTCTAGCCACTGGATGTGGTTTATCTTTCCGCAGTGGAAAGGGTTGGGACACAGTCCCGTCGCCAACCTTTATGCCATCGCCTCTCGCCCGGAAGCCGAAGCTTACTTGGCGCATCCCGTATTGGGGCCGCGATTGATGGAGTGCACTCGGCTAGTGAACAGCGTGAAAGGCCGTACCGTCGAGCAAATCTTCGGGTATCCGGATGATTTGAAATTCCGATCCTCGATGACTTTGTTCGCGAACGTAACCACCAACAATGCACTCTTTCAGGAAGCATTAACGAAATACTTTGAGGGCAAACCCGACCAGCGCACTCTCGACCTGTTGAACATCGACGCATAGTGAGGCTTGCTTGGCTCCCGAACGCCGTTCGGGTATTTGCGGCGGATCGTCTCCGGCAACTGGAACTCCACGAGGCTGCTGCTGCCCCTACCACTACCCGAACAATTCATCATCAACAAGCTTCATGTTCCTGTTCACGTAAAACATGCGTATCGATAAGGACGCGCGAAACATCACCAAAGAGCATAAAGAGCATTCGGGTGAAGCTTAACTGGAGGGATACCGTAATATCGGGCCAGATCTAAACTACTGCACTCATCTTGGCGTTTGACGGTCTCTGTGAGCAGCAGAGCCGCCAAACGCCGATTGTGGTGAACGGCAAGGTCCTCTGGCGTGAGGGTTTGCGTGGCTTTCCGGCTGATGGGCGTCGATGTTCCGTTAGTCTTCCTTCGAAATACTGACCGCAGGATCAAACGAGGTGGTGTAGCCAGCGAATTTGCCGTTCACCTTGCCGGTGAAATCGACGCCTCCGACCAGATGTTCTCGAAAGGTGTGGTTCACGCGGCCCAGGCTCACTGTTTGATTGCCGAGAGTAAATGGAGTTGACGACGTAATCGTATGCCACCAAGTGACGAAAAATAGATTGGTCCTTGGCGGATCGGTCGCGTTGGGGCTCGGATTGGCGTCAAAAATCACCTGATGACGCCACTTGGTCGTCAGCACCGGAGCCCCTTGGCGGAAGGAATCAGGATTTGGCGTAGTCAGGTCACCGCTGGGCACGGGATTGTAATAGATCGTTGAAGTCCCTTCCCGGATCACAATTTTTAAACTGCCGTGATTGGTGACCTTTTCGGTGACTGAGTCATTGTAAAAGGTAAGCAGCGCGGAGGCTTCGTTCTGCGGGACACCTACGAGATAAATCTGGTCGTCGTTCAATCCGCGCACATGGCTGATGTAGCCGTACTGAACGGAAGTGGCGGGAAGTCCCGGACCTGCAGGGGGAGAGTTTTTCACTTGCCCGATGAATTCATACATCTCCTGATCGATCTGCGAAAAATCGAATGGTGGCGGAATCATCTGTGCATACGCGGTTCCCGCCGAACCGGCCACAATCAGTATTGCGAGAAGCAAATGCCACAACACCATCGGTCTGGATCGCATCGAGAGTCTCCTTTTGAGTGGTTCTGTCCTACGGACAGCCGCATGATTCACGCGAGGCAAAGGAAGCACAATGCAGATCGGATAGAGATTGCCTGAAGCTTATATGAAGGACTAAGTGGCTCTGGTGAAAGAATTTATTGATGGTGTATACCGTCCGCCGAACCTATAATGGTGGCAAGTGACGGGGTGCTTGCTGCCTGCTCCCTACCAATTCGAAGGCTTCCAGCTTGACGTCGAGCGCTACGAGTTGCGCCGCAACGGCCGTGTCCTGAAGCTAGAAAAAATTCCTATGGAACTGCTGATCTTGCTGATCAGCAGGCAGGGCAAACTGGTGTCGCGCGAAGAAATCGTCGAAAAACTCTGGGGCCGGGACGTTTTCATTGAGACCGAGCACGGCATCAATACGGCTATTCGGAAAATCCGCCAAGCCCTGGGGGACGACCCCGAGAATCCTCGATTTGTGAGGACGTTGAAAGGGAAAGGCTATCGTTTTGACGCCGCACTAGAGTCGAGCCCTGAGAAGCCCGTACTTGCGCAGTTCCTAGTTCCTCAATCGATAGCAGCGACGGCAGTAGTGGAACCACCGCCGCAAAAAGCAAAATCAACCTGGAGAGCTGCTGCTCTCCGGAAAAGCTGGACAGGTTTTGGGGCTCTGGCCGTTTTAGCGAGTGTTCTCTTACTGATCACAGGAGTGTGGCGGCTTTCGCGAAGGTCGGTTGCCGCATCGTTGCCGTCGATGGAGATAGTCCCTATGTTGGGATTAAACGGAGCCGAAGAGGCTCCGGCGTTCTCGCCCGATGGTAAACAGATTGCTCTGGCGCTGCATGGGGAGAGCGGTTCGGGAATTTACGTCTCGCTTGTAAGCGGAGGCAAACCGCTGCAATTGACAATTGGTGCGCAGGATAACGGTCCGAAGTGGTCACCTGACGGCGAACAGATTGCGTTCTACCGCCCGTCCGACGAGGGAATGGCAATTTACACGGTTCCGGCACTGGGAGGCAGTGAACAAAGGGTATATTCGGGCCCAGCGACAGCGTTCCCTCACGCTTTCGACTGGTCGCCCGACGGGAAGTATCTCGCCATTTCACAGGCTGATCCGGACAGAACGCACGCGAAGATTGCTTTGCTGTCCCTTGTTGATTCCACCACTCGACCTCTGACCACTCCTTCCGAGCAAGACTTGGACTATCAGCCGACATTCTCGCCGGATGGATCGACTGTTGCGTTTGTGCGCTCGAATGTGGGCGGGATGGTCAGCGAGTTGTATACAGTGCCGACAGGTGGTGGCGAAGCGAAACGACTGACTTTTGACCACCGGACTATATGTGGGGCTCTCGCCTGGACACCAAACGGAAATGAGATCTTATTTTCGGCCTCCAGCAGCGACTCCCCTGGTCTATGGCGAATTCCCGTTTCCGGAGGAACACCACAGCGGGTGCTCGGTTCCGGCGCAAACGCAGTGAGCCCCGCAATCTCGCGGAAAGGGAGCGAACTTGTTTTTCAAGAGATCTTGTATCAGGACGATATCTGGCAAGTTGATCTGGGAGACAAAATCACGGCAAAGGGTACTCCAGAGCTGCTGATCGCAGCGAAAGGTTCAAATAATCGGCCGCAGTATTCCCCGGACGGAACAAAGATCGCGTTAGAGTCGTCCCGTTCGGGTTATTGGGAAATCTGGGTGTGCGAGAGGGATGGCACCAACTGCAACTCAGTTACGCATCTCAAAGGTGTGGCCGATGCACCGCGTTGGTCGCCAGACGGTAAGAGTCTTGCGTTCGAGTTTCATCCACAGTCGTATAGCGAAGTGTACATTGTGGAGGTAGGAGGTGGAGCGCCTCGCCTGCTATCCACATTCCCAGAAGCGGATAATGGGGGGCCGGTTTGGTCCCGCGATGGTAAGTGGATTTACTTCTATTCGGATCGCAAGGGAGGACGATTTCAGATTTGGAAAACACCGGTTGGCGGTGGCTCACAAGTTCAGGTGACGAAGAATGGAGGCATATTCGGAGTCGAATCCCGGGACGGGCGCTTCCTTTACTTTGCGAAGTTCGAGGAGCCAGGTATTTGGAGGATGCCTGTAAACGGAGGCGACGAAACGCGGATTTTGGATCATCCAGGAGGGGATACCGAATGGAGTGACTGGGCACTTAGCAGGGACGGAATCTACTTTGTTAATCACGGGAGTAAAGACGACAAAGCATCCATTCAGCTTTATGAGTTTGCGAGCAGTCGGAAGATCCCAATTTTCACACTGGAGCGAACACCAAGCGCCGGGCTGAGCATCTCGCCGGACGAAAAATCGATTCTTTTCACTCAGGAAAAGTTATCAGAGTCGCGCCTTGTCCTGGTGAAGAATTTTCGGTAAGTCTCTAGCCCCTGGCTCGGAATCGTGCCTCCCTTCAGAAATGGCCCTTAACTGCAATGACGAACGTGCCGATTACTCGCCCTTCGCTTTGCAATGCATACTGCAGACTTACTTGTCAATGAGTGGTCGGTGGAATTGAGTCCGGGGCAGAAGTGCCTAGTGATTGCATAAGAATGCCGACTTCCCTTGGCCCGAGTAAACTTTGGTTGCTCAACGACCACAGGCTCGGGAAGAAAGGAGCATGGGCCACCTGTCCCTGACGAAAATTCCGTGTGGCGCGCTGGTGGGTTTCCGTGAGAACCGTGACAAGGCGAGCGGCTCGAGTAGCAAATTCGCGCACAGAACCTGAGAACCTGCGGACGAGCGAGCACAGATTGCAGTGGATGCAGGCGGAACGGTCGACTAAAAATCATGAACACGTACCCGATATTCAGGCTGCTCGTCGTTCGTAGCGATGGTGCAGTCCACCCGCTTGGCGAACGGCCACGACCGGCCCGATTTCGGGTGGTTGAACCGGGCGCGTTTCAGGTGAGTCTTTCCCCAGGGATAGGTGCGTTCTGGATCGGTGGTAGTAGTCGAAATAGGAAGCAAGGATCCGGCGTAGCGAGCTCTCATTGAACACGAAGCAATTGACTCTGAATATCAATGTTAATACCGACACTTTTAGTTCCGTCGCGTGGAGTCCCGACGGCCAACACCTCTCGGCAGCGCACTGGAATGGAGCAATCCAGATATACCCAATGAATGCGAGGGATCTTATGAGGCTTGCTCGATGGCGACTCAGCCATGAGCTCGATGTCTCCGAATGCAGGGAGTTCCTTCATGTTGACCGCTGTCCGGCCATTCCATAGCCGGAGCCAAACACACACCTCGATCTCGATCAACAAATCCAGCAGGCTATTCGATCCGTATTTGACGTGTTCCGCCAGGTTGGTTCAGCGATTGGAGTGGCAAAAGAACCAGGATAGCCAGAAAGAGAACCAAGGAAAATCGATTACCGTTGCCATCGCCGAAACGACGGCGATTTATCAGCATCCTGGCGGTGAGGACCGTAGGGAGCCATTAAACGAAATGGCGGCCCAGATTTACCCGTGCTGAACTGAACTATTTGGCAGCTTGCGGGAACGCGTCGCGAGTTGGCGCGGGCCGAACGCCACGGAATCTTGAATGCGGCCAATCGGATCGCGGGGAAGCTGGCCGAGAATTCTCGGTAAGCATGCTGGAGATTCTCTAGGATGGTTGCAGCCGCGCCGTCTCCCGTATCGGAACGCTGCAGTTCGGCAGAGAGGGACTATGTCAACCAGGGTGATGTTGACCGGGATGCTTCCCTTCGTGGTGATTGTCGCTTCGCTACTAGCGATTCCAGTGTCATTGTTCCTGCTACGCATGTACAAGAGGGCGGTGCGACGGGGAATGGCGACGGGCCAGAGTATCATTGCCGCCCCTGACAGGGCGCCGAGAACCACGCCGGCAGCGGCACTAGAGGTGAAAACGCTGCCCCGCGATTCTGTAATTCAGCTCGGTAGCATGAAGCCGATCTCGCGGATTGCCTCATTTGCCCGCTGGCGAACAGCGGCAGTCTACACGGCGGCAGGAGCATGCTACGCCGCGATCATAACAGGGGGAGTGCTGCTGTCAGACCGGACGCAGACGGTGGTCCTGGTAAAGCTCGCGTTGTTGTTCTGGACGTTTCTCTGGCCTGTCGTGCCCGTGGCCGTGCTGGTCGCGGCCTACGATTGGACAAGGCGAGTGCAGGTGTTCGCCGCGTACTTCGGTGTCCTGCTGTTGGTTGTCGGGATCGCGGTGTTCCGCAATCCAGGCATTGGCCCCGAGAAGTTAGTGCTGTACTGGATCATTACGAACGGTCCGCCGACCGCATTAATCATGGCGTTCTTGTATCGGCCGGTCCGAGCTGTAGGCCCCCTGGTGCTTGCCTTCCTGATTGCGATTTCGGTCGGCTCGCAAGCGGTCTTATCAGTGGCGGAGAGGAGCAATTCGTTTTTGCGGGCCTTATCGGATGCGGGATACGCGATCGGACTGAGCGCGACGTCTGTGTTTGTAGCTATGATCGTGGCGGGCGTGCTGGTGTTTGGACTCCTGTTGGGATGGCCAGTGCTGAAACTGCTGGCGCGACGCTACGACGAGAAGAAATTCAGCGACCAATCACTAACAATCGACGCCGTGTGGCTCATTTTCGTCGTAGTGCAGTCCATCGACCTTGCGTTCAACGGGGCAGTTTGGATGCTGACGGGGCTGGTTGCCTTCGCGGGCTACAAGCTAGCGTCCATCTTTGGATTCAGGCGCGCGGTGTTGGGTGAGAGGCCTAGCGCCTCGCAGACGCTGCTCCTGTTGCGGGTGTTCGCGCTGGGGAGACGAAACGAGAAGCTTTTCGACACACTGCGCAAGCATTGGCAATACGTCGGCAGCATCCTGATGATCGCGGGCCCCGATCTCGTGACCACTACGGTGGAGCCGCACGAATTCCTCGACTTTATACGTGGGCGGGTGGGCCGACAGTTCATCACCGATGCGAAAGACGTTGAACGCCGCATTTCGGCCGTGGATAAGGTTCCAGACCCTGATGGCCGGTACCGCATCGCCGAATTCTTCTGCCACAACGATACGTGGCAGATGACGATGGAACGCTTGGCCGCATCGAGCGACGTTGTACTGATGGACCTGCGGAGCTTCTCGCCAAACAACCGAGGATGCATCTACGAATTAGGCCGGTTGCTGGACGGAATCGACTTAAATCGTGTCGTCTTTCTGGTGGACAGCAGTACCGATCGCAATTTTCTTGAGACGACTGTCCAAAGTTTGTGGCGGAGCCTAAGCGTGGAATCGC
>Ga0306921_10005759_pt1 | contig 12896 bp, 9 predicted proteins | sample sta12Cox44000080_FD_203760 | JGI IMG/M metagenome (GOLD analysis project Ga0306921, IMG submission 203760) | Lab enrichment of tropical soil microbial communities from Luquillo Experimental Forest, Puerto Rico - statoxic.12C.oxic.44.000.080 (v2)... | ecosystem: Environmental > Terrestrial > Soil... | reverse complement strand
TTGAGCGGTCCGCCCGCCGCCGCGGATGTCGTCCAGCCGTTGACGTAGTACACCGAGGCGGCAATGCCGGGCAGACCAAGCGGCGTAAACACATAGGACAGGCCGACCTCCACGGCGTTCTCGCCGGCGCGTTGGAACGACTGGATTTGCGAATCGGTGTAGACCGGATTGGCGCTCCAGGGATTCACCATCGCGAAGTTCGGATTCACGGTCGAGAATCCGAAGGTGAGGATGCCGGTGCGGTAGCCGAGTTCGAAGCGCGCACCGAGCTGGTTGGTCTGGTAGGGAACGCCGCCGTTGGTCAGGTTGGCGCCGACGGTGCGCTGGTCGGCGTACTGCACTGCCACCTCGGCAAAGATGCTGTCAGACAGGGCGAGCCCGTACTCGGCCTCGCCATAGGCGATATTGAGCGTGTCCTGGCAGAAGTACTCGACCAGGCCGATCGAGGCGCCGCCCCAGGTCAGGCGGCCGCCCAGCACGCCGACGCCGTTGTCGACGTTGGCGCCGGCCTGCCGCGACATCGACAGGAAAGTGGCCGAATCCCGCGGCTTCATCGTGGCGATGTAGCCGCCGCCCGCGCGCAACGAAGGGCCGCTGTCGGGATCGCCGAACGTGCCGATCAGCGTGTAGCCGTAGAAGGTGTTCGGGATCATGCGGTTGTCCTGCGGCCCGAGATACGGCGTGTTGTAGAGGTAGCGGCCGCCGGTGATGGCGAAGTGATCGAACAGCTCGGCGCGCGCGTAGAGCTGCCCCGCCACGGCGAAGCCGCCCTGGTCGGGCTGCAGCAGGCCGGTGTTGCCGTAGGCGAGCGGCGCATAGATGGGAAAGGTGCCGTAGACTACGGTGCCGAACGACAGCACGTCGAACAGCCGGCCGGTCTCGGCCGCGAGCGACCCGCCGCCCGCCCAGGCTTCGCTGACGCTTACCTTGGTGGGCTTGTTGGTGACTTGATCGAAGTAGAAGCTGCGCACGAATGCCGGCGCGTCCTTCAGCTGATCGTGCATTTCAGGGAACAACAAGAGCGGCGTCGGCGGCGGCGGCCGGAACAGGCTGTCGATCGCAGTGAAGTCCTGCCGGGGCGAGGAGGGAATCGGATCCTCCTGCCGGAAGTTCTGGCCGTGCGCGCCGCCGGCCATGCCGACTGTCGCCAGCGCCGCAACAAGGGAGATGACCCGGCGAGGTCGGCCGATAAAGCGCATCACATCGCCGGACGCCCGCTCAGGCCTTCACGTGCCTTCCGATGAACTCCACCATCCGGGAGAACATGTCGCCGGTCTTGGAGAGATCGGAGCCGCCCGCCCCGCGATCCATGTCGATGTATTCCAGCGCGATGGTGCCGCCGGCCTTGCGGTAGTTGGCGACGAAGCGTTGCGGCTCGTTGCCGTCGAACGTCGATTCCGGGTCCTTGTAGTCGTGCATGGCGTCGCCGCGGCTCTGGTACCAGACAGCGGGCGGTGTCAGCAGCTTCTCGCCGCGTTCCAGCGCCAGCATCGGGTTGCCCTCCGCCATGTTGGCCTCCGTGCGCCAGTAGGAATCCTGGCGCGCGATGATCGAGTCCAGCTTCTCGCGCTTGGCATGACGGTAGCGGCTGAGCGGATTGATCACCGGCCAGGTCATGATCACGCAGCGCACGCTGGCGTCTTGTTCCGCCGAGCCGGCCGGAAGCGCGATCGCGGCGTAGCGCGGGTCACGCGGGCGCATCGCCACCAGCATCGCGAGATGCCCGCCGCTCGACTGGCCCGACAGGCCGATCAGGTCGGGCCGTGTCTTCAGCTCGCGCGCGTTGAGCTTGGCCCAGCGCACCGCGTAGTTGATGTCCTGAACCGAGGCGGGATAGGGATCCTCGTTGCCGGAGCGGAAATCGAGCGCGATCGACACGACGCCGTGCGCGGCCATGTATTGGTGGCGCAGCTTCTCGGTCAGGCGATCGCTCTGGCACCAGGCGCCGCCATGGCATTCGACCATGGCCGGGAACGGCCCCGCCCCGTGCGGCGTGTAGATGCGCGCCAGCAGCGGCTTGTCTCCGTGGCGCAAATACTCGACGTCGGCGACATCGAACTCGGCGGTCTTGGTGGCCTCGAGGACTGCAGTCGTCATAGCGCGTCTCCCGGATGTTCTGTGTCCGCGAAGGCTAACGCAGATCGCGCAGACGCGGAAGCTTCACCACGCCTTGGCGCCGGCCGCCTTGGGTTGGGCCTGTCCCTGCCCCTTCGCCTGTCCTTGGGCCTTCTCGTAGCGCTCGATCTCGGTCATCACTGCGGTCGCCGATTCCGCTCCCGCCGTCTCGTGCTTGGCCGTGGCGTTGTCGTAGCTCGCCACGCGGAGCGTGTTGGCCTGGCGTTGGAAGTGCGGATGGACGTAGCGCGCCATCAGCTCGTAGCTCTTCTTGGTCGCCTCCCAGTCCGCCCAGTTATGGGCGAGCAGCAGGACCGCGCCGAAGCCGCCGTTCGAGCCCAGCCACAGCCGCTCGAAGTGTTTGATGCAGTCGTCGGGCGTGCCGATGCAGGCCAAGCCGCTCGAGGTCAGGAACTCGACCGGATCCTTGATGTCGGCCGGCACGATCGGGAACGTCGCCACGTCGGTGAAGTACTTGCAGAAGTCGCGCAGCCCGTAGGTCATGTCGGCGCGCGCCTTCTCGCGCGTCTCGGCGACGTGAGCGAAGGTGACGATGCGCCACTTCGAGCGGTCGGCCGTCTTGCCGGCCTTCTTCGCCTCGTCCTCGTGGATCGCCCAGTTCTTGGCATGGCCCTGCAGCGCCTCGTCGGAGGTGCCGCCGATCGACAGCATGCCGATGCCGTGCTTGCCCGACGCCACCGCGCCGACCGGCGAGCGCGAGCAGGCCACCGCCATCTCCATGCCGGGCTGCGAGTAGGGTTGCAGCTGCAGGCGCGCCTCGGTCAGCGTGAACCAGTCGGTGGTCTTGCTGATCGTCTTGCCCGCCATCAGCTCCGTGATGCAGTCGAGCGATTCGTTCATGCGCCGGCGCTGGTCGGCGGCCTTCAGCCCGATCTTGTCGGCATCGTAGATCAGCGCGCCCGGGCCGACGCCGAACATCGCCCGCCCGCGCGCCATGTGGTCGAGCTGCATCATGCGCGACGCCAAGGTGAACGGATGGTGATAGGGCAGCGACACCACGCCGGTGCCGAGCCGGATGTTGCGCGTGCGCTGAGCGGCGGCGGCCAAAAACATCTCCGGGCAGGCGATGATCTCGAAGCCGCCCGAGTGATGCTCGCCCACCCAGGCTTCGTGGTAGTTCAGCCGGTCGAGATGTTCGATCAGCTCCATGTCGCGGTCGATCGCCAAGGTCGGGTTCTCGCCCAGCGCGTGGAACGGGGCGAGGAAGATGCCGGTGCGGAGATAGCGGTCTTGCATGAGCAGTACCTCGTTTGAATGGGGTCAGACCGTGCGGAAGCCGCCATCGGCCATGATGATCGAGCCCGTAACATAGGACGAAAGGTCGGAGGCGAGGAACACCGCCGGCCCGGCAATATCCGCAGGCTTGCCGGGCCGGTTGAGCGGCGTGTGGCGCATCACCATGGCGACCATGTCGGGATTCTTGGCCCGCGCCTCGGCATTGATCCTGGTCTCGATCAGGCCCGGCCCGATCGCATTGACCCGCACGCCGTCCTTGCCGAGCTCGGCGGCCAGCGCCCGGGTGAAGCCGAGCACGCCGTGCTTGGAGGTGGTGTAGGCCGCCGAGTTGGGCCAGCTCACATGCACGAACGACTGGATCGAGCCGATGTTGACGATCCGCCCCTTGGTGGCGCGCAGCTGATCGAGGAAGGCGGTGGTGACGTTGAACACGCCATCGAGGTTGATCGACAGGATGTCGTCCCAGTCCTTGCTCACGGCCGCGGCGTCGCCGGTGATCGGGTTGCGCCGGTTGATGCCGGCATTGTTGACCAGGATCGAGACGTTGCCGCCTTTCGCGATTTCGGCCGCCGCTTTGCGGCACGCCGCGCGGTTGGTCACGTCGAGCTTCACCGCCGACGCCTTGCCGCCGGCCTTGGCGACGAGCTCCACCGTCTCCTGGGCGCCGTCGGGATTGGCGTCGAGCACGATCACGCGCGCGCCTTCGCGGGCGTAGGCCTGGCAGATGCCCTGCCCGATGCCCGACCCGCCGCCGGTGACGGCCGCGATGTGCCCGTCGAGAAGCCCTGCCATCTGGTTTCCTCCTCTGCGCTGACTGCCGGCAGTCTAGACCATCGGCGGGTGCTCCGCTCCTTGGCGGGCCTTCGCATACGCTGTATGCAGGAACGGCAAAGCCAGGCGCTACGCGGCATCGTCGATGTCGCGCTCAACCTCATCCGATTCGGGAGGAGACCATGGCCTTCACCATCAAAATCAACGGCAAGAATCACGACGTCGACGTCGACGCCGACACGCCGCTGTTGTGGGTGCTGCGCGACGTGCTCGGCATGACCGGCACCAAGTTCGGCTGTGGCATGGCGCTGTGCGGCGCCTGCACCGTGCATATCGACGGCACCGCCACGCGCTCGTGCATCACCACCATCGACAGCCTCGCGGGCTCGGAGATCACCACCATCGAGGCGATCGGCGCGACGCTCGCCGGCGCCAAGATCCAGAAGGCCTGGCTCGACAAGGAGGTCGTGCAGTGCGGCTACTGCCAGTCCGGCCAGATCATGTCGGCCACGGCGCTGCTGGCGCAAACCCCCAAGCCGACCGACGCCGACATCGACTCGGCGATGTCCGGCAACATCTGCCGCTGCGGCACATATGTCCGCATCCGCGAGGCGATCAAGCAAGCCGCGCAATCCTGACCGGGAGGCCGACCATGATCATCGATCGCATGGCGTCACGGCGCCATTTCCTGAAGGTCAGCGCGGCCGCGGGCGGCGGCATGGTGCTGAGCCTCGGCCTGCCCTTCGCCGATGGCGAAGCCCAGCCCGCCGGAGCCGCCAGCTTCAACGCTTTCGTGCGCATCGCCGGCAATGGCGAGGTCACCATGGTCATGCCCTACGTCGAGATGGGCCAGGCCGTCTACACCTCCATCCCGATGCTGATTGCCGAGGAGCTCGAGGTGGACCTGAAGCAGGTGCAGCTGGAACATGCGCCGCCCAACCCCAAGCTCTACGGCAATCCGGTGCTGGGCGGCGAACAGGTCACCGGCAACTCGAGCGCCGTGCGCGCGGCCTGGCAGCCGATGCGGCAGGCTGGGGCGGTCGCGCGGACCATGCTGATCTCGGCGGCGGCCAAACGCTGGAACGTCGAACCGTTGGCATGTCGTGCGCAGAGCGGCGAGGTGCTTCATCCGCCGACCGGACGGAAGCTCAAGTACGGCGAGCTGGCCGCCGAGGCCGCCAAGCTGCCGGTGCCCAAGGACGTGCCGCTCAAGCCACCGAAGGACTTCAAGCTGATCGGCACGTCGGCCAAGCGCCTCGACACGCCTGCCAAGGTGAACGGCACCGCCACCTACGGCATCGACGCCCGCCCGCCGGGTGTCAAGATCGCGACGCTGGCCCAGTCGCCCGTGTTCGGCGGCCGCGTGAAGAGCGTCGACGACAGCGCGGCCAAGGCGGTCAAGGGCGTGCGCCAGATCGTGCGGCTCGACGATGCCGTCGCCGTGGTGGCCGACCACATGAGCGCCGCCAAGAAGGGTCTGGCGGCCCTGAAGATCGACTGGGACGACGGCCCGCACGCCAAGCTCACCACCGCCGACATCGTTGCCGAGCTCGAGCAGGCGACGCTCAAGCCGGGACCGGTGGCGCAGAATGTCGGCGACGTCGAGAAGGCCATGGCGGGCGCCGCCACCAAGGTCGAGGCAACATACCAGGTGCCGTTTCTCGCGCATGCCGCGATGGAGCCGATGAATTGCACCGCCCATGTCACCAAGGACCGTTGCGAGGTCTGGATCGGCACCCAGGTGCTGGCGCGATGCCACGCGGCCGCGGCGAAGACCGCTGGACTGCCGCCGGACAAGGTGGTGGTTCACAATCATCTGCTGGGCGGCGGCTTCGGACGCCGGCTCGAGATCGACGCCGTCGTTCGCGCGGTCGACATCGCCAAGCAGGTCGATGGCCCGGTCAAGCTCGTGTGGACCCGCGAGGAAGACATCCAGCACGACATGTACCGGCCGTACTGGCTCGATCGCATTTCGGCCGGCCTCGACGACAAGGGCAAGCCGGTCGCCTGGAACAATCGCTACGCCGGTTCCTCGGTCATCGCGCGCTGGGCGCCGCCGTGGTTCAACAACGGCCTCGATCCCGACAGCACCGAGGGCGCCATCGACCTCGTCTATGGCCTGCCGAACCTGCATGTCGAGTATCTGCGGGTCGAGCCTCCCGGCATTCCGACGGCGTTCTGGCGCAGCGTCGGGCCGTCGCACAACGCGTTCGTGACCGAAAGCTTCATCGACGAGCTGGCGGCCGCGGCCAAGCAGGATCCGGTCGCCTATCGGCGGGCCCTGATCGACAAGTCGCCGCGCGCCCGTGCCGTCCTCGACCTGGCCGCCGAGAAATCCGGCTGGGGACAGAAGCTGCCCGAAGGCATCGGCCGCGGCGTGTCGCTGCAGCACGCTTTTGCAAGCTACATGGCGCACGTCGCCGAGGTCGAGGTAGCGAAGAACGGTGCCGTGCGCGTCCGGCGGGTGACCTGTGCGGTCGATTGCGGCTCGGTGGTCAACCCCGACACGGTGCGGGCGCAGCTGCAGAGCGCCGTCATCTTCGGCATCACGGCGGCCCTCTATGGCGAGATCACGCTCAAGGACGGCAAGGTCGAGCAGACCAACTTCGACAGCTACCAGGTGCTGCGCATCGACGAGGCGCCGGCCGCGATCGATGTCCACCTCGTGCAGAATACCGAGGCGCCGGGCGGGATCGGCGAGCCGGGCACCTCGGCGATCGTGCCTGCCGTGGCCAACGCGATCTTCGCGGCGACCGGCAAGCGCCTGCGCAAGATGCCGATCGACACCAAGGCACTGGCAAGACCGTCATGAAGCGGAGAACGGCATGACCGACTACGACGCAATCGTCATCGGGACCGGACAGTCGGGGCCGGCCCTCACCCGAAGGCTGGCAGGCGCGGGCCAGCGGGTGGCGATCATCGAGCGCGGCCGCTTCGGCGGCACCTGTATCAACACCGGATGCACGCCGACCAAAACCCTGGTCGCGAGCGCCTACGCGGTGCATGTGGCGCGGCGCGGCGCCGACTACGGTTTCTCCACCGGGGAGATCAAGGTCGACATGAAGCGGGTCAAGGCCCGCAAGGACTACGTGGCAGGCCTTTCCAACAAGGGCGTCGAAAGATCGCTGAAGAACCTGAAGAACGGCACCGTCTACGAGGGCCACGCACGCTTCGTCGGGCCGCACGAGGTCGAGGTCGGCGGAGAAACCCTGCGCGCCGACAAGATCTTCATCAATGTCGGCGGCCGCGCGTCGATCCCGCCGATTCCCGGCCTGGACCAGATCAAATATCTCACCAACAGCTCGATGATGGACGTCGATTTCCTGCCGCGGCATCTGCTGGTGCTGGGCGGCAGCTATATCGGCCTCGAATTCGGCCAGATGTACCGCCGTTTCGGCAGCGAGGTGACGATCGTCGAAATCGGGTCGCGCCTCATCCCGCGCGAGGACGAAGACGTGTCCCAGGCGGTGGCAGGCTTCCTCGACCGTGAGGGTGTCCATGTCGAGCTGAACGCCAAGTGCCTCAACCTGTCCAAGCGCGGTGACGACATCGTCATGGCGCTCGACTGCGAAGACGGCAAACGCGAGATCGCGGGCTCGCATTTGCTGATCGCGACCGGGCGGCGGCCCAACACCGACGACCTCGGGCTCGACCGTGCCGGGATCAAGCAGGATGCGCGCGGCTACATCGAGGTCGACGACGAGCTGCGCACCAACGTGCCCGGCGTGTGGGCGCTCGGCGACTGCAACGGCCGCGGAGCCTTCACCCACACCTCGTGGAACGACTTCGAGATCGTGTCGGCCAATCTCCTCGATGGCGACCACAGGAAGGTAAGCGATCGGATCGTCGCCTACGCGCTCTACACCGACCCGCCGCTCGGCCGGGCCGGCATGACCGAAACCGAGGTCCGGCGCAGCGGCCGCCGGGCGCTGATGGCAAAGATCGCGATGGAGGATGTCTCTCGCGCCTTCGAAAAGGGCGAGACCGAAGGGTTCATGAAAGTGCTGGTCGACGCGGAGTCCAAGCAGATCCTCGGCGCCTCGTTCCTCGGCGCGAGCGGCGATGAGGTGATCCACTGCGTGCTCGACACCATGTACGCCAAGGCGCCCTACACCGTGGTGCAGCGCGCCATGCACATCCATCCCACGGTCGCCGAGTTCATTCCGACCATGCTCGGAGATCTCGCGCCGCTATGAGCCGCCAAGGCTGCTTTCCACGTTGACGATTTGCACAACCACTGTCAGCTTTGCGCCAGTGGTTCCCGCAAGGGATCAAAAGGGAACGCGGTAATCCGCGGCTGCCCCCGCAACTGTGAGCGGCGAGCTTGCGACCGACAAACCACTGGAGCCGGAAGGCTCTGGGAAGGTGGTCGCCGGCAATGACCCGTAAGCCAGGAGACCTGCCACTAGTCGCGGTCACACGCGAGCACGTTGGGCGGGGTGTCCTGATGTAGCAACCGGCTTCGGGCGTGCGTGAAAGCGCAGGGCGCGATCCGGCTGCGGGTTCGCGGTGACGGATGTAGTGCCGCGAGTCCGTCGTTGTCTGTCTCCTCCTTGTCTTCTGCCGGCCGGCGCCGCGCCATCGATCCGCTCGAGCTCTATGCCTCGGCGATCGACACCTCGGACTATGTCGGCCGCGTTGCACCGGTGGCCCGCCGCCTGCTGCCCAACACCGGCGAGTTGCTCGACGTCGGTGCCGGCGGCGGCCAGCTCGGCGCCGCCTTGCGGGAGCGCGGGCGGCCGTGGACCGCGATCGAGCCGTCGGCGGCGATGCGCGCGCGGCTGGCCAGGCTGCACAGCCCGCCTCGCCTTGTCGCCGCCGGCTGGCACGAAGCCGATGTAGCGGATGGCAGCCACGACACCGTGCTGGCCGCCACCATGCCGGCCTTGTTCGACGAACCCGAAGCCTTCCTCGCGCGATGCCGGACCTGGTCGCGCCGAGCCGTGGTGTGGATCGTGCCGGCACATCGCGGCCCGCGCGGGCTCTGCTTCGCTGGCTGCCTGCCGTCGCGCTGGCACCGCGAGGACGAGACGCCCGGCATCGACATCGTACTGGGCGGGCTCGGAGCACCATCGCGGCCGGACGACATCGCCTTCGTCGACTGGACCTTCTCCGGCGTGGTGACCGACCTGCCGGAACTCGCCGCCTATCTCGCCGACCGCCTGGGCTGGGCCGCCACCGACCCGCGCCGGCCGGAGCTCGCCGACCATCTCGCCGCGCAGGCCGTGCCCGACGCCGCCGGCGTGCGGCTCAACATCGCCCGCAAGTCAGCCGTTCTCGTCTGGGGAAAACAATGAAGACGTATCGCTACCTCGTCCTCGCCAGCCTGGCTCTGGCTTCGCCTGTCCACGCCCAGCCGGCGGACCCGGCGCCCAGCCCCCTCACCGTCCAGCCCTCCACGCCCACACTTCCGCCTCGCGCGCCCATCATCAATCCACCCGCCACCGCCCAGGCACCCACTAACCAGGCACCTGGTCAGCCGCCCGCCAATCAGTCCAACTTCGGCGTCTCGCCGGCTCTGATGCCGAACATCGTGGTGACGGCGACCGGCTATCCCGAGAAGGTCAGCCAGATCGCCAGCACGATCCAGGTCATCACACAGGACAGGATCGCCCATTCGCCCGCCAAGTCGGTTGCCGAGCTGCTGGCCGAGAATGCTGTCGGCTTCATGAGCCAATGGACCGCCGGCCAGACCTCGATCAACATCCGCGGCGGCGCCACCGAGGGACAAGGTCGCGACTACAAGAGCCAGGTGCTGGTCCTGATCAACGGCCACCGCGCCGGCACCGCCAACGTCTCCAAGATGTCGATCGCCGACGTCGAGCGCATCGAGATCGTGCGCGGCCCCTCCTCGGTCGTCTATGGCAGCCAGAACATGGGCGGCGTGATCAACATCATCATGAAGACCGGCCGCACCGCGCCCGGCAACCTGGTCGAGCTCGACACCGGCATGTGGGACCTGATCAACGGCAAGGCGCAGAGCGGCGGCGTCTACAAGGACTTCGACTGGTACCTCGGCGCCCAGGCCGGCAGCCAGAACAACTACCAGGTGGGCGGCGGCCAGACCGAACAGAACACCTACTGGCAGCGCGGCGGCGTCACCGGCTCGTTCGGCTATCAGATCGACGAGAACAACCGGGTCGACATGACGGTGCGCAGCGACGGCGTGTACAACACCGGCTTCCGCGGCTCGAGCGCCAACATCTTCGCCAACGATACCCGCACCAACGCCTCGTTCGACTTCGCTTACAACGGGAAGACCCCGGACAATCGCGGCTTCCTCTTCCTCCAGGCCTACTACGTGCAGGACGTCGACGACCTCAACAATCCCTCGCCGCTCAGCAACCTGAATGCGCTGGCCTCGCGCACGTTCATGGACCACAACCATCGCCAGCAGGACATCGAGGGCATCCGCTTCCAGCCGCGCGCCAAGTTCTGGTCGTCCAACGACCTGCTGATCGGCTTCGACTGGGAGCGCAGCTGGCTCACCTCCTATCGCCAACGCGCCGGCAACTCGGCGGTCACCCAGCTCTCGCCGCAGGACAACGACGAGATGAACTCGTACTACGCCCTCTACGCCGAGGATGCGCAGAGATTCTGGGACGACCGCATCGTCGTGCGCGGCGGCGTGCGCCAGACCTGGGGCACGACCTCGCTGCTGAACACGCCCTTCGCCTACACGCTGATTCCGACCACCAACAACTACACGGCCACCACCTATTCAGTAGGCGCCACCGTGCAGGTGACCGACTGGCTGTCCGGGCGCTTCGGAGCCTCGAGCGGCTTTCGCGCGCCGACCGCCACCGAGCTCGGTTCCAACTTCACGGTGACGCCGATTGGCACGACGATCTTCGGCAATCCCGGTCTGTCGCCCGAAACCAGTCAGCAGCTCGAGGTCGGCCTGACCGGCACCTGGCGCGGGTTCAGGATCGACGGCGCGCTGTTCCAGAACCTCATCGGCAACCGCATCACCGCGCAAACCCTGTCGTCGGTGCGCGGCGTGGTGGTGCAGCAGTACCAGAACAATCCCGGCAACATCCAGATGCAGGGCCTGGAGTTCCAGGTCGAGAGCGACCTCATCCAGACCTTCCAGCTCAAGGCGCCGCCGGCATGGCGCTGGACCCTGTGGAGCAACGGCTACTACAACTTCAACATGACCGACTACGGCGCCAGGGCGCTCGGCTTGCCGGCAAGCGTGGCCACGCGCGTGAACGTCTATGAGGTGTCGATTGGAACACGCTTCGGCCAGGCCGAGACCGAGGTGCCGTGGAATTTCCAAATTCTCGGCCTGCTGCGCGGGCCGATGGACTACAACACCGAGGAATCGCTGTCGCCGTTCTTCTTTCCCGGCCAGGTGCGCACGGTCACGGTCTACGAGAAGGGCGCGTTCTGGGTGTGGAACCTGCGAAGCGAGGTCGAGGTGCGCAAGGGCGTGAAGTTCATCGGCGTCCTGAACAACGTGTTCGACGTCAATGAGCATCCGATCTTCATCGCGCTCGACCAGAACCCGTGCCGCGCCAACATCGGGGCGCAGAACGGCAGCTGCGGCAACTCCATCCCCGGCCGTGAGTTCTGGGCCGGCATCCAGGTGTCGTTCTAGTGGCAATGTGCCGGCTGCTCGTTGCCGCGCTGTGCGCGCTCGCCCTCGCCGCACCAGTGTCGGCCGCCGAGCCGGTGACGGTGCGCGATGCCTTCGGGCGCAGCGTCTCCTTGCCGGCTCCGCCGCAGCGCATCATCCCGATCTTTGCCTCCAACACCGAGATCGTGGCGTCACTGGGCCTCGCCGACCGCATCGTCGGTATCGAGGCCTACACGCGCTATCCGCCCGAGGTGCTCGACCGGCCGCTGGTCGGCGGGCGGCTCGGCTTCTCGGTCGACGCGGTCGTGGCGCTCAACCCCGATCTCGTGGTGGTGACGCCGTCGCGCCAGGCGGCCAACCAGCTGATCGATCCGATGGAGCGGCTCGGTGTGCCGATCATCGTGCTGCTGCAGCGCGACGTCGCCGAGATCCTGACCAACATCCGCCTGATGGCGAGGGTCGCCGGCGTCGAGGCCCGCGGCGAAAGCGTGACGGCGGCGATGGAGCGGCGGCTCGAGAGCGTGCGGCAGCACGTCGACGGCAAGCTGGCGCCCAGCACCATCATGATCACCGGGCGGCTGGGCAATGGCCTGATGCTGGTGGCGCGCGAGGGCACTTACACCGGCGATGCCATCGTCCGCGCCGGCGGCCGCTTCGCCTTGCCCGGCACCCAAGCCATCGCGCAGGTGTCGCCCGAAGCGATCCTCAACGCCGACCCCGATGTGCTACTGTGGGCCGGCAGGACCGAGGACCTCAAGGAACTGATCGCCCGGCCGGGATGGGCCGACATGCGCGCCGTGAAGAACGGCCGCGCCCATGCCGTCAACCGCACCGAGCTTCTCATCCCCGGCCCGCGCACCGTCGACGGCATCGAACGCCTGGCTGCGCTCTTCCACCCATGAGCAGGCCAAGCGCATCTTCTCCGTCATCCCGAGCGAAGCCGCCCAAATACCGCGGGGTAACCCCCGCGGCTTGGCGGCGCAGTCGAGGGACCTTTCTTTGTGCCGATGCAGGAAAACAGGTCCCTCGACTGCGCCTCGCTACGCTCGGCTCCGCTCGGGATGACGGGGCCAGAAACGTTTGCGCGACATGAGAACGTGGAGCCTGCTCACCGCGGTCCTGGCCGCTGCGATCGTGCTCGGCGTCGCGGCGGGGCACGACTGGGCGAGCCCGG
>Ga0306921_10005758_pt1 | contig 12897 bp, 9 predicted proteins | sample sta12Cox44000080_FD_203760 | JGI IMG/M metagenome (GOLD analysis project Ga0306921, IMG submission 203760) | Lab enrichment of tropical soil microbial communities from Luquillo Experimental Forest, Puerto Rico - statoxic.12C.oxic.44.000.080 (v2)... | ecosystem: Environmental > Terrestrial > Soil... | reverse complement strand
TCGGGTATGCCTACCGTCTACGTTTCGACTTGGACATGCCACAGCCGCTCGTCCGAGGCCTTGCAACCAACCTGAAAGCCTATTTAAGTGACGGCGACCGACTGGCACTGCTGCTGCCCGGCGACAACGACACCGTCGCCACGATGATCGCAGGCGTTCTTGCCGAAACCCCGCCGCGCCGTCGAGGGCTCGATCTGCTGCGCCGCAACACCGCCGATCCGGCCACGCTCGACGAGGCCGCTCGGCTGGGCTATCGCCTCGCCCTGATATCATGCGTGCCTGAGGGCTGGGAGGACCTGCCTTCCTCCCAGGCGGTGCTGCTCCGGGATGGTCCTAACGGCTGGCAGCCGCTGGCCGCCTGGCCTTATCCGACGCTCGCGGCCGAGCGGCGATGGCAGGAAATCCTGTCGTGGGGTCCGCTCTGCCGGCGATCGTGACAGCTATCGGATCGGCAACTAGCCTGGAGGGCCAGCACAGTTGAAGTCGTGGACGACCCTGAAAATTTGAAACGTGGGCCGTGCGAAAAACGGCGCCAGACATCGGTTCGACGGCAAATGAATTGGTCGCTTATCGGTAAATACGACGAAATCGAACTCTTCGAGCACCGCCGGCAGAGAGTCCCGATCCGCCGCTTGGCCGCCGGACAGGATTGTCCATAGTCGTTGCGGCTGCGCCGCTTCGGCGATCGTCGCGAATGTCGGCTTCAACGCTACCGGCTGCTGGCCCGGAATGGCGAATAGACTCGGCACGAAGGCTTCGCGTCGCGGGATCGCCAGAACTGGGAGATGGACCTCCGGCACCGGCACGACGTGGAAGAGATTCGGTGGCTGAGCGATCGCAAGCTTGCTGCCTCGTGGCAGCGCGTTGATGCCGCCAAGATCGGCCGAATAAATCCGGTCGGCCTCACGCCAGACGCGCTCGATGACGCCCAGGCGGATGATCAGAATCGATGCCGCCACCATCCCGACTGCAGCCGCGATACGTCGACTGGCAAAGCGTGGCGCGGTCGCGGCGATGAGCAGCAGAAAAAACGCGATCGGCAGCCGGTGATCGGAACCGGAGCCGCCGTACATCTGGCTGGGCAGCAACAGATAGGCCGCAAAGACGATCCCCGGCGATGTGGCCAGCCGTGGACCCATATTCAGCCGTCTCGCCCATACCAGCCCGCCGATAAGGGCAACGAACATGGCAAAGGAAACGAGGTCGAGGGCGCGGTCGTAATTGTCGAACACGCTGAACAGCAGATCTGCCTTGCGCCAGAGCCCGGGATAGCTGTGGGTCCCGCTTGGCGCGTCGTGCCGCATGCCGAACCAGAGTGCCGCGGGAACGACGAATTGCGGTGCGGCGACGGCGAACCTGTGGCCGAGCGCCCGCCACTGGCGGGCACGGAATTCCGCCACGGCAGGCAAGACTTCGACGCCGAGGATGACCAGCGCGTAGAAGCCAAAGGTAGCGATGTGGCTGAGGAAGCACGCGAACGCCACGACCGACGATACAAATACCCGGAGCCACCAGCGCCGCTTCTCCAGCGTCAGCCACAACGCCGTTCCGCAGAGCGCGATGCCGATCCCGAAGAGGTAGTTGACAAAGCCCCACAACAAGATGCGGTTGTAGAGAAAGAGGAAACTGAGCAGCGGCCATAGTCGCCAGCCCCCGCTGGCTACACGGTTGAGCCAAATCACTCCGCCCGTCATCAGGCCGAAGATCATTACCAGGAACAGCTTCGCCGCGATGTCGAGCGGAAGCACACGCGCAAGCGGTGGAACGATCAGATCCTCGGCCAGGTTGGGCAGCACGGCCCAATGCACCGCATAGAACGCATCTCCGCCCTCAGCGAGCAGATGCATGCGCGCGAGATGGTTCGGGTAATCCACCAGCGGCGGCAGCACGGTCGAAAACACCGGCACTGCCGATAGGCTCAGCAAGACCGCGAAAGCACTCCAGACCCGAAGGGCGTGACCCTTCGGGCGGGCCGCGATCGCCGACTTGGCGGCTGCAGAATTACAGTCCTGCTGCCTCAGAACCGCTCGACCCACGGCCGCAACTCGATCTCCCAGGTCCACGCCGAGCGCGGCTGTCGCAAGACGCTGAGGTAGGCGGCGGCGATTGCGTCGGGGTCGAGCATGCTATCGGGCCGGTCCGCTGGCTCGACCCGACCCGGATTGCGGATCCCCCCGTCGATGACGAAGTGGCCGATGTGAATGCCCTGCGGGGCGAGTTCCCGCGCCATGCTCTGAGCAAGACCGCGCAGCGCAAACTTGCCCATCGCGAACGGCGCCGAAAGCGGGTAGCCCTTGACGCTGGCCGACGCCCCGGTGAACAGGATCGCCCCGTGCCCTTTCGGCACCATGCGGCGGGCCGCTTCTCGCGCGACGAGGAAACCGCCGAATGCGCTGACCATGATCGCCCGCTCAACCTCGGCCGGAACCAGCTCCGCGACCGGACCGCGGGCGCGGGCGCTGGCATTGTAGACGACAACGTCGGGTGCGCCGATCGCTGCCTCGACGGCCGAGAACAGCCGCGCCACCTGATCGGGCTCGACGGCGTCGCAGGCAAAAGCTTTGGCGCTGGTCTCGGCGCACAGCGGGGCGAGCTTTTCGGCATCGCGCGCGGCGAGCGCCACGCGCAGGCCCTCGCCGGCGAAGAGGCGCGCGAGGGAGGCGCTCAGGCCGCGCCCCGCGCCGACGATCAGCGCGGTCTCAAAGGTTGGATTGGGCATGTCCGGTCTCCTTGATCGATGGTCCAAGCGTCATCGTCGACTGAGCATAGCATTTGATCACTCCGTCTCGAGCGCGCGGGCTGCCACATCTGGCGCTTCCCTCCTCAATCCATCAGCAGCCCGCCGGAGAGGTTGATCGATTCGCCGGTCATGTAGGCCGATTCTTCCGACGCGAGAAAGGCGGCGACCCGCGCCACGTCATCGGGTATCGAGACGCGTCCGATCGGGATCGACTTTTCCCGCTCGGCGGTCTCGGGAAGTCCGTAGCGGCGCTGTTGCGCCTCGATCGTGGCGCGCATCGCCGTGTCGACGACAATCCCTGGGCAGATCGCGTTGACCCGGATCCCGTGCGGCGCAATCTCACGTGCCAACGCCTGGGTCAAGCCGATCACCGCAAACTTGCTGGCGCTGTAGCCGGCGAAATAAGCCGGCCCGGTCTTGCCGGCCCACGAAGCGAGATTGACGACCGACCCCGTGCGGCGCGCGATCATATGAGTCAGCACCGCGCGGCTCACGATAAAGGTGCCTTCGATATTGACGCGCAACATGGCCTGCAGCGCCTCGAGCGGCATATCGAGCGTCGGGCCCATCCAGGCAACCCCGGCATTGTTGACCAGCAGGTCGATCTTCTCGAGGCGTCCGAGGGTCGCAGCGACGGCGCGATCAACCTGCTCCGGCTCGGTCACATCAGCGGTAATCGCGAAACCCCCGATCTCGGCCGCGACAGATTGCGCAGCGCTGCTGTCGCGGTCGAGTACGGCGACAGCCATACCTTCGCCTGCCAGCCGGAGCGCGATCGCCCGCCCGATGCCGCCGCCGCCCCCAGTGACTAGCCCGACCCGCCCGTTCAGCGCGTACATGATCCCTCCTCATCACCGGCCCAGATCCGGGTGAATGTAATCGCAACCCCGCGGGTACCGACCAGCCAAAATAGAGGGAAAGCTCCGCTTGGAGCCGAGAAACCTCTTTTCGCGACCGTGTTCATCGCTTTTGGTCAATTACTTGCGCGGCAAATTCCCTGAGTCATCGAACAGGAAATTAAATCGGCTCATCAGGGAACCCAAAGGGCTTGATCAGGGAAGCCGCAGGGAATGATGACCCGGGTGAAATTCGCTGATGGGAACTAGATCGCGGTTACAACAGCTTGTATTCCGAAAATCTTGTCTTCGCGAGCTCAGCCGTCCGCTCGGCGCCGTAGGCGCGGGTCAGGACGGAGACGCTCATCGGGATGAGAACTCCTGCGTCGCAGTGTATGTCACGCTGAGCTCGAATGGCATGCCGCCGGCGGCCGGCAGGTCGGTCCCGGTGGTCGCGAAGCTGTGCCACCCGCTCTGCCGAACTGTCGTCTGCAGTGCGGCCGCCCCGCTCGACGTCACTCTCGCCGACGCGAGCGATCCACCTGCTGGATCGAAGAGCTCCACGACGATCGAGGCACCCCGCGGCCAGGGGACGAGCAGCCCCCGGAACTCGGCAGCGATATGGGTACCCTGGGCCGCCCAAACGCGCCCCACGGCCGTACCGCCGTCGTGGGCAGGAGCAATATCCAGGTCGGCGGCGCCGAAGAACACCTGGGTCGTGCTGCGCGGGTGCAGCGCCGGCGCTGCTCCCCGGCCGCCGCGGGAAAAGCAGAGATAGCTCTGACCGCTCCCGAACGCATTGCTCGGAACGGTAAAGGTCGCACGTCCCTCGCCGTCGGTCCAGATGTCGGGATGTCGGCCGGTGTAGTCGTGCAGCTGAACATTCGAGCCGAAATTAGTCGAACAGGTAATTGTGTGCCGGCTCCAGGGATCCTTGCTGATCGCCGTCAATAGCCCCGGCTGGCCCAGGCGCTCATGGACAAAGACTTGCGGATCGGCATAGCGGGTCAGCGTGTTCCCCGACGCCAGGTTCTCGTGGATCCAAACCAGATTGTCGATCCACGGTTTCAGCCCGTAGCAGCCGGGCTCGGTGCTGTAATCCTTGTGATAGACGAAGGGGTAGCCCTCGGTCGTCAGGATGAAGGCATAGGCGAGCAGCTTGTTGGCGATGATCGGCTCGCCTGGCGACAGGTCGGTATCCGGGTTGTCGACAAAGGTTGCCGCATGCAGCGGGTCGAGTGCACTGTAACCGAGGCCGTTGAGCTGGCGCATGTCGAACCCGGCATCGTCGCACATGCTCTGCAATCCGAAATGCGTCGTGAAGTCGAAAACCAGGGAACGGCCGCCCATCGCGCTCGCCGCCCAGCCGTGGAGGTTTTGCGGAGAACCGTCGAAATATTCGCTGACGCAAAAGCGACCAGCCATGGTCTTGGTATTCATCCAGTGCTTGACGAAGGCAACGGCCATTCCCTTGGTGTCGTCCACACGATAGCCCTGGCAGTCGAGCGAGCGGGTTAGCCAGTCGCCAAAATCGATCATCCCGTTGATCGTGTAGCCCGGCGGCTCGCAATTGACATACACCAGCTCGTCGCCAAAGGAGAAATCGTCCGCCGGCACCGGCACCGGATCTTCCGGACTCCGGGGCGGCGCGCCGCGAAAGCATCCCGGGTCCTTCGGGAAGCGGCCGATGCTTGCAGCGCCATTTGCCCCCAGATACCGGTACACCCCATTGTTGCCCCCGATCAGCTGGTGCAACACCACGTCGATATAAACATCGAGCCCGCAGGCATGGGCGACCGCGATCGACCGCTGCAACTGCTCGCGACTGCCGAAACGTGTCTCGACCGAACCCATCTGATTCTTCGAGCCGATATCGTACTGGTCATAAACGCCATATCCGTCGCCGGTATTGAAATGACCGGATTGAGTCTTGCACACCGGTGGATAGAGGATCGCAGTAAAGCCGGCGCGCCGCATTGCGGCGGCGTTCATTGCGATCCAGTCGTACCACCAGGGCGCCATTGGTGTCTGTGGATCGACCGGTGCCGGCACCGTGATCTTGTGACCCTGCCGGTCAAGAAAGCGCGCGTGCGCGTGGTAGGCAACACCCATACCGGAACTCCCCGCTTTGCCGGACGAGCCGGTGGTTAACCACGCGCCAGCGTAACACAAGTCGAGCTGTCCTCGGAAGGTGGCTCACGCGTTGCATCACAAGTCCGGCGCTTGAGGGATCTCGGGTGGGCTACAGGCGCCCGACTTATTGCTATATAGATAATTGACCAATCCGGATCAATGTGATATAAATTATATATGTTAGCAATAATAAGTGAGTAAGCGGCGGGACCGCATATCCAATCTGCGGCCTTCTGATCGTTAACCGAGCTCAGGTTTCGAGATTTTCGACCCCTGGCGAACACCGCTCGCAGTTCGGCCACATGACGGAATCGCAAATAGAGGCGTCGACTCCCGGCTGACGGCAGCCCGCCATCCGCCGTTTTCCATGCTCTCGCCGCCTGAAAGCCGCTAGGCCCCGCCCCGCCGCTCGGCCAGCAAGATCGACAATCCCGGAGAAAGAACCAATGGGACAGTTGTTCGTCACCATCGTGCTATTACTCGTTCTGTTTGCCGAGCCAAGTCGTGCCGAGAGCCAACTCGAGCGCGGCCGGTATCTCGTCGAGACGGTTGCCGCTTGCGGGAACTGTCATACCCCAAAGGGACCGAACGGTCCTTTGACGGACAAGAAACTCGCGGGCGGCGACATCATCAAACATGCGGATTTCATGGCGGCGACCGCGAACATCACGCCCGATCCGGAGACCGGCATAGGCAAGTGGACGGACCGCCAGATATTTGCCGCGGTACGCGAAGGACAGCGGCCGGATGGGAGTTTGATCGGTCCGGCGATGCCCTCTCGGTCGTATCGCTCCCTGGCGGACGAAGACGTCGAAGCGATCGTTGCCTATTTGCGCAGCGTGCCGCCGATCTACAATCCGATCACCGTCAAGTCGCATTACGACGAGCCACTCCCTGCTTCCTGGGGGCCGCCGGTCGGGCGCGTTGCAGCGCCGCCGAAAGAAGACAGGGTCGCCTATGGCGCTTACCTCGCCGGGCCGCTTGCCCGTTGCATGGACTGTCACACCGAGCGTCGTCCCGGGGAACCGGCCAGGTTCGGGGCTGGCGGCAAGCCGTTCTATGGTCCCTGGGGCATCTCGGTCTCGGCCAATCTCACCCCAGACCAAACAAGTGGGCTCGGCGATTGGAGCGACGCTGAGATCGAACGGGCGATCCGCACCGGTGTCGCACGCGACGGCCACAAACTCTTCCCGCCAATGCCGTTTGCCGCATACCAAAATCTCGCAGCCGACGATATGGCGGCATTAATCGCCTATCTGCGGTCGTTGCCGGCGGTCGAGTGATCGCTGGCGCAGGAAATGGCCGAAGCAAGAGCCGGAATTCCATAAGCCGCTGGTGCACGGTGGATTCCTTCTTTCGAGCGTGTGAAAAAATGGGGTGCTCGTCTCGCGGCGACGCAAACCATTCGACGTTTTCCGTCGGCCTACAGCCTGCGGACATGTTCCGTGGGGCAAGCCACTGCAGCGAGCTCACCAAGCAATTGTGGGCCCGGCTTCCGACCGGGGAAACGAGCGGATGAGTGGCCGCATAGAAGTCGAAACTTCGTCTGTGGTCGTATTGCCGCCCCCGCTGTGCGGAAAGCCTCAGGCGTTCGTCCGTATAGCCGTAGTAATGCCCAGCCAGAGGGTCGCCCCACAGCGCGCGAGTGTACTGCCCAAAGCCGTCAACGATCGACCGGTAGGCCTCCGGACCGCGGGGACCTCCATCGGAAGATCCGAATCCGCCCGAAACTCGCTCCCTAACCGGCCCTAACCCGCCGTTAACCGGCCAGCTAAACCGTCCCGAAAACGGCGGCGAAACCCGGCGCACTAATCCCGAGCGGCTGAAACCTCTGACAACTCGCCCGAAACTGCAGTGAAATAATTCGACTATGCCGATGGTAAATATTCATCGCTCTGTTGCGCCAGTTGTATTGAAACCGTAAAATAATAGAACTAATCCAATCGTGGCTCTACTACGTCAGTGTTATTAATCTTCGCTATCACGGAATTGCCAATGCACTGGTGCGAGGCACGATGAATTTTGCAATGCACTGCGGCGACGGTCTGCAGCGGGAACTGCCGTAAAGTCTCGAGTTTGTAGTGGCGCTGTCGAGGCTCGCGTGGGGGCGCCGGCGGTGCGCTGCCGCGGTCGAGGACCGGGCTCGTGGTCGAGGCTGCCGTAGGGTTGCCGGCGGCGCAGCTGAGCACGATCGAGCCGGATTATTAACAATCGTCAACAGATTAACTGTAAAAGATTTCTTGATTTCGCGTTCTTCCAATAACATAATCGCGTCAAACTTGCGCAAAGTCTTGGTTTGATCTGCCCCGAGCGAAGGTCCTGCAAGGAAATATCTTCGCGAGGCTGTGTGAGGGAGGCCACATTGTTACCGTCCAATGGATATCTGCATCAGGCTTGGATTTCGCTATTTGCGCCCACACTGTGTTTCGGCGCAAGCAGCAATGTGGATGAACAAAACGGGTCGGGACCCTGATGGTGCAGCTGTGGCACTGCCTGGTGCGGTTGTGGTACCGCCTGCCCTTGGCAACAAAGGTCGCCGTGCTGGTGGCAGGCCTGATGGTCACCGTCGCCGTCACGACGTCGCAGGTCGTGCTCTGGCGGTTCGCCCAGGATCAGAAGAGCCATCTCGAGCTGTTGACCGGGGCCTATCTCGACAGCCTCTCCGCCGCCGTTCTGCCGGCGCTTGTCCGCAGAGACGTGCGGGGGGTGTTCGACGCCCTCGACCGCGCGCAAGGCAACCGATATGCCGACGACTTCGAACCGCGCTTTGCAATTCTAGAGCTGCCGAACCGGACGATTGTGGCTTCGTCCGACCCACGCCGTTTCCCGGTACAGAGTGTCGTGCCCGAAGAGCTACGCAGGCGGTTCGCAGCAGGCGACGGTCTCGAAATCGACCCCAACACCGACAGCGCTTGGCTGGCAAGGACACTGCGCACCGAGGGGTCACTCGTTGGACGCCTGTTCGCCGAGGTGGACATCGCCGCCTCGTTGCGGGTTCGTCGTGAGATCCTGATCACGCTCGTCCTGGTGAACGGGTGCCTGACGCTCGCTTTCGCGCTTGGCGGATATTTCGTGCGAAAGCGGATGCTGCGAGACGCCATGGCGAATCGGCCTTTTCTAGAAGGCCTGCGCCGCGGGACGGCGGGCAGACTTGCCAACCTCGCTACGTGGATCGTAATCGGGCTGCTTCTCGTCGCGCTTTTCAATCTGTTTCAGACTTCTTCCAGCCGGGGACCGCAATCGACTCTCGCGTTTTCTGATTTTCTCAATGATGTAAATCGCGGGCAGGTTTCCGATGTCACGATCCAAGGCAACAATATCAACGGTCGTTTCACGGACAGCCGGGCGTTCACGACCTATATTCCGAACAACCCCGATCTCGTCAACCGCCTGACCGAGAAGAATGTGCGCATATCCGCTGCGCCAGTCGACGAAAATGTGTCGTCGCTGTTCGGGGTTCTGATCTCCTGGTTCCTGATGCTTCTGTTGATCGGAGTGTGGATCTTCTTCATGCGCCGGATCTTCCGCTGGACGCAAGGCCCGCCTCGGTCTGGAACGGCGCCCACCGTGGATAACTTTCGCAAGAATCCCCTCTTTCGGTGGTGTCTGATCATTGCTCTGACCTTCAGTGGGCTGATTGTCGCCCTCCAAATCTTTCCCAGCCGGGGCCGCCCGCAATTCACTCTCGCCTTTTCCGATTTCTTGAACGATGTCAGCCGCGGTCAAGTGGCCGATGTCACAATCCAAGGCAACAATATCAGCGGTCATTTCACCGACAACCGGGCATTCATGACCTATATTCCGAACAACCCCGATCTCGTTAACCGCCTGACCGAGAAGAATGTGCGCGTATCTGCTGCTCCGGCCGAGTAGCTATCCGGCGTGCTGATCTCCTGGTTCCCGGTGTTTCTGTTGATCGGTGTTTGGAACTATTTCTTCACGTTTTTGGACTGGCGCCGACGTAATTGACGGCGCAATCGGCCGGCGACGCTTTGCGCACACCGGGCGAGCGGCCGGCCCCCTGTTTCGAGCACGGCTGCGCGGGGTGTGCGCTCAACCGACTCTAACGGGCGATCATTTTGCAGAGATTTTGCCGGACTTTTCCGTAATGCAGAGCGTTTTTAGCGCGGAGTCGGCCCACGATTTCCACGGAGAGGTTGCGGAAGGAGCGGTCGTGGCGGCGCGCAAAAAACCTCCGCATTCTGAAAATGCCCCGATCCCGCCTACGCTGCCCGCACCGCTACATCTAGAAACCGGGAATACCCGGCGCAGGCTCCTGCCGCACAGTATTCCCGCCGCCCCGGCGCACGGCCTTCGACAAGTCGTAACCGCCCTCGCCCGTGTATTGGCCGCGCAACTCACGGTACTTTGACGATCAAGGCGTCGATGAAGGACTGCAGATCACGATCCTGGACGCTGTCCCCCTGAATCCCGCAAAGCCAGCCGCGAACCACCCACCGCCAGCCGTTCTCCCATGACGGCCCCGTCTTCAAGAACGCCTTGCAGTTTTCGCCACCAACAGAGGTAAAGTCGGCGATTTGGCCACCAGCAGAGGTGAAGCTGGCGCTATAAATGCCGCCGATCTGGGTCACATCCGACCACCCGCGACTTTCATGGCCGCCGCCATGCCCTCATCACCGTAACGAGACCGGCAGTTGGCCACCGGGGTGCGAATGGTGTTGAGGAGGGCGAAACCAAAGCTCGAACTTGAACGGGTCGACACGCTCCACCACTCACCAGCGCAGCCCCCGGCAAAGGCTGGGCGAGCAAGCGCTCGCGGTCGACCATAGGTCCCCTCTGCAGCGCCGCCCCAAACGCGGCGACACCGAGAACAAAGGGTAGCCGCCGAATCATTCGCTTTGCGTTTCGGCGCTGGACGCGCCGTGCGACATGTCGAATGCTGCAGCGATTCGTCTTCGCTTACAGGGGGCCGCTGCCATGCCTCGATCCGCATCGGGTCAGTCCCGGAGTTTAATAGCGCTCTACGCCAGCATCGGACCGGAGCTCTACCAGTACGATGTGGACGTCGACGGCGCCGCGTTGGTCAAGCGCGGCGCGGTGACGTTGCCGGCGAATGTCCACTACGCGTGGCCGCATGCTTCGGCGCGGTATCTCTACGTGGCCTCGAGCAACAGCGCATCCGGGATGGGTCCGGCCGGCGACAGACACCACGTGACCGCATTCCGTATTGATCCCGGATCGGGGGCTTTGACGCCGCACGGCGACCCAATCGCGCTGCCGACACGCCCGATCCACATGACCACCGACATTCCGTCCGAGCATCTGTTGGTCGCGTTCAGCAATCCGAGCGGTCTTCGGGTTTATCGGATCAATGCCGACGCCACACCGGGTGCTGAAGTCGCGCAGCCGGAGCCGATCGACCCCGGCATCTACGCGCACCAAGTGCGGGTGAGCCTGAACAACAGGTCGGTGATCCTCGTTACTCGTGGCCACGACGCCGCCTCCGGCAAGCCAGAAGAACCGGGTGCGCTGAAGATCTTCGCCTACCGGCAAGGGCTGCTGTCAAAGGAGATTTCGGTTGCGCCCAACGGCGGCTACGGTTTCGGCCCGCGCCATCTCGACTTCCACCCTACGAGACCCTTGGTCTACGTTTCGTTGGAGCGGCAAAACAAGCTCGATCTATTCGAGTCCTCCGGGGACACGCTGTCGCCGGCACCGGTCTTCCGCAAAGACACCTTGGCCGAGCCGGGCAATATCCGGGGACGGCAGGTTGCCGGCACCGTTCACGTGCATCCGGACGGGCGCTTTGTCTACGCAGTCAATCGCGCCTCGGCAACCGCGGAATTCGAGGGCAAGCCCGTCTTTGCTGGCGGAGAAAACAATTTCGCGGTGTATTCGATCGACCCGGCGACCGGCGAGCCGAGTTTGATCCAGCACGTCGACACGCACGGTATTCACTGTCGCACTTTTCATATCGACCCGAGCGGGCGCCTGCTGGTCGCCGCGCACATCATGCCGCTCCTTGTGAAGGATGGTGAAGCCCTGCGCACCGTGCCAGCGAGTCTCGCCGTCTTTCGGATCGACGACGACGGCAGGCTCGACTTCGTCCGCAAATACGACGTCGATGTCGGAGACAAGACAATGTTCTGGATGGGCATGGTCGCTCGCTAGCCAAGCCCAATTCCGTTGGTCAGCCGGCTCGCCCTGGGGCGCGGTAGCTCCTCAGGGTCACGGGGCGATGAAGCGATCGATCTTGCGATAGCGGAATAGCCATCGCCCGTCTGCTCTGACCATCTCGTCGATGTAGGCACCGCCTGAGCCCACCCGTGGGCCCTGCGGGCCGTTCTGCAGCACCATCCAATTGGAACGGACCTGGGCGCGAGCGTCGTCGAGCGCAATCGCGATATTCGTGACCAAATGCACCGCGCGCGGCCGCGGCTCTTCTGCCCGAGCCCGCAGGCTGCGCGCCAATTCGGCGATCGCCGCCCGGCCGGTCGCCTTGCCGAATGCTGTGTCCCACGTGCCGTCTTCGGTGAACAACGCCGCCATCTCGGCGAACCGACCGTCGTCCAGTCGGAAGCAATACTCCGCCAGCACTTCCCTAATCGCATCCTTGTCTTCGACCGCGGTAGGCATCGCGGTTCCCTCCCCTCATTTGCCGAACGACTTCGATCCTGCAATCTTCGGATCGTGCAGTGCAAGCCGCGCAGCGGCGATCGCCTTGTCGTCGCGATCCGTTGAGACTTATCCTGGTGCGAGAAGTTACGATCGCGGAGGCCCGGGTTAATGATCGTCGATGTCCATTCGCATTACATCCCGAAGAATTTCAGCGACTGTTCGGCTTTTGGCATTAGTGCCTGAACCGCGTGAGAGAGAGATGGCATGAGTCAAATGGAGCAGGGCTTCGGGTTCGCTCCCGAACACGATGCGCCGATCCCCTACATGCAGCGGATCCGCGACTACTATCTGACGCTCGGCTACGCGACGCCCTATCGCTGGGCGCATTACGCCGAGGTGCCGTTCCAGCCGCTCACAAAACCGCTCGCCGAGTGCCGTGTCGCCTTGATCACTACTGCAGCCCCCTACCAGCCCGGCAAGGGCAATCAGGGTCCGCGAGCGCCCTACAACGCCGCCGCCAAATTCTACGATGTCTATTCGGGAGATAGCCGCATCGACCACGATCTGCGGATTTCCCATCTCGCCATCGACCGCGTGCACACAACCGCC
>Ga0306921_10005755_pt1 | contig 12899 bp, 17 predicted proteins | sample sta12Cox44000080_FD_203760 | JGI IMG/M metagenome (GOLD analysis project Ga0306921, IMG submission 203760) | Lab enrichment of tropical soil microbial communities from Luquillo Experimental Forest, Puerto Rico - statoxic.12C.oxic.44.000.080 (v2)... | ecosystem: Environmental > Terrestrial >... | reverse complement strand
GGATTGATCAAAGGGGTTTTGAAGGTAAAGTAACCAGCGCCTTAACGGCGATCGGAGCCGACATCGAAATCCGCGGGGATACACCTTAACAAGCGGCTCCGGCTGTCCCACGATCGGGGTCCACCTCTGAGGCTACGGCCCAAAACACCCTCAGCGATACACGAGCACAGGGATCTTTGAATGCGTGAGTACTTTGACCGTCTCGCTGCCCAGGACAACCGCCGAGACACCGCGACGCCCGTGTGAAGCCATGACGATCAGGTCGCACCTTCTCGCTTCGGCGGCTTCGATGATTGCCTGATAGACTTGTTCGTGCTCGGTGTGGAGCGTTTGGCATTCAACACCGGCTGACTTCGGCGATGGCCGAGACGGTGCCGAGCACCTTTTCGGCCTAAGCCTCCGCATATTTCTTGTATTCGATCGGAGTGTATTCGAGTTGGATCTGAGAAACCGAGACCAACTCGAATGGTTCGGTGACTGTCACGGCGGTAATTTTGTCACCAATCTCCTTAGCGAAGCGGACGCCTTGCTCGACGGCCTTGGCGGCGAGGTCCGACCCATCGGTCGGGATCAAGATATTCGTGAACATATGGTGCTACCCCGCCTCTGCTTCCTTCTGATGGCTCGTAGGTAGCGGTCGCGTCTGGTCCTCGACCTGCCAGGACCGCTTAGCCGTCATGTCGGCCTCCCCGTTGGGAAATGCGCGAGATCATGAGTGAAAGCGACCCAACTGTGCTTCGATTTCTCCCAGACCGACGCCGTAGGCCGTGGGAAGTTGGCGTCATGAAAAGCACCTACGGCAACGCCAATATGGTCTGGCCTCAAGTCGGCCTCCCAAAACACCGTCGTTCCGCATGTCGGGCAGAAATGCATCTTGACCTTTCGCCCCTCCTGTCCCTTGCGGACATAGATTTTGGACGGCCCTCCGGCGCGAACATGTTCCCGCTTGAAAAAGGCTACAACGCCGAACACCGAGCCAGTTCGCCGCTGACACTCTCCACAGTGGCAGGCCCCTACGGCATCGGGATCGGCGAATGCTTCCATACGCAAGGCCCCGCAACTGCAATGCGCGGTTCTCGTCATAGTATCCTCCGTCATCAATCGGATTGAGGTTCCGATCTTCTCAGCCACTCGGAAGGTGGCCGAGTGTCCTCAGTATCGTCATGTTGTCCCAGGTCGCGGAGGCAGCGGTCGAGTGGACCCTTCCGGTCGACCGCCCCGCCGTCTGTTGCCTTGTAGACGAGCTGCACCACCTCGACGCAAACGCCGACGACATGTGGAAAGGCGGTGGTGAATAGTGCAATCTGCCGATCGGAGAGCTGCCGGCCGTCGAGCAAGGTTGCCCATAGGTCGCCCATAACATCGAAATAATACGCGCGCGCCGCGGCGAGGGCCGTCTCTGCGCGTCCCACCGTCTCCTGAACGTAGACATCGTCGCGGAGCACTTTGGGGGCCTCAATGCGCTCGCCGAGCGTGTACCGCCGTGCCGGTTTACCCGCACTGCTCTTGACCAGCACGTCGATCGCATGGCGAGCGATGCCCAGCGCGGGTGCTGCGCTCTTTGCGATGAACAAAAATGGAAATGAGTAAAGCGGCCCGGACCGTTTGATCAGTTGCGGATCCTGGAAGCTGAATGTGCGCTCCTCCGGGACGAACTCGTCGTTCACGACGACATCGTTGCTGCCGGTGCCGCGGAGCCCGTGGTGTGCCACGTGTCGAGGATTTCGCATTGTGACAGTGGCAGCACACACTGTCGGGTTTCCGGTACGCCATTGCGATCGACTTGTGGGACGCCATTGTCTACGACAATGCAGCCCAACCAGACCCATTCGCAGTGCTGGCAGCCGCTGACGAACGGAAAACGCCCGCTGACGCGGTAGCCCCCTGGTACCCGCGCTGCCTGCCCCGTTGTGGTGGCAGCCGCGGCGGTGGCTACCAGAACGTCGGGATACATCGCACGGGCGACGTCCTGATCTAGAAAGGCTGTGACGTAGCCGCCGTCGGAGCCGATCATAGCGCACCACCCAACCGAACCGTCGGCCATAGCCAGTGCCTCGATGACACGAAACTGCGTCAACGGGTCCAGCTCCGAGCCGCCCCAGACGCGAGGCATCGCCATACCAAAGACGCCGGCCTGCTTCATTGCGACAGCGATGCTCGCGGGGAGGTGACGGCCTCGCTCGATCTCCTCGCTGTCCGAATCTGTTCGGCGAGCCCGATCACCGCATGCAGGATAGGAGAATCATCATCTGCTGCTCGACCTGCGGAATGGGTCGTCCTGATCGGCATTTCTCGCTCGGTTATGACAATGGGTGGTTGCAATACCGAGGTTAGTGCGTCCATACGGTTCTCCTGTTTGCGCGTGAATATGGCTCTGCCGCTAGGGCCGGTGATCACCGCCCTAGCGGCAAACGCAATCGTTAAGCCTTGCGCGTGCTGCCGGCCGATTGGGCCGCCGGCACTTTGGCGCCGAGCGTATTGTTGAGCTCCAGCGCACCGCGCGGGATCGTGAAACGCTCCTGCATCGTCGCGTCCTCCTTGGTGAGATTGCACACCGCGCAGCAATATTCGAGCGACAGGCCGTTAGTCCCTTACGAACGGACTCGTTACCTCTTGTGAGCAAAATTTATTGACCAGAAAACGCGGATGATGCGATCATGGACGCGCCGTAATGGGTCGAACCCATTGGGTTCGTTAAGTTTGCACCCGCGCTGCGGGAAGATTCGCGCGGATGTGAATCGGCAGATCATCCAAAAATAGCCCGTACGGCTGAGGGTGGAGTGCGTTCGAACTCCCTGTTTGGTTCCGGCTTGGCCGGCTTAGGATACCGTTGAAAGACTCTCAGTCCGATCGGCAAGCTCAGAGCGACCCCATTCGGAGACGGCCAGGTTGGGTACCGGTGCCGATGGATTGTCGGATCAATCAGCTCGGCCCGGATCGCCTTCAGCGCTCGATGCCGTCGCGCTGGACAACAGCAACAACGCGCCCGCTGCCGCGAGCACGCGAAGATCCCGCTTCATTTTCCGTCCGCCTCCTGTTCGTAGGGCGGGCCACGGACCCGCCGCTGCCTTCCAGGAAAATAAAATCCGCCGACTCGAATAAAATCAGTGGTGCAGCGATAGGTTCGAAAAATACGGCGGAATGATCTCCTTGTAATTACCTAAAGACATACCACTTGAGAATTTCGGGAATTGGTCTGCCCCGCGAAATTCTGTGGCGCGAAAAGGACGTGTGGTTTATCCCGCGAAGTCCTAGCTACTCGGCCGGGTAGCAGACAAGTTCTCGTCCAGGGCCGCGATTTGCGGCGGACAGATCAGGAGGAAGTATTACCCCCCTGACACCGAGGGACGGCAAATGAAAGTTTATCCCAGCCTAAAATCAGGGATTTGGGGCGCGGTTATCGGTGCGGCTGCCATATCGGTGGTCGGTTTCTCATCCTTCGGATGGACGCTCGGCGGCACTGCCGAGCGGATGGCGCAAGAACGCGCGCAAACCGCAGTCGTCGCCGTGTTGGCGCCGATCTGCGTCGAAAAATTCCAGCACCAGGCCGATGCACCGGCGAAATTGGTCGAATTCAACAAGGTTCCCTCATGGGACCCGCGGTCGATCATCGAGAAGGGCGGCTGGGCAGCGACGCCAGGCAACGATAGTTCGAACTCGGCCGTTGTAACCGCTTGCGCGGAGCGGCTTGCCGGCCCCCTGTAGGAGCTCAAACGAACAGGCAGAAGCGAAATGACGCTTCCCGTTCGATTTTCTCTGTTCCATTCGGATCTGAACGACTTTCTCTTTGCCTCTGTCGGAGATCAACGAAACGGAATGCCGCTCAACGTCGTTTCGGCGTTGACGCGACTTGACGTAGACCCATGGGAGGCGGCCGCCCGGCTTGCGGCGTTGCCAAAATCCCTCGCGGCTGAGGCGCTCGCGCCGATGATTGCTCAGTTACCTATCTTTCGGCGGCAGCAATCGGACAACCTGGTCATCAGCCAGCGATTGGTTGAGCTCTTACCAGCAGGCCGGCAAGCGGCCACGGCGGGTCCAGAGCAGGCTGTCGCAGAGAAGAAGAAATACTTTGACACCGTGATCGTGCTCGCCTGCCTTGCCCTTGGGGCGGCAGTGCTCTACGCCGTGTTGTGATCTGACCGACCAACCGATCGGGTTCACTTTGCAAGGAAAACCATGAAATACCTCGTTCCGCCGATCGTGATCCCGATCCTCTTATTCATTGGCGTCGCTGCCTATGGGCTGCTCAGGCCGCCGATTGTCGCCGTCGGCCATCTCCCCGCTGCCGCAGCGAACTCGCAGCCTGGTTAGCGCGGGTAATGGACGCAATGGCCACCGGTAACGAACTCACCCTTTCCAGGGGAAATATGTGTCTGACCACAAATTTGCAGTAGGGCAGAACGTAGAATTCTCGCCCGATTGGCCTATCGACGATACGACCAAAGGCCAATACACGATTGTCGCTCTCTATCCCGAGACGGGCAATATCCCGCAGTATCGCATCAAGAGCAAGCACGACGGGCACGAACGTATGGTTCAGGAGGACAGGCTCGACCGGCTGCTGAATTCGGTACCTACCAAGAACAGCTTGGCGGCGACGTTCAACCTGTTGCGTAGGGACAACGGGGGGAGGGACACATCTCGCGACCCCATTGACGGAATGTGACCAAATGGCGGCGCCGCGAGGGGACAGGAACGTAACTGGAGCGGGTTTCGCTCTCACCGGCATCAGCGTCCGGGCGGTGGCCGCGGTCGGGTCGACTACCGCCCACCCTGAGTTTGCATTCTCGGGTCAAATTCGGCGGGTGCTGGCCACGGGTGGGCTACCCCTGAACTTTGCTGCGCCGGCGCGGACCTCGGTGGCTCGGACACTGCGGCCCAACCAAAATGAGGTTTCATCGGCAACAACATCGATTGACAGCCAGAGCTCGGTAAAGGAGAAACGAGATGTTCGTCCGACTGAAGCTGGAAGAGACGCGCGAAGGGCTGGTGGCGACAATTTCCCAACGGGGTGACGACGGCAAGATCACCGGGCGTCCTTCGATTTTTCTCGTTCGCGGCAAGGAAGAGGCAAAACAAAGAGCGAAAGCAGTGGCGCGAGAGTTAGGACTAAAGACCTACGGTGTCGTCGACAAGACTTCCAGTCGCGTGCCGCCATCGGATCGCCCCGCCACCCGCGATCGCATATGATCCGTCCCGAAAACGTCGGAAACGGCCGCCATGCAGATTCGACTGGGCTATGAACTGGTCTACGATTGTCCGCAGCCGACACCTATGCTGCTGATGCTGAACGTCCACTACACGCGCGTCTCTGACGTGGTGGTGCCCGATCACCTCGTCACCAGTCCGTCGATCCCGATCCGTGCTTTCCGCGACGGCTTTGGCAACTGGTGCAGCCGGATCGTGGCGCCGGCCGGCCGGACCCGGCTGTCGGCCAGCGGGATCGTCAACGACACGGGCGAGCTGGATCTGGTCGCCAGCGAGGCACAGCAGCACACCGTTGACGATCTGCCCGACGAGGCTTTGGTGTTCCTGTTGGGCAGCCGGTATTGCGAGACCGACCGGCTCTCCGACATCGCCTGGTCGCTGTTCGGGAAGACGCCGCTCGGCTGGGGCCGCGTCCAGGCCATCTGCGACTACGTCCACCAGCACATCGCCTTTGACTACGAACACGCGCGTGCCAGCCGCACGGGTTGGGAAGCGTTCTGCGACCGCACCGGCGTTTGCCGGGACTATGCTCACCTGGCGGTCGCCTTCTGTCGCTGCATGAACATTCCGGCGCGATACTGCACCGGTTATCTGCGTGATATAGGCGTGCCAGCCTCGGACGCGCCGATGGATTTCGCAGCCTGGTTCGAAGCATATGTCGGTGGCAAGTGGTACACCTTTGACGCTCGGAACAACATCCCGCGCATCGGCCGGGTGCTGATCGCCCGCGGTCGCGACGCGGCGGATGTCGCGATCAGCACGACTTTTGGACCGAATACGCTCCACAGCTTTACGGTACTGACCGAAGAAGTCGCAGCGGTGGAATGACCCCCGGGCCGGTTCCGCGCTTTCGCGGGTGCGCGCTCTTCGCTGGAGCGGAAGCATGGCCGACGATAATCGGCGGCGCTGGGTGATCGCCGAATTGGCCGATAACGTTTGGTAAAACGGAGGTTGGCGACCGGCCTTGGCGTGACCTCAAACCCAGACGAAGCCGACAGACCAGATCTCCGACATTGGTGTCACACCTTCATCAACAGCTGGTCAATAGGACATCACCGATCACCAGTGGCGTCCAAATCAGATCAGTGGCGTTGAGGGTAACCCAACGTTTTCAGCCTTCACGGATGATTCCCATCCGGCTGGCAGTGTTTTCCGCCGCACACTTCCCTCCAGGACATAGTGTACGCCCAGGTCGCGGCCGATCTGCTTGGTGTCAACCGGCTTGTTCCTGTAAGTGAACGCTGTGTTGCGCCAGATCACAAAGCTGTCTGCAGTGGGCGACAAATCCGTCGTCACATCCTCGGTGATCCCGTCGGCGAAGTATTGCTGCTCGCGGTCGTTGCTGAGGTTGGCGAAGGGCAGCACAACGATTGACAGGCGTGGCGCGACGAGCGGCTGTGCTGTTGCACTAACGGCTGCCGCCGCGGGTGTCGATGCAGGTTTCGTCGTCGGCCAAAACCACCATCCGGCAGCGACGGCGACAAGAACCACGGCAACGACGGCAGCAATTGCAGCGGGTGCGATGCGTCGGCGACGCACTGCAACCCGCATACCCATCAGGGGCAGTTCCGCAATGGCTTCAGGGCGCAGCGCGTGGGCCCGGATCGGGCGAGCGATGTTCTTGACGTTCTGCTCGCCTCGATCCTCGAGCGGATAGGGCAGCTTGTCGCGGATCTGGTCGTGGACAACGCCCGACACGCAGATCCCCCTGGCTCGGCCAATGCTTCGAGGCGCGCAGCGACATTGACACCGTCGCCGAAGATATCCCCACCCTCAACGATGACGTCGCCGAGATTGACGCCGACGCGCCAGCGGATACGCCGCTCCTCGGGCAAATCGGGCTCGCGGTCGAGCATGCCGCGTTGCACCTCGGCGGCGCAGCGGACCGCATCGACAACCGAGAAAAACTCCGCGAGCAGGCCGTCGCCGGTGGTTTTGACGATCCGGCCCTGATGCTCGGCGATCTTCGGGTCGAACAGCTCCCGGCGATGCGCCTTCAGGCGTTCGAGCGTGCCTTCCTCGTCGGCCCCCATCAGGCGCGAATAGCCCGCCACATCGGCGGCGAGGATCGCGGCGAGACGGCGGGTCGAGGCCATTACTCCTCGGGCAGCCCGGCCTTGCGCAGGCCGGCGAAGTAGGTGGTTTCGTAGAGAGCGCGGACTTTCGGTACGCCCCAATATCCGGGCCCGCCCAAAGTCCCGGCCGCTCTCAGGCGGGCGATACTGGAATAACGGTCATCGCGAGCGAGCCTTTGGGCTTGGCCCAGCTCGACGGCGGCGCGCTTGCCATCGCCTTTGAGGGCATAGGCGGAGGAAAGCCAAGCCTGTACCATCGCGGGGGCCGAGGGAGTGGGGCGCGCCTTTTCGAACCAGCCAATCGCCTCGTCTGTGCGCGATTGCAGCAGATTCACCTGGCCGATTCGTATGTAAAAATTGCCAATAAAAGGATCACGGGGACTGAGACGGATCGCTTGCTCCTCTATCGGAATTACCTCCTCGATCGACCCATTCATGAGCTTGCACCAAGCCAGAAAGTCCAAAGCGCTGACCCGGTTGGGGTTGAGCAAAACGGCTATTTGATATTCGGGAACTGCCTCTTCGCACCGGCCTTGGAAGCGCAGGATGTTCGCTTTAACTTCATGCGCGTACCAATAGCTCGGCGCTGCCGCGATGGCTTCCCCAGCGAGCTCCTGCGCGCGTTGGATGTCGCCTGCCGGCGTATCGGTCCATCTGTTCCCGGCCTGGACGGCAAGCCGGGTCGCCACCAGGCTCTTGGCTTCGACGGAGTGTGGGTCGAGCGCCAATGCACGCTCGAACAGGCTGAGTGCTTTGGCCGAATCCGCGGAGCCAGCGGCAGTAATCGTGATCGGGTAGTTCGTTAGGGCTCGCCCCCGCAGGATGTAGTCGAGGGCATCGGGATTGTCGGTCGGCGGGCAGCCTCCCTGTTTATCAGCTCGACATTGAGAGCGACGGCGATGCGGCTGGTGATTTCGTTTTGCAGGGCAAGCAGATCTTTCATATCGCCGTCGAATTGTTCGGCCCACAGGTGTGCGTCGGTCTCGGCGTCGATCAGCTGCGCATTGACCCGGACCTTGTTGCCCGATCGCCGAACGCTGCCTTCGAGCACGTAGCGCACGCTCAGTTCGCGGCCGATCTGCTTCGTGTCGATGGGCTTGCTTCGGTAGGTAAACGCGGTATTGCGCGAGATCACGAAGCTGTGCCTGATCCGCGAAAGATCGGTCGTCACATCCTCGGTGATTCCGTCGGCGAAATATTGCTGCTCAGGATCACTGCTGAGATTGGCGAAAGGCAGGACGATAATCGACAGGCGCTGTGCGACGAGGGGCTGCACGACAGATGTCGAAGAGGCCACCGCCGCCGTCGAAGCGGGTTTTGACGCCGGCCAAAGCCACCACGCGCCTGTGGCAACAACCAGCACCGCCGCCACGGCCGCAGCCCCCACTATTGCGATGCCCATGACCCGTCGCTGGGGCGTCGCGATCGGCTCCGTCGACACCGATCCATCCTTGAGCCGAAGCGCATAGACCCGTACGGGACGCGCGATGTTCTTGAGGCTCTGCTCGCCGATGTCCTCAAAGGCGAGGTCGAGCTTGCCGGCGGCATCTTCCCGGACCCGCGCCGAGACGCAGATGCCGCCCGGCTCGGCCAGGCCTTCGAGCCGCGCCGCGACGTTGACACCATCGCCAAAAATGTCGCCGTCCTCGACGACGATGTCGCCGACATTGATGCCAATGCGGAACGCAATGCGCCGGTCCGGCGGCATTCGATCATTGCTTTTTGCCAGCGCCGTCTGCATCTCGACGGCGCAGCGCAGCGCGTCGACGACGCTCGCGAACTCGACGAGCAAGCCGTCGCCGGTCGTCTTCACCAGCCGGCCATGATACCCGGCGATCTTGGGATCGATCACCTCGGAGCGCAGCGTCTTGAGCCGGCTGAGCGCGCCTTCCTCGTCGGCCTCGATCAGGCGCGAATACCCGGCCACGTCAGCGGCCAGGATCGCCGCCAGCCGCCGTTCGACGCGGGCTTTCTCTCGAGCCTCCATAGCGCCTCCCCGGTAGCGCCGATCGTACACGAACCAACCCCACCGCGCATTAATCATACGGACCGTCGGTCGGGCCGCTATCTTCCAGTCAAGATCGGCGCGTATGATTTTCGATAGGCAGGAGCGCACGCCACGCGGGATGCTGCCATTTTCCGGTTATTTGCCGGTTATCGTAATTTTTCCCGCCAATTCCTCGCGGAAGCGGGTGACCCTCCCCTCCTCGGGCACCTCGAATTGCCGATAATGGTGCTCGCGGCCGAGCCCGACGCCGAGGATCGCACGGCCGTTGCTCGCGTGGTCGAGGCAGGCCCATTGATGGGCGATCATCAGCGGGCTGTGCACCGCCATTACGACGACCGAGGCGCCGAACGGATCGAAGCCGTCGCGCCTGCGCTCGGCCAGATCGATATCGGTGATAGCGCAGTTCAACCGATGCGCCGGGTCAACGGCGAAGTGTGCGGGACCGAAAGTTCGCAGACTCCTCGCCGGAGGGGACTCGATTCGAACTTCTAGTACGCGGGCGGGGTGAAGCTGGTTGTCGTGCCTTTTGACGCGCCCGGTTGCTTGTGACGGGTCGGGGCCACCGCGATCGGCGCTCCGAGAGCAGACACCAATCGCGGTTTCCGAGTTAGCCGATCAATATTTGGTGCGACGCATCACGAGGGCGTCTTCGTCGTCCCCGTCGCACCCCACGAAAGGCCAGTTGTTCTCCTTCGGTGGTTTACATGGCCGTTTAGTGGGATCAACCGCGGTCCGCTTTTTCGATGCAAACGGTTCGGGCCGTCTTATCCCGAGCGCGGGCGCTGCGCGCCATCACCCGATCTACCCCGGACCCGAAGAGCACCGCGAAACCAACCGATGGCATCCGCAAAGGAAGCGCTCGAGGCACGCCGGGCCGCGCGCCGACGCGCTCGCCGGCGAGGATTGCAGCGAGACGGCGGGTCGCGGTCATCCTTCGGGTAATCCGGCCCGGCGCAACGCGTCCGCCAGCGCGGCTATATTTTTCGGGTCTACGTAACGGGCCGAGAGGATCGCGGCGGCGACGGTGTGGCCGGGCTGCAGCTCGAGTAGCCGTTGCACTGCAGCCTTCGCTTCGTGGATCCGGTCGAGGCAGCCTAGCGCGGCAGTGTGCAAGATTTGAGGAACGCTGAACCTCGGGTTCGACTGGGTCGCCAGGCTTGCAGCAGCGACCGTTTCTTCGAAGCGGCCGGCGGCAAAATGTGCGTAGGCCAGACCGACATAGGGAAGGTATAGCAGGGGATCGAATGGGCTGAGACGGAGCGCGCGGTTGGCCTGCTCCACGGCAATCGCGTCATCGCCCCTCCAGGCGCGCACGATCGAACTGAAACTCGAGCGCGAGCGCCAACGAACTGGAAAGCGCAAATGACCGATCGAAGGCGGTGACCGCCGTTTGATAATCGCGCCCGCAGACGGCAATGACAAAGCCGGCAGTCGCGAGCGCGGCAGCATCATCGCCGCCGCCGGCGATCGCCAGGCGCGCATGATGCAAAGCAGCGAGCCGCGTCTCTTCCTGCATTCCGCCTCGCAAGTAACGCTGCTCATGGCAGAAGGCGATGATGGCATGCGCGACCGCATAATCGGGCTCTAGTTCGACCGCTTTGATGAGCAAGGCGGCCGCCTTGTCCGCATCCTCAGGCATCGCGGTGAAAGCGTGAGGCAGAGCCCGCAGATAGAGGTCATAGGCATCGAGGCTGTCGGGCCGCTTCCGCCGCGCGCGCTCGATCTCAGCTTGACGAAGCGTCGGCTCGATGACGCCGGTGATGCTCGATGCGACGTTGTCCTGAAGCTCGAAGACGTCTTCGAGCAAGCCGTCGAAGCGGTCGGCCCAGAGATGCGCGCCGGTTGCCGCGTCGATCAGCTGCGCGGTGATACGGATGCGGTTTCCGCCCTTGCGCACCGAGCCCTCAAGGACGTAGCGGACGCCGAGCTCGCGGCTGACCTTCTTCACGTCGACCGCTTGGCCTTTGTATGTGAAGCTCGAGTAACGGGCGATGACGAAAAGCCAACGGACGCGGGAGAGCGCAGTGATGATCTCCTCGACCATGCCGTCGGCGAAATACTCCTGATCTGGATCGCCGCTCATATTCTGGAACGGCAAGACTGCGATCGACGGCTTGTCCGGCAGCGGAAGGGGCACTTTTGTCGTATCAACCACAAGGCCTATAGGTGGCGCGCCACCCTTCTCGACACGATAGACGCGCACCGGCCGTGCGATGTTCTTGACGCCATGCTCGCCGAGATCGGCAAATCTGATTGGTAGTTTTTCGCCGACCTGCTCGCGCACCGACGCGCTGACGCAGATCTCACCGGGTGCCTCGATTCGCGCCGCGACGTTGACGCCATCGCCGAACATGTCGCCTTCGTCGACCATGACGTCACCAAGGTTGATGCCGACGCGGTAGCGGATGCGCTCGCTCTCCGGGAGATTGGCGTTGCGATCTTCCATCCCTTGCTGCACCACGACGGCGCAGCGCACGGCATCGACGACCGAGGCAAACTCGATCAGCATGCCGTCGCCGGTGGTCTTGAAGATGCGTCCGCGGTGTTGGTCGATCAGCGGATCTATCAATTCACGCCGATGTCCCTTGAGAACGGCGAGGGTTTTTTCCTCGTCGGTGCCCATCAGCCGCGAATAGCCGACGACATCGGCGCACAGGATCGCCGCAAGCCGCCGCTCTACCCGTTCCTCCGCCATCCTCCCGCTCCCCGCGGGGAGAGGCGAGGATAGCAGCCCCGCTCGTGGCAGTCGATCTTCCGTTCGGCGGCGCAGAAGAAGAAGGCTGAACCATCAGGTGGTATCGTTTAAGAGCCCCGCCGATATCCCCGCAATGCCCGGAATGCTGCGGAAATCCACGGCTTTGTGCCGCGGTACCAGAAGTTCGAATCCAGCTCCCTCCAGCGAAGAGTCTGCGAACTTTTGGTTCCTAAGCGGTGGAGCCCCAACTGCCGCTCCGCGCTGACACGCGACAGGCAGTGCCCTCGCGGGCCGGCCCGCGACCTGGCGCGGCAAAATGGCGGATACGCGCACGATGCTGACAGCATCCTGGTCGTTGCAGCGCGCCGACCATGCCGAGCAGCGGGACGCTTGCGATCCTGCTCAACGGCCGACCGCTGCTCCCCAGCAGGGCTACCGCTTCCCGCTTGAACTCATCCGTAAAATGACGTCGTCCCTGGCTCATTCGACACCTTTCCGCTCCCGCCGGAGCTTAGCAAAGGTGTCCACCAATTCGAGGGAGCCTCATTACTCAACACCTCTACTGCGCGGAGCCTTGGACCAAGCTCCGCGGTACTACAGTCGCCCGCCGTCGTCCGTCATCGTTTTTCCGCAGCCTTTTGCGGTCCGTAGAACACCACCCAGACCGAGACAGCACTTTCCGCGAGCCGCTTCTCGCCGCAGCGCTTGAAGCATCAGCTGCGCCGCCCGCCAAATGTCGATCTCGGCTACCGCAGATATCCATTATCGTCGCGAGACTTCCGACCACTTCGACGAACATCGGAAGCGGCGGATTGCCGATCAGATCCTTTTCGTCCCACGGGCCGCTCGACGGCAAAGGGATCGTGCGATCGAACAACAGGCCGCCTTCCCGGCTCCTCAGCGATTGACGAGC
>Ga0306921_10005752_pt1 | contig 12900 bp, 15 predicted proteins | sample sta12Cox44000080_FD_203760 | JGI IMG/M metagenome (GOLD analysis project Ga0306921, IMG submission 203760) | Lab enrichment of tropical soil microbial communities from Luquillo Experimental Forest, Puerto Rico - statoxic.12C.oxic.44.000.080 (v2)... | ecosystem: Environmental > Terrestrial >... | reverse complement strand
TCACTCTTTTGCGGTCTGCCTTCCGCTCGCGAGCCGCTGTGGAACTAGAAAATCTGGCCCTCCGCCACCAGGTCAACGTCTTGAAGCGCTCTGTGAAACATCGGCCGAAGCTGACGCCGCCGAGCGTCTGTTGTGGCTCATCCTGTTGCCATCGTCCAACCTGAAACCGTCATCGCCTGGCATCGCAAAGGCCTTTGCTTGTTCTGGACATGGAAAGTTCGACGCGGCGGAACCGGTCTGCGCCGAATGATATCAGTTTATTTTTCCTATTATCACGAAACCCGGCCTCACCTTTCCTTGGAAAAGGACTCGCCAGAGCCCCGGACAGTTCAGCCGCCGGAGCTGGGCCAAGTAGTGGCGGTACCCCAAGTCGGGGGACTGCATCATCGGTACGAGCGGTGCGCCGCCTGAAGCGATACCTTTTCAGCCCACCCTGATTCGCTCATCGGACCAGTGCGCCTAGTTACGCGACGGCGTGTGTTCTCCAGGACCGCCGGAGCCGAGAACAAAAGTTTCCGTGGCTACTACCGGCCTGCAAATCCGGCGACGCCAGCCAGCTGAAAGGAATTTCGAATTCTCGGTACGCCACGCTCCTGCAAACCGTTTTTGCAACATTGCCGATTAGGTTTGCGATAGGGACAGTAGCCAAAGGAGTCGATATCATTTCGCGTGAGCGCGGATTCGCGTCAGCGACCGCCTTCATTCGCTATGCCATAGAACAAGAGTTATCTGCCCGTCTGGAGGGCCTCACAGGAGAAGCAGAACGCCTGGCCGCGACACTGGAGCAGGTGAGAAGGGATGTGTTCCGGCTCGGCCGCGCGCACCAAGCGTGATTCGCCTACGTCGACACCCTGGCAAAAGCGTGTTGACCTGTGTGCCAGAACCGCGGGCCGATGCGAGACCTCAAGCCGTCGCGAGGGCCAAGGAACGTTATGACCGGTTGCTCAAGAGCGCGGGGCGCTCGATGGTCGGCGAGTCAGAGCTGGCGATGAAGGACCTCGTGGGCGATGCCGAACGATGACGACAAGGAATCTGGTCTTCCGGCCGCGGATCGGCGAGACTCTGTCTGAGACAAGGCGGCTTGGGCGACCGCTGCACGCCCTTGATAGAAGGGCCGGCGCGAGCGCGATTAGCCCTGTGTATGGCGAGCCAGGATTTCTGGAACCTGATCCACCGCATATGGTGCCTTCGCGTTCGCCAATACGGTGCCGATCTGTTGATCCGTAAGTCGGAGCTTCTGGCGCAAGTGAAGGATGAAGCGGGATCGGTATTCATCCTGGGCCGAGACGTAAGGATGGCCCTCTTTGGAAACCACTTCGATCCAGCCGGTGCGTCCGAATTCCAGCAGAGTGGCTTCATTGGTTCGGGCGTTCTTGGCAGCAACGTCCAAAGGGCGGTAGCTCTTCATCTAGTTTGTCGCCTTTCAGTGATCACGCGCAACCAATTTCTTAACCGTCCGTTTAGGTGGGCGGATCTCCTTGAGCATCGACATGGTTTGAGAGAGTTGCGAGTAAAAGTAACGCTTGAGAATATCCAACACATCGACGAGCACCGGATCACGAAGGGAATAAAAGACCTGATTTCCATCCTTCCGGTTGACAACGATTTGCTTGCTCCGGAGTACGGCCAAGTGCTGAGAGGCATTGGCCTGCTCGAGCCCGAGTTGTTCAATCAATTGCCCCGCCGACATCTCACCGTCGCGGAGCAGCTCGACGATGGCGATGCGCGTGGGATGAGCGAGGGCCTGGAAAATTTCCGCTTTGAAGCGGCGCAATTCCTGACTCATCGAGGTAATCCCTTCTGTTCGATCCGTCCGACCCCGAGCAGGATTCCAAATAACAGGGCGTGAGGCTGCGGCGGACAACCAGGGACAAACACGTCTACCGGAATTACTTGATCAACGCCACCAAGCGTCGCATAATTTCTTCCGAAGATCCCTCCGCTAACGCCGCAGGCCCCGACCGCCACGACCACCTTTGGATCAGGAGCGGCTTGATAGGTCTTAAGCAGCGCCAGTTCCATATTCCTGGTTACTGGCCCGGTCACTAACAGCATGTCGGCATGTCGGGGTGAGGCGACAAAGTGAATACCCAGCCGTTCCAGATCGTAGACGGGATTATTTAGCGCGGTGATCTCGACCTCGCAGCCATTGCAGGAGCCGGCATCCACTTCGCGAATGGCTAAAGAGCGTCCGAGTACCTGGTGAATACGGCGCCGCACCTTCTGCTCGTGACGCTCCCGAGGTTCCTGCACGGGGTCGCCGTGACGCAGCGCTTTGAGTGTATGTTGGCGACCCTCCGAATCTAATTCGTATTGGGCAGTAACGACAAGATTCGAGCGATGGAGGACAGCGAGATCGAATTGGAGAGTCATTTGTACCGCGCCAGTCGGATCAGCCTCAGCACATTGACCGCAATAGGTGCAGAGCCCGTAGTCGACAACGACACAGCGCGTGCCGTCTGCGTCCCGGATAGAGATGGCTCCCGTGGGGCAGGCTTCAGCGGCCTCTCGCGCACCGCGCCAAGCGGAAAAATTGAATCGGGGCGCGCCCCGGAAGCGCTCAGAGATCCGGGCGGACTCTTGAGGGTATCCGATCGTGACGAGTCCAGTCTGGGCGGTTTTTTTCAGAATCTTGAACATGGTCAGCGATCCGTTCCGGAGTAAGAGAGATTGAAGCTCTTGTTGATGACGGGGAAGTCAGGCACAATGTTGCCTTGTACCGCTTCAACTAGCGCAGGCCAGTTGTTTAGAGACGGATCCTTGATCTTGCAGCGGTCCAGCCGATTCTCTGGCCCGCTACGAATCCAATGAAGGATCTCTCCGCGCCAGCCTTCTACCGCGCCCAGGCCGCAGGCGTTCGGCGGGAGCGGGGGCATTGGGGCTCGATGTGAGCCGGGTTTGAGCTTGGCCTCGACTTCACGAATAATTCGCAGCGATTGGCGAATTTCATCGACGCGAACCTGGACGCGGCGAAAAACATCCCCCTCCTGGTACACAGGTACTTCGAGAGGCAGGCCAACGTAGGCAGCATAGGGGTGGTCGCGCCGGACATCACGGTCCACGCCAGAAGCGCGGCCGGCCACGCCCACAATTCCCAGATCCTTGGCTTTAGCCGGAGGCAGAGTGCCAGTTCGCTCAAGCCGATCGCGGGTGGAGTCAGAGGCTGCGATCATTCGCATGAGATCATCGAATTCGCGCTCAAAACCGCCGAGACCTTCAAGGCAGGCGTAGCGCTGGCTCATGTCCCAGCCCGAACGCACTCCGCCCGCCACGGCCATGCCGCGCAGCAAACGGCTGCCGGTCAATTCTTCGTTGAGGCACAGGATCATCTCACGCAAGCGCGAAGCGTGCGCATTCGCGATGATGAACCCCACGTCGGTCGCAATCGCTCCAATGTCAGCAACGTGGTTGTAAATGCGCTCCAATTCTAGAAGAATCGTTCTGATGCGGCGAGCCCGCTCAGGGATTTCTGCAGCGGCAGCCTGCTCGAGAGCCTGGCAGAAGGCCACTGCGTGCGAGAAGCTTGAATCGCCCGAAATACTCTCTGCCAGTGTCACAGCGTGACGCACCGGCAACTGCTCGAAGCGCTTTTCGATTCCTTTGTGAACGTAGAACATGCGCAATTGCAGATAGAGGATCGGTTCGCCCGCAACCGCGAAGTTGAAGTGCCCCGGCTCGATGATGCCGGCATGGACAGGGCCCACGGGGATCTGGAAGACACCTTCGCCCAGGGTGGGCCGATAGACATGCCGTTCCCCTTCAAACGGTGGAAGCACAGTGTTGATCGAAAAGTTCTTGCGCAGGGGGTGCACATCGGGCCAGTTGTCGTGCAGGGCGACGCGCCGGGGATTCGGGTGCCCCTCCGCCACCAGTCCGAACCAATCCTGAATCTCACGCTCTTGCCAATTGATGGCGGGAATATCGGCGGCCATCGACGGGAATACCGGAGCTTCCGCCGGAATGCGTGTCCGCAGCAGCAGATAACGCGGGTCTCCAGGCTGTTCCCAAACGTAGTAAACGTAGTCACAGGCTTCGGGCGTCGTCCGGTCTTCGGCAAACACGAGAGCCAAACGGCAGCCTTGTCGTAGAAGGCCCGAATTCACCGGACGCACGTCAGAAACCGATACATCGCGGTAAATCTCACTCACTGCGCACCCGACACGATGCCCGCGGCACTGCGGACCAAGTCGAACATGGGAGTAGGCAGCCAGAATCCCATGACCACCAGGACCGCGGTGGAGAGTAGGACGGCGGAATCCCGCCATGGATACCATGGGGCAACCGGGCCGGGCTCAGACGGTCCGAGTACCAGACCACCGACGTGCAGCACCGCGCCTGCGAAAATGCCGACGCCGAACACAACGAACAGAACTGCAGATACATAGTGGCCGGCAGTGAAGGCCGCACGGAGGATTACGAATTCGCTTTGAAAGAGGCTAAAGGGCGGCGTGCCGACGATTGCCAGCGTTGCCATGAAGAACACAGTTCCCGCAAAGGGGAGTAGCCGTATGGCTCCGCCTTTAATTTTGCCGAAAAGGTCCGTCCGGAAATGCTGGAAGACTGTGCCGGCGCACAAAAACAGCAAGGATTTGGCGACCGTGTGAAAGGTCATGTGCAGGGTAAGGCCGAAAGCACCAAGCGGGCCTCCGACGCCGAGCGCCGTAACCATGATTCCGGCATGATCGATTGTGTGATAAGCCAGCAGACGCCGGAAGTTTCTCTGGATCAGCACAAAGGGCACCGAGATGCCCATTGACAGGACCCCAAACAAAAGGAGCAAGCGGCCAGGGTAGTTACCATCCAGGCACCGGCTGGCCAGAACGTAGAAGCGGACTAAACCGTAAAGCGCGCAGTTCAGTGTGGCGGACGAGAGAATGGCGGCTGCCGGCACCGGCGCTTCACTGTACGCATCCGGCTTCCAGGTATGCATGGGCGCGACGCCAGCCTTGGTTCCATACCCGAGCAGGATCAAAATGAACGCCAGCTTCATCGTGGTTTTGTCGAACTGTGCCGCATGCGTGACGAGGACCGACCAGTTCAGGCTGGCGAGCGTTTCAGTAGCAAGAATATTGTGGGCTGAGTAATAGGTAAGGATGGTTCCGAGTAGTGCCATCGATAGGCCGACGCCACCAATGATGGCGTACTTCCACGCTGCTTCAAGCGACGTGGCGCGCCCGTAGAAAGTGACCAAGAACACGGAGGTCAGCGTAGTCGCCTCCAGGGCAACCCACATCACGCCGAGGTTGTCGGCCAAGGCGACCAGAAGCATCGAAAACACGAAAAGCGGAGTCAGGGCGTAGTATTTGCGAAGCGTGGACCCGGCGATCGCCCCAGCGCTGCCTCCTTCAAAAACCTGGTTGCGTTCGTCTTCGCGGAAATAGCCGACGGCATAGATCGAGCAGACCAGGCCGACAAACGCCGTCAAGAGAACGACGAGTGCGCTCAGCGAATCCGCGTGCAGGAAGCCATTCCACCCAGAAATGACCCCAGCCCGAAGGACCTGCCCGACTAGCGCCACAGCAAGGATGAACAGCGCAGCAAAAGCCACTAAGTTAACCGATTCCATCAGCCGTCGTCTGCGTGCCACGAACGATAGTGCTCCAGCCGCCAGGGGAACAATGAGGATGGTGGGAAGAAGCATCAGCCTCGTAACCTCGAAAGCTTACTCACATCCATGGAATCGAAGGTCTCGCGGATGCGATATACCAAAACACCAAGCACCAACACTGCTACCAGCAGATCGAAAGTGATGCCCAGTTCGATGAGCAGAGGCATTCCGTAGGTTAGCGAGATCGCTGCCAAGAAAAGCCCGTTTTCGAGAGACAGTAAACCGAGGATCTGAGTGAGCGCCTTGCGCCGGTTGAGCATCATAAAAAAACCGATCAGGAACAACGCAAGCGCGACAGCCAGTGTGTTGTGGCCGAGGCTTGTTTGAGCTGTCCCCTGCTCAGGCCGGTGCAAGGATTCCGCCACGATGTAGGCGACCAGAGTGAGAAGTCCGGAAACAATAACCGAGAGCGGAGCATTCAAGAATGGTTCGATCTCCTGGCGGATCTGGATGCGTTCCACGAGCTGCTCCAAGATCAGGGGAAGGACAATCGCTTTAAACACAAGCGTAAGGGCGGCAACAATGTATACCTGTGTTGCGTGGTTGAAATAGGCGATCGTAGCTGCGATGGAAGCGAGCAGGAAAGACTGGATGCCGAAACCACGGATGTTACCTACTATCGACCGCTGGGCCACCATCAGGATTTGCAGTACGAGCACCAGCGCGGCCATCATGGTGATCAGCCTATTTCCAAATTGCGGATCTTGCCAGAAAATCATTTTATGAATCCCTCAAAACAAGAATGTCGATATCAAGGCCATCGCGCTTAAAACGAAAGCGACCGCAAGCAGTTCTGGCACGCGGAACAAGCGCAGCTTCGCGTTGGTGGTCTCCACCAGCACCACGGCAGCTGCCAGCACCAGGAGTTTCGCGCTGAACCATAGCAGGCTGATCAAGATGGCTGTCGGTGACCAATCCGAGCTCAACCCAAACGGGAAAAACACGTTCACCAGAAGCGCCATCAGTACCAGTTGTTTCATCGCCGCGCTCCACTCGATCAGGCCGAGGTAAGGGCCAGAGTATTCGAGGATCATCGCCTCATGAATCATGGTGAGCTCAAGGTGCGTCGCCGGGTTATCCACTGGGATGCGGCCCGTTTCGGCAATGAGTGCGATGAACAACGCCGCGAAAGCTAACATTTGCGAGGGCGCCAGGAACCGCCAGCTTTGTCCCAGCGCCGACTGGGCTACGACGCTAAGATTAGTGGACCCAGCGCCCAGTGCCACCGTAAAGACCGCAAGCATTAGAGCCGGCTCCGCGATGGCGGAAATGGTCATCTCGCGACTGCTACCCAGACCGCCGAACGAGCTTCCAGTGTCCAGGCCCCCAAGCGCTAGAAAGAAGCGTCCCAGGGCCAACAGGTAGACCACAGCAAGAACGCCTCCGAAAAGGCTCAGGGGCGCCTGGGCGGAAATCGCTGGGATCAATAGTCCCGCTAGCAGAGTGGTCGCAAACAAAACGTAAGGCGTGGCGGTGAAAATCCAGGAAGCTGTCTCCGGAATTACCATGCCCTTGCGCCAAAGCTTGTAAAGATCGCGATAAGGCTGAAGGACGCTGGGACCGCGGCGCGTTTGCAACCGGGCTTTTAAAGTGCGAATAAAGCCAGCAATCAGTGGTGAAAGAAAAAGGACCAGCGCCATTTGCGTGACGACGCCAACAACCTGTTCGATCATCCGCGCACTCCAAACAGCAGCAGCAGCACTAGAGTCACGAAAATGTACGTCAGGTACGCATGGATGCTGCCAGTCTGTATACGCCGCATCCACGAAGCGGCGGCGAGGACGCTATGGCGCAGTGGGTCGTAGACATGTTTCTCAAAAGTAGGCTCGATTTCCGATTCAAAACGGATCGCTTTTGGGTAGTAGGGCGATACTTCGAACTCCGCTTGGATTTCGCGGCGCGGCCGAAACAAAGCCGCGAAGATCATGCGGAGAGGCTTGGAGAACGCCGTGGCGGTATATTCGTTTTCGGCGGTCAAGCCTGGTAATCCACAATCCCATGCCGGGCCTGCTGCGCGTGTGGATTTGCGTCCCCAAACCAACCACCCCAGTAGCGGCATGGCGCCCAAAAGCATTAGGAGCACGGCCATCACTGCTGTAGAAACACTCCCACTTCGGAGAGAGCCGGCAGTCAATATGAGACCGTTCCCGGCAACCAGGTTTGGGCTTACAGCAAACCCCAGAACCTGCTGGATGATCGGATCGAAAACCGGAAGAAACCAGGCGGCGCCGAGGCCAAGCAAGACACAAACGAGAGCCAGAGCCGCCATGGCGGAACGCATCGAAAAAGAAACTTCGCGCGCTTTTGCAGCCTCCTCACCACGCGGGAGCGCGAGGAAGGTGATACCAAATGCCTTTACAAAACAAGCGGCTGCCAGAGCCGCCGTCAAGGCCAGCAGTGCTCCAGCAACAGGAAACGCCAGTCGTGTCAACGTGGGTGTAGCACCATAACCCGAGAGTAGCGCCTGGTAAGTGAGCCATTCACTAACGAATCCGTTCAGCGGTGGCAGTCCCGAAATAGCGATTGCGCCGACCAGGAAAAATAGCGCCGTGGATGGCATACGACGGATCAGTCCTCCCATTTGCTCCATGTTGCGCGTATGCGCCGCCTGGAGCACTCCACCTGCACTGAGAAACAGAAGACACTTGAAGACTGCGTGGTTCAGCGCGTGAAACAATCCTGCGACCAACGCTAACGCGGCAAGCTTTGGATACCCGAAGGAGCGGAAGAGGAGCGCGGCGCCGAATCCCATCAGTATGATCCCGATGTTCTCGATGCTGTGATAGGCGAGTAACCGTTTGAGGTCGTGTTCCATCAGCGCATACAGCACTCCCAGCAGCGCTGAGACGATGCCGATCACCAGGACCGACATCCCGGCCCAAACAGGGAGTGCCCCATAGAAATCGAAGAAAACGCGCGCCATTCCGTAGATCCCGGCCTTGATGACGATGCCTGACATCAGCGCAGAGATATTGCTGGGGGCAACCGGGTGGGCGGCGGGCAACCAGATGTGCAAGGGGATAATGCCGGCTTTGACTCCGAAACCGAGAAACAGAAGAAGGAAAGCGGCCGCGCCAAAAGACGGCGTTAGCGTCTGGCCGATTCCGTGGAGCGCGGTGAAGTCCAAGCTACCTGCCCCGACCGCAAGCAGCAGGAAGCCAATCAGCATCATCCCGGAACCGCCCCGCGACATTAGCAGGTACAGCAGCCCACCCTTCCGCGACTCCTCCGACTCGTGGTGGAACACGACGAGGAAATACGCCGAGACCGTCATCAGTTCCCAGGCGATCAGGAAGAACAAAACGCTGGATGCAGTGAAAACGAGTGTCAACGAAAGGAGAAGGAGATTCAGAAAGAAGGAAAACACTCCCGAGCTGTCGCCAGGGAGCGAACGTGGAATGTAGTCGAAAGAATACACTGACGCCGCGGCCGCCAGGAGCGAAAGTGCGAGCACGAAATACGCGGAGAGCGGATCGAGGCGTACCGAATAGGTCAGGTAGGGGATGCCCGACGACAGTGACCAAGCGAGTTCCGAGCGAGAGAACAGCGCCCCGAGTGACGCAGCCAGTTCCAAGAGTGCGCCGGTCAGCGAGAGGAAGCAGAGCAGCTTCGGAAACCAAGCTCCGGTTCTCTTCCACGCATAGCCAGCAAGCCCAGCGGCCATGCCCAGAGCGTAGGCGAGCAGCCCCGCCATGAATAGTTCACGCGCTGGCCACATGGGATCTAAAAACAGTCGGCCCGGCGATCAAAACACATAACTCATTATATTCGACTTTTAGAATCTAAGAAAGCATCTTCGAGGCCCACGGGTGTTCAATTCCGCAGCGGTGGTGCGCCGCGAGGAGAAACTCTTGGTGGTTTGCCCCGACCGTAGATCGCGGGAGCATGACACCCCGCGCTGCACACCGCGATTGTCGTCGGATCTGTCTCGGCGCTGCGTGGAAGGGCAATGGCCCATGGAAGGTGATCTGGCGGTGGCGATGCGTGATGGCACGCTGCGCCTCAGCCCGCGTAAGTATCAAAAATTTGAAAGGCAAACACGCCGTTGGAACACTTGATCTAGACCCAGGCGAAAACGGGATGATGCGCGAGCGTGCCAATGGTCACCTTGGGATAGTCGGGTGCCTGCACCGTATTCACGGCAAAGAAGGTCGTAGGAATCGCGGTCCCGGATTCCCCGGCACACCGGGCAACTGGCTTCGTCTCACAGAGAACCGCTCTCCTAAGAGTTAAACACGAGTGATGGGATCTCGTTGCTCCTGGAAGCGTCGGACCGCCATTCGAGGACGGATAGAGCAGGGTAGCCTTCGCCGCGACTAGTATTTCTATACCAATGTAGGTATAATCAACGTCGTGGAGACAGCCCTACCCTTGAAACGTCTCTCATGGGTGGGCAGCTCGAAGCGGGATCTACTTTCGTTGCCCGATCCAGTCGTGGACGTCTTTGGATATGCACTTTACCTTGCTCAAGCCGGTAGGAAGCACGACCAAGCCAGGCCGCTCAAGGGCTTTGGTTCCGCCGGCGTTGTGGAAATTGTTGAGGACTGGGACCGGAATACATATCGCGCCGTTTACACGGTGTAGTTCGAGCGTGTCGTGTTTGTACTGCATGTCTTTCAAAAGAAATCCAGGCGTGGAACGGCCACGCCGAAGGCCGATATTGATCTCATCCGCGAGCGCCTCAAGGTCGCAGGGCAAATCGCCAAGGAGTTAGCATGATGAAGAAGCAGCGAGTAGTGCACGGCATTCCCGTCGAAGAAGGCTCTGGGAATGTATATAAGGATCTCCGATACGCAGACAGCGAGAGCATGCTGGTCAAGGCGCAGTTGGCGGCCAAAATCGCCGAAATCATCGACCGGCGCGCCTTGACCCAAGCCAGGGCTGCTGAGATCCTTGGGTTAACGCAGCCCAAGATCTCCGCCCTGCTGAAAGGGAGGTTTCGTGGTATTTCGGAACACCGCTTATTGGAATGCCTGACGAAGTTGGGCCGGGATGTTCACATTGTGATTAAGCCGACGCCCAGGCAGCGGTCAAACGGTCGGCTGACCCTCTCCGTAACATAGGTGAATTCCGCACGCATTCTGAGTGGTGGCTTTGCCCTTGGTGCGACGCATGTCCGCCCAGTTGGCACGGCGCATGGCTCGTAACTGGTCTTCGCAGTCTGCGCTGGTGGACCGCTGATTGCGAACGTATCAAAACCGTATCAAACCACATCTGCTTGAGCCGGGAGATCTATCCTTTGAGCGAAGAGCAGACTCCCCAAATTGTTGAAAAGCCAAAGAACAAGAAGGGCGCCAAGGAACCGAAAGAAGCAAGGTGCGGGCTTCACACGCAGGAGGTCACAGGTTCGAGTCCTGTCGCGCCCACCATATCGACACCGTTGAATCAAAGGTCGAACCAACGCTGGGTGCGGGCGCTGTCTACCCCATTAACGAGTCAGAAATCGTGGCGCCGGATTTGGCCATTCCGGAATACTGGCCGCGGGCGTACGGGATGGACGTAGGGTGGAACCGGACGGCGGTAGTGTGGGGTGCGCCGGATCCCGGGAGCGGGTGGTGTATCTCTACAGCGAACACTACCGAGGGCAAGGCGAGCCGGCTTCGCACGCCCAGGCGATCCGTGCCCGCGGTGCCTGGATTCCGGGGGTCATCGACCCGAGCTGCCTGGGCAGTTCGCAAATCGACGGACGCACCCTGATGGAACTGTACAGGGAACTCGGGCTGAACCTTCAGCCCGCGGTGAACGCCGTAGAAGCGGGTATTACGGAGGTGTTTAACCTGCTGGTCTCGGGTCAACTGAAGGTGCTGGTTAGCCTGACGAACTGGTTTCGGGAGTTTCGCAAATATCACCGCGACGACAAAGGGTCGGGGAAGATCGTCAAAGCGCGACGACCACCTCATGGACGCGACGCGATACCTGATCGTCAGCGGCCGGCTGCAAATGAGGACAGCGCCCGAACCGGTTTCAAGGTGGAGGCCGGAACGCCATTTAGGGAGCGATGCCTGGATGGCCTGACTACCAACAAGACCCTTCCCGCCCGGGCGGCAACTTTCTGGATATGGCACGTGATAAGGACAAGTGGACTGCGATGGTAGTACCCACCGCGAGGAACACCACGCCTACCAACTGAACTGGATCCGCCGAGAAGGCAGGTTATTCAAATCTACATTGATCGTATTGATATGATGCCGCAATTTCATCTCACGGCCACCGATGGTGAATTGAGTCCGGAAATCCTGCTGGTTTCGAGGCAGAAGAAGAAGCGGAATCCGTAGAACGAAAATGCTCCTGCTCCCGCGTAACTTGGTATTAGTGGGACATCTTCGATCCAACTTGTGTATTGAACCCGCTCCTGCATATCGATCGCTTCGGCATCGAACGTTGCAAAATAAAGCCCGCGCGGTTCTTGAAAAAACGCAACCGGAATGCGATTTCGACAAGCCCAGAATCGATTCCGGCCGGCGATGCGTTAGAACCGACAGCTAAATCATAGGACTGCACATCAGCCGGTTGCTGGCCACTAAGTAGGATATTGGCGGTAGAGTTCCCATCGCCATGTGACGGAAACGATTCTGCCCGTCGTTCCATCTTCGGAGGGTTGATGCAGGTGAGAACTCCGAGCCCCTACGAAGGAATGCAATCTCTACCGCGCCCTGTTGCGTAGATATTGTATCCCTGGGGTACATTTGTTCGTCTTGGGAAAATCCCTGAACTCCTTAAGGATGTGGGTGGCAGATTTTCTCCGTTCGGTTTCGATTCGGTTTCAGGACCGTGACTTCCTCTCACAGTTGGAGAGACGGACGTCGACGATGAAATTTTGGCTTGTGATAAGCGATGATTAGTGGAGGTTAGGCGCTACAGCAAAATACGGGTTCAACGAGTTGGGGCGGTTGCGGAATCTCGGTAGCTCGCTGGTCTTCACGAGCCGGATGCCTAGGCCGACCTCGTGGAGGCCAGCGTGTGCAGCCAGCCGTCCAGGGCGAGCCGGAGGGGGCGAATCTCGTGCTGGTACTGCCGCGAGGTGATATCGTCCAGCGGGCGTTGTGATACAACAAAACACGGCATGCGTATTGGTCGCCCCAAGACGCCTTTGAGCATTATTATAGTCTGGAGAGTGTTGGCTCGACGAGCGATCTCGCGTTGTCGGAAATACGAATATGACCACAAGCCGTAACGATGGAACGCCTTGCAGGGGTGTCGCCGCGCCTCAAGGCCAGGTTGGCCGGTCTCCTTTATTTTCTTACCGGGGTTGTTGCATTCGACGAGTTCGCTGTCCTCGGCCGGCTGATTGT
>Ga0306921_10005751_pt1 | contig 12901 bp, 11 predicted proteins | sample sta12Cox44000080_FD_203760 | JGI IMG/M metagenome (GOLD analysis project Ga0306921, IMG submission 203760) | Lab enrichment of tropical soil microbial communities from Luquillo Experimental Forest, Puerto Rico - statoxic.12C.oxic.44.000.080 (v2)... | ecosystem: Environmental > Terrestrial >... | reverse complement strand
ATCACATTAGCGGAAAGAAATTCGGCGATTACTGCGTGATTGTCTGCCGCAATCACCATCGCAAGCTTTCGGAGAAACAGAGAGACCACCCGCCGGTTCTGCCGGGTGTACCCAACAAGGTTGAATGCATTGGACGATTGCTGCTGGGCCTCGCTGATGCCTTCGAAGTGGCGAAGGCACCACTATCCCTTGTCGATTTGTTACGGCAGCCTGGCTTGGACCTGATTGAGTACGGCCAAGACTTGCGGACAGGCGATGGAGAGCAGCCATGACCGGCCCTGATCGGGCCGGCTACGGCACCGTCGATTATTTACCCATTGCCGTTCGTGCTTACGTGCCACTTGCCAAAGCCGAGCGCCCGAGAAAGCCACGGCCAGAGCCCGAGCCATCAGAATGGGTGCTGATTTTCGACACAGAGACCAGCACCGATCCGGCCCAGCGGTTGCGGTTTGGGTCATTTCAACTACGGAAGGCCGGCGTGCTGGAAAAGCATGGCTTGTTCTATGACCCCTCTGCATTGACAGATCGCGAACAGCGGCTTCTCGCCAGCTTCGCTCGATCGAACGGGCTCGAATTGCTAACCGCTACGGAATTCGTTGAAGGCGTATTCTTCAAGTTCGGCTATGAGCTTCGCGCCACGATCGTCGGTTTCAATCTCCCTTTCGACATCTCGCGGCTTGCCGTACGGCACGGCCCCGCTCGCCGTCGCCCGATGCGCGGTGGCTTCAGCCTTCAGCTTTCCGAGAACCGATGGCTGCCGCGGGTCCAGGTGAAGCACCTATCCCGGCGAGCATCGATGATCCGATTTACGGCGCCGCGAAGACAGCGGACATCCCGCGGGATGCGCAAGCATACTCGGGTGCCGGTGCGTCGCGGCTTCTTTGTCGACGTGAAGACAATTGGAGCAGCCCTCACCAGCCGCTCCGACACACTGGCTTCGCTTGCTGAATTCCTCGATGTGCCAAGCCGGAAGATGCAGACCGAAGAGCACGGCGGGCCGCTGTCACCTAAGTACATCGCCTATGCAGTCAACGATACGCAAGTCACATGGGAATCCTACGCCGAGCTAAGCCGACGCTATGCAATGCACGTTCTTACCCAAACACCAATGCATCGGATCAAGAGCGAGGCCAGCATGGGCAAGGCCTACCTCAGGGAAATGGACATTCAGCCCTGGCGGTTGATGCAGCCTGATTTCCCGCCCGAAATCATCAACCTCATCATGCAGACCTATTTCGGGGGGCGATCCGAGGTCCATCTGCGACGGGTCATTTCTCAAGTTCTCTATAGTGACTTCCTGTCGATGTACCCGACAGTCTGCACGCTCATGGGGTTGTGGCGCTGGGTGATCGCGAAAGGCATCAGCTGGCGGGACACTACCGATGAAACGCGAGCACTCTTGGCGAGGATCACGAGATGGGAACTTCAGCACCAGGAGTTTTGGCCCTTTCTGACGGCATTGGTTCAGATTTTGCCAGACCGAGACATCCTGCCTGTGCGAAGCCAATATGGTGGCGAAGCCCAATATACAATCGGCCTGAATGAAGTCAGCTCCGAAAGGCCGCTTTGGTACACGCTCGCCGACTGTATAAACTCGAAACTGAAGACCGGAAGAGCGCCGCGTATCCTCAAGGCTATAACATTCGAGCCAACGGGAATGCAGATGGGTTTACGTCCGGTCAATATCGGCGGCAACCCGGAGTTCCGCATCGACCCGCGGTCGGGCGATTTCTACAAGTCGATTATCGATCTGCGCAGCTCGATCAAAGCGCGGCTGAAAGACTGTGTTCCATCAGAAAGGGAAGCGCTCGATAGCCAGCAGCAAGCACTCAAGATCCTCGCCAATGCCACGAGTTATGGCATTTTTGTGGAGATCAACGTCGAGGAGCTACCGAAACCAGCATCAGCCCTGCGGTATTCGGACGATGGCACGTCTTCCGAGATCTTTGTCGATAAAGCCGAGCTGCCCGGTAGCTATTTTCACCCGCTTCTCGCTTCGCTGATCACGGCGGCGGCTCGGTTGATGCTTAGCATCGCAGAGCAGTTGGCAGCCGATGCGGGGCTCGACTGGGCGTTCTGCGACACCGACAGCATGGCCTTTGCAAAGCCGGATGACATGGAAGGCGCAGAGTTTCACTGCCGTGTCGGCAATATTCGCGCTTGGTTCAACGTGCTCAATCCCTATGAAGGGGCCGGCGATCTTCTCAAACTGGAGGATCCCAATTTCGAGCTGATCAGTGGCAGGGCGTCCAGCACGCCAGCGCCGCTGTACGTCTGGGCCATTTCGGCAAAGCGGTACGCGCTGTTCAATCTCGACGCCGTCGGGAGGCCCGTCCTGAGAAAGGCGTCAGCCCATGGGCTTGGGCATTTGATGCGGCCATACTCCGAAGCTACCGCGCCTCTATCAATTCCCGCGCCCATCGCATCGCTGAAGAGCATCGGCGTTGATCGCTGGCAGTATGATGTCTGGTATCGCATCGTCGAAGCGGCCCTCAATGACTGCCCCGATCGGCCGAGCCTCTCCGACTTGCCCGGCTTCGATCAGCCCGCCGCCAGCCGGTATGGAGCGACGACCCCGAGTTTGCTCCGTTGGTATGACGCCTACAACGAGGGAAGGGATTATCGGGATCAGTTTCGTCCATTCAACTTTTTGACTGTGTTCCCGGCCCGGAGAAATCCGGCCTTGGATTGGACCGAGTTCAGCGACGAAAATGGTCCCGGCAAACGGCACCGCCGGGATCGCGGCGACCTACCCAGACCGGTCGCACCGTACAACTCAGATCCGGCTCGCGCGGCTGAGAATTGTTTCGATCGCCTGACGGCGAAACCCGTACCCGCGGATCAGCTGAAAACTTATGCTGAAGCGCTGGCGGATTATCATATCCATCCGGAGACGAAATTTCTCAACGGCGATTATATTGATCGCGGCCCAACTGTTCGCCGACACGTCCATCTCGCCGGGGTGCGATACATCGGAAAAGAGGCGAACCGGTGGGAGGAGCAGTTCTATCTCGGGCTCGATCCCGAAGCTCAGATTGAATATGACGGCGGTCCCGAAGCCACCGAACAGGCTCGCCTCCGGATTTGTCAAGCGGTGGCGACCTTTGGGCAAAGGAAATTGGCGAGAGCATCCGGAGTTGCTCGGGAGCAGCTTCGAGCGATCCTAAAGGGAGAGGCGCAGCCTCGATCGAAGACGGTGGCGAGGCTGCTGCGGGCTATTTCCCCTCTTGAAGCCGAGGTGCAAGAGCAGCAGACACCGGTGCCGACCGTCAGAAAAATGGGAGGACGGCGGTGAAACCGGACGGCTGGAAGCTAGATGGGCGCTCCCGCTGGGTTCTCTACCACGGCACCTCGACGAGCCGGCTGAACAGCATTCTCAAAGAGGACCGCCTGCGCATCTCGAACCCTGGCGATCCAAAGATCTCCCTCACGACGGAGCGATCCGTCGCTGAGTATTGGGCTTGTCACGCAGTATTCGGTGATCGCCACGATCGTTCGGATAAGGAGAGCAAAGCCGTCGTGCTGGTACTCGATTGTGAGAAGCTGCTAGCCGCTGGCTACGACCTAACAGAATTTCGCGATGACATATGGGGCGAAGGGGAGTGCGATTGAGAAAACGAAATCGCGTGCTGGGATGATATTGAGCCGTTCAGCGATTTCCTGATTGAAGTCCAGTCAGTTGCATCGGAGCGTTATAAGGACGTTACCGATCACGGTTCCGCAGCCTTTAAGCCCCACATTCTGTCGATTGCCGGCTACGAGCTGACGGTAATGGCGCACACGATTGGCAAACTGAGCGAGGGCGAGATTACGCCCGAGCTGGCCGATGGCGTGGTGACGGCCCTGAGGGACTTGCGATTGGCATTGGACTTCAAAGGACCTGAGTGAACCACCCGAAAGGCGATATATCCAAGCAGATACTACTGCTTAACCTTATTCTTTGAGCTAGGGAATGGTGCTGCTCTACCTCGAACGAGGGCGTTGCTTGAGCCTCGACATAGTTAATGCTATTCTCGTGCGTAACAGGACAAAAGTGATGTTCCAAAATGAAAGGGAGACATAATGGACCCGATCACCACCACCATACTGGCCGCTTTAGGCGTGATGGGGTCGGAGGTGATCAAGTCCGGCGTCAAGGACGCCTATGACAACTTGAAGGCGGTGATCCGCCGGAAATGGGGCGAAACCGCTCCGATCAGCAAGGCGATCTCCGCGATCGAAGAAGATCCAAGCTCTAAGGCGCAGGCGGCCGTCCTCGAAGAGAAGGTTGCTGCCGTTAGGGCGACCAACGACGCCGAAGTGGCGCAAGCGTTACACAAGCTGGTTGAGGAGATGAAGACGCACGGCATCGGCGGCGAGGCGGTCGGCAAGATCCGTTTCAATATGAGCGGTGGCGTGGTGCAGGGCGTGGCGGGGGCCGAGAACGTGCAGATCGGCTCTATGACCTTCGGGGCTCCGCCGAAAGACTAGGCCTTAGCGCAAGGTCGTCCTGGTATGACCGACGCTACCGTCGAGACGTCCGTCACCGGCGGCCAGATCCAAGGCGTCGTCGGGGCCGGGACCGTCGTTATCGAGAATCTCACGATCTACAACCGCGAGATCCAGCAATCAGTCGTCGCCGACACGGCCCGCAAACCTATTCCGCCGTGCCCCTATCCGGGGCTGGCCTATTTCGCGCCTGGAGACGCCGATCTGTTCTTCGGTCGAGATGCGGCCATCACAAGGTTGGCGGAGGCGGTCGGGCGACAGAGCCTGACCGCTTTGGCGGGCCCTTCCGGAAGCGGCAAGTCCTCGATCGTGCTGGCGGGCTTGGCACCACGCCTGCACGGGGCCGGCGGCTGGCGCTTCAGTCATTTCCGCATCGGCGCCGAACTGGATAGTGACCCTTTTCTGGCTCTCGCCCGAGCCGCGGTGCCGCTCTATGTGGCCAGCCAATCCGAAACTGAGCGCCTGCAAAATACAAGACTGTTGGCCACAAGACTTCAAACCGGCGAACTGACATTACGCGACGTGTTCGCCGACTGTCGCAGCCGCAGTAAGGGCATTCGCATTCTGTTGATCGCCGATCAGTTTGAAGACGCGTTCATCTCAGTCAAAGACGAGGCAATTCGTCATCGCTTTATCGATGTATTGCTGGCGGGCTTCCCTGATCCGGTGCTAGGCAGCAGCCCTGACATCTGCCTGATCGTGACCTTGCGCGCCGATTTCTTTGGCCATGCGCTATTTCATAGGCCACTAGCAGACGCCCTGCAGGGTCACGTCGAGAACCTCGGGCCGATGAACCGGGAGGAGCTGCAGGCGGCCATCCGCCGCCCGGCGGAGAACACGCGGGTCTCGTTCGAGCCGGGCCTCGTGGAGGCCCTTCTCGACGACGTCGAGAGCAAACCCGGGAGCCTGCCGCTACTGCAGTTCGCACTCCGAGAATTGTGGGGGCGGCAAGAGAAGCGAACCCTAACGCGCAAAAGCTACGACGCCATCGGCGGTATTGAAGGCGCGTTGGCGCAGCGGGCGGAAGCGATCTTTGCTGTGATGACCGAGAACGGCGCCAAGCCTTATGTGGTCCGCGACTTTCAGCGCTTGTTCACCCGGCTGGTCGCGCTCGGCGAGGGCCAAGAAGACACCCGACGCGTCGTTGACCGGCGGGAGCTCGGCGATGAGGTTTGGGCTTTAGCGCAGCGCCTGGCCGGCGAGGAGAACCGGCTGGTGGTGACCAGCGCGCCGGGATTGTCACGCGAGACCGCTGAAGTCGTGCACGAGGCGTTAATCCGGCACTGGCCCAAGCTCGTTGATTGGATTGAACGAGACCGCTCTTTCCTGTCCTGGCTACGGCAGATCAAATCGAACGTAGAGCTCTGGTCGGTCGAGCCGTCCGATGACGGACCGTTATTGCGCAGCGGCATGCTGGCTCAGGCCAGGGATTGGCTTGCGCAGCGACACGATGATCTCAGTCCGGCAGAACGAGGCTACATCGATGCGAGCATTGCACTGCAACGAAAGGAGGAGGAGGAGCGGGAGGCGGCGCGGCAGCACGTGATCAGGCGGGAGCAGGAGTTGGTGGCGGCGGTCAAGCTCGCAGCGGTCCAGCGACAGCGCGCGAGGATCGCTGTAATCGGTGGGATAGTCTCTTTTGTGTTCGCACTCCTGGCTATTTTCGCCGGGTACCACGCCTATACTGCACAAAATCAAACTCAGGCAGCTCTGAAGCAGGTCCAAGTCGAGCGCGATAGAGTGCGTACGCAACAATTAGCCATTCAGGCGCGCCGCAGCATAGAGGCAGCTTCACCGGAGGACGTCGAGCGTGCCGGCGCTCTGGCTCTCGAAAGCATCAATCTCGCACGCAAAAGCAATTGGCCTGCCGAGGCGGACGCGCTTGAAGTCGCTCGGAGCTTGTTGATCGACCTACCGCTGGGGGTCCTCTCGCAGGGGAGCCCGGTTTTGGCCCTGGCGGTGCTAGTGGACGGGCGGCTCGCCAGCGGGGGCCTGGACGGCAAGATCAAGCTGTGGCCCAAGGACGGCATGGGCGTGCCGGAGGTCCTCTCGCAGGGCAGCTCGGTTTTGTCCCTGGCGGTGCTAGCGGACGGAGGGCTGGCCAGTGGCGGCAAGGACGGCCAGATCAAGGTCTGGCCTCGGCATGGCACGGGCGAGCCGGTGGTCCTTTCGCATGGCAGCTCGGTCACGTCCCTGGCAGCGCTAGCGGACGGGCGGCTGGCCAGCGGCGGTGAGGATGGGCACATCAAGCTCTGGCCCTGGCAGGGTCCGGGGGAGCCGACGGTCCTATTATCGCATGGCAGCCCGATCACGTCCCTGGCAGTGCTAGCGGATGGGCGGCTGGCCAGCGGCGATGAAGACGGCAGGATCAAGCTCTGGTCCAAGGACGGGACGGGCGTGCCGGAGGTCCTCTCGCAGGGCAGCCCGGTTTCGGCCCTGGCGGTGCTAGTGGACGGGCGGCTCGCCAGCGGGGGCCTGGACGGCAAGATCAAGCTGTGGCCCAAGGACGGCATGGGCGCGCCGGAGGTCCTCTCGCGGGGCATTTCCGTCAGATCCCTGACCGTGCTGACCGACGGACGGCTCGCCAGCGGCGGCGACGAAGGCAACATCACGGTGTGGTCCAAGGAGGGCGCGGACGAGCCGACGATTCTTCCGCAGGGCGGCCAGGTCTTGGCCCTGGCGGTGCTAGCGGATGGGCGCCTCGCCGGCGGCAGTAGCGATGGCAAAATTAAGCTGTGGACCAGCGACGACCCGGTGGTTCTCTCGCAAGGCAGCCCGGTCTTTTCCTTGGCAATGCTGACGAACGGGTGGCTAGCCAGCGGCGGTGACGGCAAAATCGAGCTCTGGCCAGAGCAGGGCACAAGCCAGCCAGTGGTTCTCTCGTACGGCAGTCACGTCCGAGTCTTCGCACTGGAGGTGCTGGAGGACGGGCGGCTAGCCAGCGGCGGTGAGGATGGGTACATCAAGCTCTGGCCCCGGCAGGGTGGGGAGCCGACGGTCCTCTCGCATGGCAGCCCGATCACGTCCCTGGCAGTGCTAGCGGATGGGCGGCTGGCCAGCGGCGGCGAAGACGGCAGGATCAAGCTCTGGTCCAAGGACGGCACGGGCGAGCTGGAGGTCCTCTCGAACGGCAGCCCAGTCACGTCTCTGGCCGTCCTGCCGGACGGGCGGCTGGCCAGCGGGGGCACCGAAGGCAGGATCAAGCTCTGGCCCCAGCGGGGTCTGGGCGAGCCGGGGGTCCTCTCCCAAGGGAGCCCAGTCATGTCTCTGGCGGTGCTGCCGGGCGGGCGGCTGGCCAGCGGGGGCTCCGACGGCACGATCAAGCTCTGGCCGAGGGATGGCAAGGGCTATCCGGTGGTCCTCTCGAACGGCAGCCCGGTCACGTCTCTGGCGGTTCTGCCGGACGGGCGGCTAGCGAGCGGGGGCTCCGACGGCAGGATCAGACTCTGGCCCGAGGATCTTGCCGCCGAGCTCTCGCCCAAGGATTTTGCCGCCGAGCCGGAGATCCTCATGAACGGCAGCCCGATTTTGTCCTTCGCGGTGCTGCCGGACGGGCGACTGGCTAGCGGAGATCGTGACGGCAGGATCAAGCTCTGGCTTGTCGATGAACAGCAGCTGATCGCTGCCCTTTGCCTTCGTGTCGGCGGCAATCTCACAAGGGACGAGTGGGCCCGCTACATCGGCTCCGACACTCCGTGGCAGCCGAGCTGCCGCGGCCGGCCCTCAAACTGGCGAACACCGGTTTAAAACCACCCCGCGTCACCTCCAGGCGGTCCCAAGTTTGGGTGGTGACGCAAACGGCGCACTCTGTCGCTGGGCTGAGCGACACCCGAGGCAACCAAACTTACCCGACCTCTGAACTCCCCCACCTTGAGGCATGGTGGACCCTGCCGGCCGGGTGCCTCGTAGCCGAGGCCGGCTCAGTCTTGTTCTTGGGGTGGCCCAGTTTGGTGGTTATATCTTTACCCCCCCCCGCTCGCGGGGGAGGGAAGGGTGGGGGCGGGGGCATCAGCCCGGGCAGCGCCGGTGCTCATAGCCACGCCTCCAGCCGCTCCAAGAGCGAGGGCGCGGGATCGATCCGCAACGTCGGGACCACCGACATACCGGGCCCGAGTGCTACGTCGCTCGGCGGATCGTTCATGACGAGCTTGACTGGCACGCGCTGCACAATCTTGACGTAGTTGCCTGTGGCATTTTCGACCGGCAGTAGCGTGAAGGCAGTGCCGGACCCGGGCTGAACACTGTCGACGTGGGCGCGGATCGTGCGTTCCGGATAGGCGTCGATTTCGAGCGTCACCCTCTGTCGCGGCCGCATGTGGTCGAGCTGGTTTTCCTTGAAGTTCGCCCAGACCCAGATGTCGTCCGGTACGAACATCGTCAGGTTGGTGCCGGGCTGCGCGTATTCACCGACTGTAGCGCTGAGCTGGACGACACGCCCCGGCTGGTCAGCGGTAACGATCGTGTGCGAAAGGTCGAGTTGCGCCTGGTCGCGTTGAGCCTTGCGCAAACCGAGGCTCGCGACCGCGCTGTCGCGCTGCGCCTTCAGCGCCTCGATTTGCCGCTGCGCCAGCGCGAGGGTTGCTTGCGCACTGTCCACAGTAGCCTGCTGCTGACGCAGCCCCGAGGTATAACGCTGAGCGTCCTGAACGGTGCCCGCCAGAGCCGTCGCCGCCAGCTCCTCGTAGCGCTTCGCCTGCTGCTGCGCAAACACCAAGGCCGCCTGCGCCTGGTCGACCTGCGCCTGGCTGGCGCGGATTTGGGCCTGCTGCACAACGATCTGCGCATCAATATTCTCGATGTTGGCCCGCGCTGCGGCTACCTGCGCCCGGGCCTCGTTGAGCGCGTTGCGGTAATCGCGCTGGTCGATCCGCGCGATCACCTGGCCGGCGCCAACATGCTCGTTGTCGGTGACCGGGACCGCCGTGAGGTAACCGGGCACCTTCGGGGCGATCGTGAACTGACGCGCGGCGATAAAGGCGTCGTCGGTCGATTCGAAGTGCGAGGCGTAGTCCCAATAGAGATAGCCTGTCGGCAGCAGCACAACGAGGAGGATCAGGCTGCCAACGAACGCCCACGGATGGCGCCGCAATAGGCCGCTGCGCGGCTCGTCACGGCGCCTGTCGTCAGGGTGCTCGACATGCTGATCTTCGCCTTTCGGCGCCAACCCCTCTACTCGCAGCTCGCTTGGCGCATGATTCTGCGGGGTCGGCGCCCGCAACCTCTTCGGAAGCTGTGACCCGTCCATCCCAATCGTCCTTGAATGTCACAGATATCATATATACGACAACTATCGAATTGGATTGAGCCTCCACCAAATTCAAGAGAGTATATACGCCTAGCCGACCGGGTGGGTCAGTTCGCCGCAGGGAGCGGGGGCGAACACCCGGTCGAGCAGCGCGGCAAGCGCCTGCTGGCTGTCACCATCGAGCCGGCAGTCGAAAAACGCGGCATGCGCGTCGCGTACCACCGGTATTGCGGCACGCACCAGCGCATCGCCGGCGTGCGTCAGATGCAGCGCATTGGCCCGCGGATCGGCGGGATGCGGAGAACGCTTCAGGTAGCCGCGCTGCTCCAGCAGCCGCAGGATCTTGGAGATCATCATCGGATCGAGTTGAGTTGCCGCCGCGACCTGCACCTGCGACGGTATCTCGCCGCGCTGGCGGTGGCGTTCGATCGCGTGGAGTGCGATGAATTGTACATGGGTGAGGCCGAGTGGGCGCAGCGCGGCGTCGAAATGTCGAGTCCAGGCGTGATACGCATGCTTCAATCGATAGCAGAGGCTGCCCTCAGGACGCCACGGCCTGGCTTCAGAAGCCCCGCGCGGGGCCGAGCGGCGCCTGCGCGTAGCAATCGGCTGGTCGGTTTTCATACCGTTATATAATAGTCAATGATATTATTGACACAAGAGAATCGTGCCTGTCCCTGTAAGTCTCTGCCGCCGGTGCGGCCTCTCGGCACAAAGCTGTCGACGACGGCCGCTTCGAAGAGAGCAAGCCTAGGTAGCCAGCGAAAATCAGGGCTGCGAGTCTCGAGCCGCGTCACCGGCCTGTCGATCGCGCCTCTTATTGGGTCGCCGGCGTAGCCCGTCGATGAAGACATCGACCAAGCGCAGCACCTTCGCTTGCCAGCCCGGCCGGTCGTGGGCGTAGTAGATGCCGACCAGGGTGCGGAGCAGGTCCTCGGGGTCAATGTCAGCGCGAATCGCGCCCGCTGCCACGGCGCGCTGCACGAGTGCCGCCAAGGCTCCAGTCAGCCGGTCGAGCGAATAGGCCACGAGCTCCGGGGAACCGTGCGCGGCCATGGCGAGCGCCGCCACCATGCCCTTCTTGGTCGCCATGAATTCGACGCCGGCCCGCAGCCAACGGCGCAGCGCCTCGACCGGGGTCCTCTCTACCTCGAGATGCCTGGCCAGCTCGACAAGCTGATCCACCTCATGCCGGTAGGCCGCTTCGTACAGGGCCTCCCTGGTCGGGAAGTGCCGATACAATGTCCCGATCCCGACACCGGCACGCTTCGCCACCGTCTCCAGGCTCGCCGGACCGCCCTGGCTGAACACCGCCTTTGCCGCATCCAGCACACGCTCGCGATTGCGGACCGCGTCCGCGCGCGGCTTCCGTTTTTCCGTCGCCGGCTGGTGCATCATCGCGTCTGCTTTGAATTCTGCCCCTTGTAACGGAAGAACCCTCCATATTGGAGTCTCCCCACGATTCCGGCAAAGGATACATCGCGCCGGCGGATCATGCCGAGACGCTTCTCATCGGAGCCCGCAGGAGGCGCTCTCATCATAACCAACCATGCGGTACAAAGGACAATGCTGCCGATGGAGAAAACCGCAATGCATCTTGGCCCCGATATTAGCGATCCAGCCGCCCCGGCGATCTCTTTTGACCAGTTCCTCGCCGTGGACATCCGGATCGGGACGATCGTCAAGGCGGAGCCGTTCCCAGAAGCGCGCAAGCCTGCTTACAAGCTCTCGATCGACTTCGGGCCGACGCTCGGGACAAAGCGGTCGAGCGCCCAAATCACTACCCACTACACCCCAGAGGAGCTGGTCGGCCGACAAGTGGCGGCAGTGGTCAACTTTCCTCCCCGGCAGATCGGCAAGTTTATGTCGGAGGTGCTTACCGTCGGGTTTCCGGATCAAAACTGCGCCGTCGTCCTCTTCTCGCCCGACCGGCCCGTGCCAAACGGCGCACGCCTCTTCTGAGCCGCGATGAAATCAGGCGCCGAGCGTGAGAGACCCCACCACATAGCTGCTCAGATCGTCTCGCTCTCCCCTAGGGTGAGCGCGCTTTCCAACGCCCAACGGGCAATGGCGTCCTTGCGCAGAAACGTCACGCCCGGCTTCTCGTTGACATAGCGCAAAAAGGCGTCCCAGGCCCGCACCATCTGCGGTGCGCCGCTGATGCGATCATGCGCGCTGACCGACATCATGCGACGGCGCTGACCGGCTTCTTCATAAAGCTGGTCGAAGTCCGTCTTGGTCTGTTCGAGGAAATTCGCCGGCGAGTAGTTGCGGCCCTCGACCAGCAGAATATCGTTGTTCCGTAGCGTGTAGGGGACAACGACAAAATCCTTGCCGTCAACCGGCTCGATGAACGGTTCGTCCCGACTGACATCGTCAATGTGATAGAGATAGCCAAGCTCCTGCAACAGCGACAGCGTGTTCGGGCCGCGCCACAGCCAATTGCAGTTGTAGCCGATAGGACGCTGCCCGGTCGCCGCTTCGACCATCTGGGTGCCCGCGACCAGGAATTCCCGCTCTTCCTCGCGGCTCATCGCGTATTGCGAACTCCAACGCGGACCGTGCCCGGCAGCTTTATGCCCGCGTTGAACGATTTCCCTGGCAAGCTCCGGATGGCGCTGAACCGCCTCCCCGATCATGTGCGAGGTGACCTTGACGCCGTATCGATCCCACAAATCCAGCATGCGCGGGATCCCCTCGCGGTAGCCATAGGCGAACCAGGTGTTGGCTGCCGGATCAGACGGCACGCTGTCCGGGAAATCGACCTTAGGGAAGGGGCTGTCGGTTCCTCTCGCCGGCTGACCGCCGGCTTCGAACTGCATCGAGATAGAAATGACCAGCCTGGTGTCGTCAGGCCAAAAGCGGTTAGAAGCAGCTCTGCTCGGCATCTAGACGTCTCCTGCTCGGCGCTCGGCATGTTAACGACGGACTTCGATCGTGTATCCCGAGCAGTCGATGTGGCGCAGTGCCTCCGGCATGCAGGGCTACCCCTGCTTATTGCCCGGCTTCAATCGAGCCCCCAGATCGGCGCTGGCTCTGCGTACCCCTTCACTGCCATCGCGGCCAGCGGTATTGCTCCTCCGGCGGCAGCGCCGAGCGCTGCCATCACTGAACCGGAGACGATCAAGCGAGCCGGATACTCCTTGGTCAGCTGTTCCAGGCGTGAAA
>Ga0306921_10005750_pt1 | contig 12903 bp, 13 predicted proteins | sample sta12Cox44000080_FD_203760 | JGI IMG/M metagenome (GOLD analysis project Ga0306921, IMG submission 203760) | Lab enrichment of tropical soil microbial communities from Luquillo Experimental Forest, Puerto Rico - statoxic.12C.oxic.44.000.080 (v2)... | ecosystem: Environmental > Terrestrial >... | reverse complement strand
TGCTGGACCGCGATGAACACACCGAGCTTCCATTCGGAGAAGAATTTGTCGACGAGCAGCGGCGAATTGCGCCAGCCATAGTATGTGCAGCCGATACAGTTTGCGGGGAGTCCCTCGATTGGGACTATCTTGAAGCGGTCCTTCTCCATCAGCGCGTCTTCCGCCGCTTCTAACAACTCGGCTACCGCCCGGGCCGGAGTCTTCCATTTGAAGACCGCGGCGCTCGCCGGAAGCTGAAGATCCGCCATCGACAGCGGCGCTGCGGGATTGAACCGTTCCCAGAAGTCACCGCCGATGTACTGGTTGTCCGGCATGAACTGCAGCACGTCGGGTAGGGCGATTTCGTTGACTACGATGTGCCTAGTCTGTGCCGCGCAGTAGGTCTCATACGCCTTGTAGCGTCGCCACGTCGCCTCGATCCGCTGGGCATTCTCTTGGGTCGCCATCACCCAGGCGGTTTGCTTCCGAGGCCGCCCGGGACTTGTCCGCACGACGCGCCCGATCTGCTGGATGAGCTGGCGCCCGTTCGTGTGCAGATCGTAGATCGCCGCGACGATGAAGTCGGGATCGTCGACGCCCTCCATGAGCTTGTATTGGTGCAGCCAGAAGCGGGCGTCGCCGCATTCCCGCATGGCACGCCGCACGCTGTGGTACCTGCGCGGGTACTTCGGCGAAGGCGCTGCGCGGTCATGGACGAGCACGGACTTGGTGCGGAACGTCCGGTCGATCCGACGTTGCAGATCCTGAAGCGTGTCGAGATCGTCTGCGCGTATCTTAATCTTCGGCGCATCTGTCCAGGCGGCCGCCCGCGAGATGAGTGAGGGCAGGCGCCGTGCCAGTCCTCCAACGAACTTGTCCGCGGCAGATCCCGAGCCTCCCGAGCCGCGCGTCTCGATCTGCACGATTTCGGTGTCCCGGATGACATGCGACGCCACCGCATCCCGATGCGGGTAATTGAAGACGAACCGTCCTCTCACGCGGAATGACTTGAAGTCATTGCGGTAGGGCGTCGCGCTAAGCAACACGGTCGCCCTGTTTAGGTCGCGAACGCCCTTCGACCATGAAATCGCGGGCTCATAGTGTCCCTCGTCTACGAGGACCAGATCGAAGCCCGCCAGCAGATCAAGAATGTCCTGCGCCGCTTTCGCCTTCGCGGCGCGCTCTGGCCTCTTGTCACGCGCCCGCCGACGGATCAGATCGAGCGCCTGATAGGTGCCCACAAGGACGGATTTGGCGGCGGCGGGTACGTGCTGCAGGATCCGATCGCTGCGGCTCGGCAGCAGCGTCTCGACGTAGACGTCCGAGAGATCGGCGCCCATCTCCGAGGCGTCCGCGGCGAACGTGCATCCTTCCTGAATCCTGTAGCCGAGATGTCCCCAGAAGCGGAATTGGACGTCGTCGATCATCTGCTCGACCAGAGACTCGCGGGGCGTCAGCACGAGCGTGCGGTTGACGCCCGGGAGACATCGGGCGAGAACAGCGGTGATCCCCGACTTCCCGGTGCCCGTCGGCAGTTTGAGCAGGGCCGCTTCTCTGAGGTTGGGTCTCTCAGCGAGATGGGGATCCGCGCTCAGATACGCGACGACCGTTTCGATCGCCTGCCTCTGATGTTCCCAAAGCGCGGGCTTCGAACGGCCGCTCCAGAAGCCGTACTGCTGGAGCCGACGCATCGCGGCGGAAAACGTGCCGGCATCCACACTGGAAGCGACGGCTTCGTCGATCGAGGTGCGTGGATCGTTTACGAGATCCCTGATTCCCATAGGACGATGATGGCTCGCTGGACGGGTTCTTTTCGCACTCGTGGTACCTGCCGCGGTCACTCACGCCAAGCTCGCGATAGGCCCGGCTACCGCGATCACAAGATTTACCGTTTCGCAGCAGATCACGCGTCGGTCTTCGACTGATAGGGCTGGCGCATTGGAACGAGGGTCCGAGATTGAGTCCGCATAGCCCGCTTCGAACCTGGTGAGCACGAGGCTAAGAGGGTTCGAAGCTTGGCCGGCTGCTGCCGCTGCTCCGAGTTATCACGTGTGTATTGGAAAAAAGATAGCTACCCCCCGCCTCAATTTTTCAGTTTGGCAGCTTCAGCTCGGCGTGACATCGATTGGGTCAGGAAGCATGCCCGGCGCGAGGTCCTCGCCGGTTTCCACCGAGCAGGAAAGTTTTTCAAACTGGTTCCGTCTCGACAGTGTCTGCCGACAGCTGCGCAAGTCCGCGCCGCGCAGCCTCCGCTTTCAGGGCACGACGAAGGGTGTCCCAATCTTCTTTATCGTCGACGCGAGCCCACAGCGCGGTCAGACGCTCGTGGTCGAGCAAGGCAGCGGCAAATCCCCATAGCGTATTGCGGTCTCCGGACGCCCGCGATCAGTTTCCGCAGCCCCAGCCCCAATTGCCCGGTATTGAGCACATGTGTAGGTAATAGACCCGCGCATGACTGCCCGCCCCCGTTACGATGGCATCGGTACATGGAGCCAGCACAACCTATCGGCCAGCGAGTGCCGATTGATTACATCGACCGTGCCATCCGTGAGCACTATCTGCCAGTACATCGAACCCGTGAAGGTATCTACGCGGCCGTAGCCAGGAGCTTCCGCCATGAATTTCGCGCTTAGTGCCGGCAATTTCATGCTTGGCGAGTGGCATGCGTATCGCTTCCACGTCGCGTAACAGCTCCTTGATGGACTCGCGATAATCCCGAACTGATTTTATGAATTTCTCGTCGCCGACCTGGGCGACGTGCTCGTAATAGAACACCGGCGCGAGCTTTACGTGCTTCGCCTTTTCTTGAGCCTCCACTTCGATGGTCTTCAAATATGCTGCACGCTCCTCATCGGTCTTGAGTGCGGCTGATCGCTCGCCATATCCAATCAGCTTGCTCGCGCGCTGTAGCCACGTGCGGAGGAATTCGTACAGCGCGAAGACCCAGACCTGGGTCATCGCAGAGAGCGAGTACAGGTCATCTATTGAAAAGCTGTCATTCTTGTAAAACCCTTCAAGTGCCTCGTGTTCGAAATGGCGCACAATTCGATCTACTATTGCTATATTCTGCGCCTGCATACCAAGCCAGAGGTCGTCGCATAGCGGAATGCCAGACCGCCACGTAAACATGTTTCACGGCTCTTCCTCGGCTGGTGCTTCCTCGGGTTTGTGCTCAGTCATTTTGTACACACCAATCAGATCGTGGATCGCTCCAACCGATCCTTGCGCCTCTCCCAATCCGGCATGAAACGCCGCAGCAGTCGGAAGAATCGCCAGGAGTGGTTTGGCTCTACCACGTGGCAGAGCTCGTGGAAAATGACGTAATCGATACACTCGCGACGCGCTGTTATGAGTGCCTCATTTAGAAGGATGCTCCCCGACTTGGTGTGGCTGCCCCACCGTTTCTTCATGGCCATGATTCGCAGATTTGGCCGCTGGACTCCCAGGGCAGCCATGATGGATGCTGCCGCATCGAAGCGTTCGCGTAGGATCACGTTGGCGCGGCCACGGAGCCAGCGACGAACAAGCGTCCTAGTCCAGCCGCTGTCACCAGGAGTGGTCGTCTCGACTATCAGCCGTCCGGCACGCAGAACCACACGATCCTTGGGAGCGCGGACGATCTTGAGCCGGTATTGATGCCCGAGGTAGCGGTGGGTCTCGCCACCGACATATCGGCGTGGCGGGGTGCGAGGCCGAAACTCCGCGAATCGGCGCTGTTGGTCGTCCATCTTTTAGATGTCGACCTCGATGCCCTAGAGGACCGTGAAGCCGCCGTGGTCGCCACATCTGGCACGCGTTATCAACATCGTCCGCATCAAGCCGCTCACAACCGCGATGGTATTTCCAGTTGGTCGAGGTCGGTCCAAACTTGTGTAGAAGCGTTATCACGCAACCAAGGCCGAAGCGGACATGTGACGCATCGGCGGCTGACGGTTCAAATGCTTTGCCCTAAAGGGACGCATAGGTTGGCAGCCATCCGGCGGGCGGCGTTAACTCCAACCGGTCCGGCCGCCCTGAGGCACGTCCCGAAAGGTGAAAAATCTCTCCACGGTAAGCCCAGACGCGGAGGTCCGTCCACAAGGTTACGCCTTCGATTTCCAAGGTGGGCTTCGGAACGAACCTCTGCGCTACATACCCCTGACCGTGGGTGATGAGACGGCGCAGACGCGCTCGCCCCACTGCGCTGCTGCCGATCAGGCCGCGCCCAGCAAATCCATGCAGGGGTTTGAATACATATTGCTGTTTTCTTTGCGCCAGTCCTTCCAAATTGTCGGCGCGAATCACATGCGTCTCTGGCACATGATCGCTCAAAATTCGGCGTTCATCCGGCTCTATTTCCAACTCTTTGTCCCAATGTGGCAGTGATAGCCATTCGAGCAGCCGCTTATCGCTGCGCGTGGCATAGGTGAAGGGATTAGGCGCGACATAGACCCTGCCCGCCTGATAGGCCGCCCGCAGGGCGGAAAAGTCCTCGGACTGCCAGAAGAAATCGGTCGAGCGGTTAACGATGAAACCCACTGCTTGTTCCTTGAACAGCAGTCGTCGGCCATCCCAGCAAGTTTCGGCGGGCGATCCGAGTTCGGCCCGCCAGCCGCGCCGCTGCAGCAGATCACATAAAAGCTGGAGCTCTCTGCGAAACTTGCCTTCTTGCAGCGATTCTGCATCGTCGACCACAAGAAACAAATCGCCAGGACATTCTCCAAAGAATGTTCTGGCCTCTTGCTCCACTAAGTTTCCGATGTGTTGGTTGAATGCGGGCAAACGGGCAGTCGCTGCTATTCGCTTTTCGTCCATCAGTCCTGCCGCCTCGTAGTAGAGGGCATTGATGATCGCTGCAAATATGAAGCCCGATCCGTTGTCATTGAACTCGATGAGCTGCCAACCGCCGCTAGGCGGAAGGTGAAAATCCCAAGCGCTGAAAAAGCAAACCTCCGTCCGTCTCAACTGCACAATCGGCGGGGCCTCGCGCACGACCGCCGCTTGCCAGGCCTCGCGGGCGGTAATGCGGTCAAAGGTGCGGATGAATTCGGATATTTCAGCGAGGATGACGCTCGGGATGACCTGGTGTTTCGGCACCACGGAGAATTCTCCCGGCACCTCCGGCATCCCGGTAGCCCGGAGGGCGGCGTAGAACTTCTCGGGAGAGGCCGGCTTATGCTTCAACTCATTCTCTCAACTGACTCACGGTATGAGTTGCCCTTGGGATCGGCGCGGACCAAGCCGCCACCTTCGTGGGCGCGCTGGCGTGCTGTGGGTTGCCTACGGTATTGCGATCATCAGCGCCGACCCGGCGCTCCAGCGAAGTGGCATCCCATTTTAGCACCTCATCAGTAAGCAGACCCTGTGCGGCGCAACCGACGCGGCGAGGGCAGAAGCACCTTGGGCAGCGGGTCCATGACCTGGGCGGTGGCTTCAACCTTGCGATGTTCACACCAGTTCGAGTGGACTGTGGGAGATGCTGCCGGAGAATGTTCAAGGCATGATGCCGTCGCCCGCTCGCCGAGAACAGTATTCAGCCGCCTGCCGATTGATGCGGCTATGGCGCAACCGCTTCGAGCACCTCCCCGGCGAGATCATGCGAACAGCGCGCCCACCGGAAGTACACCGACGCCCATATGATGCATCTTTCCCGTGCATTCGCACGCCGTCGTGGTCGGAGCGACAGCCTCTATTTTCGTTGACATCACTTCCTTCACTAGCATCGCATGTTCTCCGTTTTCACCGTCCACCTCGCATCCTTATCGATCTGACGACCAGCCGCGCTGCACAAACTTAAGCGATTTGCAAATCTGGGTTTTGATCCAAATCAGGACGCGCCCGGGTGCACGGCGGTCACGATCCGAAGGCAGCAAATTTTGCGAGACTGACCGGGCCAACGTGTTCCGAACAAGAGGATGCAGTGCGCCGGTCGCCCGTCGCGTCCGGCGCGAAGGCAGTCAGCACAGCGCCCTAACAATATCCTGTCTATATTGGGCGCCAGATAAATCTAAGACTGACAAACATAAGGCGATTCCGTTAGGCCCGCATAACAGGACACGCCTCGACGGTAGCCCGCACTGACTGCCACGTCATCGCAAGTCGCAACAATGATGGAGCCGGACCTACTCGCGGTCGCTCACCCAATAGCTGCATCAGGATGATGAACAGGTTGATGAGATCAAGATAGAGCGCAAGTGCGCCCATTAATCGCCTTTTTGCCAGCGATCTCGATGGTGTCACTCGCCAAAGATATTTCCTTGATCCGCTGCGTGTCGTAAGCAGTGAGTCCGACGAACACGATGACGCCGATCACCGAGATCGACAATTGAAGAGCCGAGGACGCCAGAAACAAGTTGACAAGGCCGGCGATGATGATGCCAACGAGCCCCATCAGCAGGAACGATCCAAAACGCGCGAGATCGGTGCGCGTGGTATAGCCGTAAAGGCTCATGGCGAGGAAGGTCGCAGCCGTGATGAAAAAGGTGCGCGCGATGCTGGTGCCGGTATAGACGAGGAAGATTCCGGATAGCGACAAGCCGATCAGGCCCGCAAAGGCCCAGAATGCCGAGAGGCGGAGTTGTTTTGGCATCGCTATTTCTCCTGAACGCTTGGCGTCAGCAGCCTTCGGGCAATCATGCCGCCGCGGAGAGCGAATCAACCGCGGTCGCTGCGTCGTTGACGGCCGCCGCACGCGTCGCCGCGACTGCCATCCAGTCTCGCAGCAACCCCCTATCATGCTTCGAGAACCGAGCCCGGCATTTTATATCTTCGAGAGTCTCGCCAGGATGGCAGCGTTCATAATCTGCACGGATTAATGACTCCAGGTAGTATCGCTCGCTGCCGCGGGCAGGTCCGACGCGCTTCTTCGGCTCGCGCAACATAACAATCTCCTCTGATCCACAGGCCGCAAATTAATCCAATTGGTTACCACAGATGAGATTAGTTGAACTTGACCTGGATCAAATGGGATCGGGGCACATGCCAGAGTCTTAGTACCCGACGACAAGCTGGTCGGCATCCCGTGACGGCTTTGACGCCCAAAGCCATGGCGGCGGTTGCCGGGTCGGAAACGACACGAAGGGGACAGCGAGCGTGCTCCACACCACTCGCCGCGCCATAAGCTGCACTATTGGGCGTGTCACCACAGTCTGCGCATTTCTCGGCAGTGGTGCAGGCGCTGGCTTCGTAAATGGCAGGCCGCTGAGGTTCGGATTATAGGTGACGAGAAAGCGCAACGCGCGCTCCGCTTCGCAGCTTATCACCTCATCGCGGCGGCCAACCCCGCCGACGAACATGTGTCCATCGGTGCACGTGGTCTGACCGGCGAGGCGTATAGGGGACATGTTTTTTGGGATACAGAGATCTACATGCTGCCCTTCTATGTCTTCACCGATCCCCCGGCAGCCCGAGCCCTCCTTATGTACCGCTACCACACCCTTGATGCGGCGCGCCGTAAGGCCCGAAGCCACGGCTATCGCGGGGCCCTCTGCGCATGGGAATCGGCCGATACGGGTGATGAGACTACTCCGCGCACCGTAGTCGCACCCAGCGGTCAGGTCGTGACCTTGCTTACGGGCGAACGCGAGCACCACATCAGCGCCGACATTGCCTACGCGGTATGGCAGTACTGGCGCGCGACTGGCGATGACGGCTTCATGCTTCTACAGCGGATATGGCCTCTAACGTCGCCTCGTTAAGATCTTTGATTGAATCGCATACGCATTCAAGTCGCTCTCAGCAGATATCGTGACTCCACTTCAAGAGAAATGCTGGGCCAATCTCTCTTCGTCCCTGCACAAGTCCGCAACCTCTTGGTCGCGAGCGCAGTATCGTCGATGGACACGGCGACCTGCGCCCCGAGCACATATTGCTCAGCGATCCGGTCGCTCCGCATGCGCGATCCGCAGGTTCTTGTGGAATTTGGCTCCCCCTCCTTGCAAATGGTCAGGCCAAAGGATTTGCGGACCAGGACGCCGCGATCGTGTCGTATGGATTTCGGCCCGGATGTGTCGAGGCAAACGCAGATGGCCTGCTGGATGCCAATCCTCGGTTAGCACTGCGGCATGGGATGGTTCCATAAATGATCCGGAAAGCAATTAAAGTTCGCGCTCAAGACATACGCCGTGGGAAAATCGACATTGATCAGGATCAAATTCACGCGGAAAAATTCGTGATAGTGGAATTCTGGGGCGAGGAAATCGTGAACCAATGCCTCGCATCAAGGAAAAGGTGCTGAAGACTGAGCTTGCTAACCGCGGCTTCGAGTCGGTTTCGGTCAAACGTGAACTACCGGGCGGACGCGTTGAGGTCGAGGCCAACAAGCTCCATCCCGTGCATGTAGAGGGTGATGAGGCGATCTACGCGCCCATCCCGGTGTCGCTATCGGTCGAACTCGACGCGCGCGGCCGTGTCAAGTCGATCGACGGCGACACGCCAAATCCGGCGGCGATCGCGGATGCCGCGCACTACGTCAAAACACTGCGTGAGAGCGGGCAGCTAGCCTCTGCCGGAAAACAGCCGTCCGCCGGGGTAACTCACCAGATCGAGCGTGACGAACAAGGCCGGCAAGTCCTGCGGCGCAAACGCTTCACGACCAGCTGGGGATCATAGCCGGAGAGAACCAAGCGAGCTTTATGAAGGCCCAGGTTGCCAAAAACGCGCGCTCGAGAATGCGAGCCGAGCTGGCCCGGAACGCGGCGCGCGGCTCCCCGTTCTGCAAATGCCGCGCGAGTGTGAAGGCCGGAAAGGGGGATTGATCAGCCCCCGCTGAGTGGTCCAGGTGGAATATTAGTTTAAGGTTGGCTGTTTCGCCAGGGTGGCCGGCGGAGCCGGTCGGTGTAGCGCAGCCGGCCACGCAGCGAAGGCGGGCACGAACACCTCCGGTGCTGGCGGCTTGTATCCAAGTGAGGCGTGCGGCCTGAGGGCCTCTCGGAGCGAGTAGAAGATTTCGCCGTCGAGCAGCTCGTCGCGAAGGCGCGCGTTTCTCATGCGCGCACAGCGGATGACCGGCTGCACCGACAGAGAACGGGGTGGGTTTGGCGGCTCGCTCGCAATTCGGGAGCAGCGGATCGACGTAACTGGCCATGTGGCGAGCGGATTTATCAAGAGTGTCGAGAACGGGATCCACGCACTTGTGTGCCGCGCGCGATCGGTCTCGCGTTGCCTTGTCGTGCAAAGGATGGTCCTGGCGGCGAGTGATGTGACATGTCGCTGCGCATTGCGTTCACGGGCACGCCCGACTTCGCCGTGCCGACGCTAGTGGAGATTGTCGGTCGCGGCCACGACGTGGTGGCGGTCTATACGCGCGCGCCGAAGCCGGCCGGACGCCGCGGCCTCGATCCCACGCCGAGCCCGATCGAACGCGAGGCGCGCCGCTTCGATCTGCCATTGTTCACGCCGGCGACGTTGCGCACAGAGGAGGCGGCAAGCACCGCGCGCGCCCATGGCGCGGACGTGGCGGTCGTTGTCGCTTATGGTCTGATCCTGCCCAAGACGATTCTTGAAGCCTTTCCCTTGGGCGCATTCAACCTGCACGCCTCGCTGCTGCCGCGCTGGCGCGGCGCCGCGCCGATCAACCGCGCGATCATGGCGGGAGATTCCGAGACCGGCGTGATGGTCATGAAAATGGAGGAAGGGCTCGACAGCGGCCCGATCGCCATGGCCGAACGCGTGCCGATCCCCTGTGACGCCACCGCGGGCGATTTGCACGATCGGCTCGCCCGCCTCGGCGCCGACCTCATGGTGCGTGCGCTGGGTGCGCTCGAACGCGGCTCGCTCACGCTCACGCCGCAGCCGGAGGCCGGCGTCACCTATGCGCACAAAATCGCCAACGAGGAGACGCGAATCGCCTGGGAGCGGCCGTGGCGCGAGGTGCACAACCAGATCCGCGGCCTGTCGCCGGCTCCAAGCGCTTGGTTCGAGATCGGCGGCGAAGGGATGCGCATTAAGGTCTTGCGCACGACCAAGGGCGAGGGCGCAGGCCCGCCCGGCACTGTGCTCGACGACGAGCTCACCGTCGCCTGCGGGGAGGGCGCGGTGCGCATCCTCGAATTGCAGCGCGCCGGCCGGGCGGCGATGAAGGCGCACGAGTTTCTGCGCGGCATGCCCGTTGCCGCCGGCACGCGGGAACCGATGGTGGTCGCAGCAACCAGAACAACGGTTGTGGCTTCCGAGAACTCAGATTCGTGCGTATCGATGGTGTAGTCCGCCAAGGATCGGCTGCGCGATAATGTCTCCGAACCGCTCAATCGGGCGTGTGCAGGGTGCGTCCTTGCCAAGCGAAAGGTGCGTCCGCACCTCGTTACAGTAGTTGGCGTAATTCGAAAGAATGCGCCGAAGGTGATCTTCGTTGAACACGATCACGTGGTCCGTGCACTCGTGCCTCGCCGACCCGATCAAGCGCTCAACTAGGCCGTTTTGCCAGGGCGAGCGGAAGGACGTCGGCCCCTGTTATGTGCCGAGGCTGGCTTGCTAATTTTGGTAAACGCTTGGCTGCGGGTGGAACGCGCCTACCTTAAGCTGCGCCTGTTTTTGCGAGTCTGATTCGCACAATCCGCGATGCGTTGCTGCATCATTCCGATCGCGGCAAACGGCCCGACGAGGCTACGCCGGACGGGAACAATTCTCTCTACTGCTTCAATTTTTTGACCAAACGGGCTACCCTTCTGTACACAGTGGATGAGCCGATCAAATTTTCTAGCTGGTTTTGTAGATCATTTACACTCGCCTCAACGTCTGATGATACAAGGATCGGCCTCTGCTCGCCCGTTAGACCCACCCTCCGAACCACGGGGCCGGATGGTTGGCGTCCGACGATCCGTTATCCACTGCTTTCCACTACGCGAAAATGCGGCTCTAGGAATCAATGGATGTCCGACCCATATTTCTCCAATGGGTAAGCTGTATTATGAGCGCGCGGACTATTCGGTTGTCGTGAAGAACAGGGCACCTCCTCCGAAGGCATGGAGGTGGGAGATTTACCGGGCCGGAAATGCCAGCCCGATCAAACAATCACCGATCTATTTCGATACTACAGCAGCGGCTAGGCAGGCGGGAAGAGATGCCCTTAAGGAGCTGTTGAACAAGCTCTTCACCTGATCGCTCTCTGAGGGTGACGGAATTCAATCGGCAAGCCGCAATCACGCTCGTCCTCGGACAGGAGCGCGCGCGCATGACTGACGCTCCGCGTTGGGTTGTCATGCCTTGGTGGCTCAGCCTGAGTCCTTCCTGCCGCTGAAAAGCAATGCGGGGGGCAACCGCGCGAGGGACCGCCAGCCGCGCATCATGAAAAATAGGGTTTACGCGGTTAGCTGCCACTCCTCAAGGAAAAAGACTGCACGCCAACGCCCAACAGAACGCCGCATCGGCTTCCCGCACGCAAATACCACCCCGGCGGCTCTTTTTTGCTTACGCAGCAGGACGCCCGACTAGGCGACGCCAGCCTCGCGCTTCTGCGCTTCTGTTTCACTCATGATGCGCGGAGGGGCCGGCAACTGTAGCACGATCGCATGTTGGCCTTCGCACAGCCGGGTGAGTACTGGAAACCGTTACGCCCGTCACCTTCGCGTGAACGGCCTTCGCGAGGGCAGTGCCGTATTGGATCGCTTCGTCGGACAAGTCCGAGCCATCGGTGGGAATGAGGATGTGCGCGTGCATAGCTGTACCCCACTGTACGCATTCGAAAAACGGATCGTGCAATCACTTTGGCGATCGATGCTGTGCGAGAGGGGTCAAACCTGCTGCGTCACCGGAGCGAGCGCCCGAAACTCGGAGGTGGATCACTTGACGTGAGTTTCACCGCAGATGTTTTCCCACGGTCCTCTACGATCTCATATTCGATTTCCTGCCCCTCCTTGAGCATGCTCAATCCAGCACGCTCGACAGCGAAAATGTGCACGAACACGCCCTTGCCGCCGCCCTGAGGCTGAATGAATCCATAGCCTTTGGTCGGATTGAACCATTTGACTGTGCCGTGGGCCATTTTCGATCTCCAAATTGACGATCCACAATATCTGGGGCGCCCCACTGTTATTCTTCAAGCGCGAGACAGCCAGTGCGGGCGTCAGCTGAATAAAGCCGGATCGGCAAGATGGCCGGCGCAGATTTAAGCGTTCTTGACTTAGATCAAAATGTCGTGGCTTGGCGTTTGCGAAAAGACTGCGTGGAGGGAAAGGGGATGGCGCTGTTCATGATCGCTTGCCCAACGACCGGCAACAGAGTTTCGACCGGGATCCGTATCGCCGACTGGACCTGGAATAGCGGGCCCGAATTCTATGCTTGCACCCGCTGTTTTGCTTGCGGGGGTGTTCATCAATGGTCTGCCAACGATGTTATCCTGTGCGGTGAGGCCGAGGCCGCGCGCTTTGCAGCGATCCCCTTGGAGAGCGCTCTGGGTCCCTCCGAAATTGTCGGCGATCCGGCGCCTTGAGTCCTCGTTGACTGCACGAGTCGGTTGGACGCCAGCGAAGATGCTGCAGCACGACCTGTCGAAGTTGATCCTACTCTGCTGCCTTCGGCGAGGCATTCCTCAGTTTCCCGCCGCTCTCTGCATCGCTGACCACCTGCATTGTTCGCAAAATGCTGGAAGGATTGACGCTGATTGAGTCGATGCCGAGCTCGGCAAGGTAGCGGGCAATTTCAGGGTAGTTGGCCGGTGCTTCCCCGCAGATACCGATGTGACGCCCGTTGCGCTTGGCACCAAGCACCGCGATCTTGAGCATTTCCAGCATGCCGGGATCGCGCTCGTCGAAATCGAAAGCGACGATTTCGGAATTCCGGTCCACACCCAAGGTGAGCTGCGTCAGGTCGTTCGAACCGATCGAGAATCCATCGAACAGTTCGGCAAAAGCGTCGACTTGGATGACATTGTTGGGGATCTCGCACATGACGTAAATTTCGAGACCGTTTTCTCCACGCTTGAGCCCATAGGTCGCCATTGCATCGAGC
>Ga0306921_10005749_pt1 | contig 12905 bp, 10 predicted proteins | sample sta12Cox44000080_FD_203760 | JGI IMG/M metagenome (GOLD analysis project Ga0306921, IMG submission 203760) | Lab enrichment of tropical soil microbial communities from Luquillo Experimental Forest, Puerto Rico - statoxic.12C.oxic.44.000.080 (v2)... | ecosystem: Environmental > Terrestrial >... | reverse complement strand
AGGTCGGCCGCCCGTCGCAGATCATCTTTAGCGTTAGCACCAAAGCTCACCGGTAGAAGAAGATTTTTTGCGCGAATGTAGAGATCGAAAGCGGTGAGGTCGGCAGTCGGTGGTCGCTCGATGGCTCGTTTTTCCGCCGGTGAGATTTTCGCGCGCAGTTGACCGACGATCGCCTGCGCGATTTCACTTTGGACTGCAAAGAGGTCGGCCACATCACGATCGTAGGTTTGAGCCCACGAATGCGTATCGGTGTGCGTCTCGATCAGCTGGGCGTTAACTCGAAGCCGGTTGCCGATTCGCTGGACGTTCCCTTCCAAAAGATGGGCAACTCCCAGTTGCTGGCCGATCTCACGCGAGTTTCGCGGATTTCCACTTTTGTAAAGGTTCCCGGACGTGCGACTGATGACCTTCAGGTCTGCGATTCTCGCGAGGTCGGAGATTATTTCATCCTGGACGCCAGCTGCGAAAAAGGCGTTTTGCTTATCGTCGCTAAGATTATCAAACGGCAACACTGCAATACTCTTCTCGGAGATCGGCAGCGGAGATAAAACTGCTCCAGCCGGGACAGACGGACTGGGCGCCCGGCCACTCGCCGGCAACCTGCGATAGCGGACAGCAAATAAAGTTGCGAGGCAAACGATGGCAATTGCTGAGATTGCAGCCGCCCTTAGCCAGGGAATCTTCGCAAGCAGTCCCAATGGTGTTGCGATTCGGCTGTGAACGGGTTCTTCGGTTGTCGCCGTTGAAACGGCCTTTCCCAAATCCGCACCGCAAGTTGCCAAAGCCGGCTGCACAGCTGTGGACGGGTACTCAGGCGTTGTGGGCGTGGCCGGCCGCTCCATAACTTCGGCAACAAAGCGATAGCCGCGGCCGGGGACGGTCACAATGTAATCGTGGGAGCCAGGCGTTTCACCGAACACCTGTCGAAGTTTTGAGATGGCTTGCGCCAGATTGTTTTCCTCATCAATCGAATCGGGCCAGACCGCCTCCATGATCCGCTCCTTGTCCAGTACGGCGTCGTGGTGCTCGACCATGAAGAGCAGCGTTTCGAACACTCTCGGCGTCAGGGAAACCGGTGTTCCATCCAAACGACGCAACAACCGTTTCGCCCGGTCAAGCTGGAAAGCGCCAAATTCGTAGACGTTAGCTGGGGAAGTCTGCATCACCGTTTTCAGAATAATTCAGAAAAATTCAGCCTTTCCTTAAAGACTTTCATAAGGGCACTCGGCATTTTCCACCACGCGCAAGCTCGGTAACAGACCGCCCCTAGGCACAACCAAGGAAAACCCACAAAACCAGTAAATCAAAAACCACAAGCAAGGACAAGAAAATGAAAAAGCCCGGTGAAGAAAACGCAATAAAACGTATCAGCATACTCATTGCCGCTGCCGTGTTCGGTCTGTGCGGCGCCCCGAAAGCCTTCGGGGTAGTTCCAGCTCCAGACGGAGGCTATCCCAACTTCACCACGGCCGAAGGAGACAGCGCCCTTCTTGGCCTCACTACAGGTATTGGCAATACAGCAGTTGGGGCGTTTTCACTCGAGAGTGTGACCACCGGTAACTTCAACACCGCTATCGGCGCCGGAGCGCTGCTGTTCAACAACGGGGATTCAAATACGGCAATTGGCGCCGCTGCGCTTTTACTCAATACCACCGGCGAAGCGAACACCGCAGTTGGAGTGGACGCCCTTTTGAACAACACGACTGGCGAGAACAACACAGCCACCGGTGATAGCGCACTGCTTAGCAACACCACTGGGGCATCCAATACCGCCAATGGTAACCAGGCGCTCGTTAGCAATAGTACTGGCTCCGATAATTCGGCCATCGGTGAAAGCGCGCTCTCCCGCAATACCACTGGCAGTGACAACACCGCCACCGGAACGTTTGCGTTGCTTCTTAACGACACCGGCACCAGCAATACTGCCAACGGCGTCGCAGCGCTCTTTACCAATATTGACGGTACTGACAACACGGCCACTGGCGCCTTCGCACTGGCTGACAATACACACGGCGAAAATAACACCGCCACTGGATCTCATGCGCTTTTTAACAACACAGACGGCGGCTTCAACACGGCCACTGGAACGAACGCACTTGGTCAAAACACGCATGGCGGCTCTAACACCGCCATTGGTGATGATGCGATGTTTGCCAACACTGAAGGCGACTTCAACGTGGCGGTCGGCGTCGAGGCACTCCACGATAATACTACAGGAGGTCTCAATACCGCCGTCGGTTTCGATGCGCTGTTGCATTCCACGGAAGGCTTCGACAACACAGCCCTGGGATCCAATGCGCTTTTTTTCCTGACCACCGGCAACAACAACACGGCCGTGGGCGATGATGCTGGAGAAAATCTGACCACCGGCAACAACAATACGGCCGTGGGCAGAAGTGCTGGAGCAAATCTGACCGCGAACGACAGCAATAATATCGATATCGGCTTCAACGTCGGGGGCGTGGCCGGCGAAAGCAATACCATTCGAATCGGTAACAACGATATCACCGACACGTTTATCAGAGGCATCAGTGGAACCACCGTAGCTAGTGGGGCCACGGTCCTTGTAGATTCAAACAATCACCTGGGCACCGTTACTTCCTCACAGCGTTTCAAGGAGAATATCAAACCGATGGACAAATCCAGCGAAGCGCTCTTTTCACTTAACCCCGTTACCTTTCGTTACAAGAAGGAAATTGATCCAGTTGGCACATTGCAGTTCGGCCTGGTGGCGGAAGAGGTAGAGAAGATAAATCCTGATCTCGTAGTCCGCGACGAAAAAGGCCGAGTCAACAGCGTACGCTACGATCAGGTAAATGCGATGTTGCTCAACGAGTTTCTCAAAGAGCATCGCAAAATGCAGGAATTGAAGGCGACTCTTGCACGGGAGCAGAACGACTTCCATTCCAAGCTTGCGGAGCAAGAAAAGCAAATCGCAACGCTGGCATCAGATCTTCAAAAAGTCAGCGCCGCCCTCGAGAACAACAGAACTAAGACGCAAATTGTCCTTAATAACCCCTAGACCAAAAACGATCAGGAGCACAAACATGAAAAACATAATTTCATTAATCAGGACTCTAACTGGCTGTCCATTTTTTGGTTGCCCTTTGAGTCTGGTTATTCTCGCCCTCGCTGGTTCTACGCCTTTACCAGAAGCATACGCAGTTAATCCGCCGCCAGATGGCGGCTATCCCGGGTTCAATACTGCAGAAGGGGAAAACGCTCTTTTCAACCTCACCACGGGCGCTGGCAATACCGCAGTTGGGTCGTTTTCGCTCGAGAGTCTTACGACCGGAAGCTTTAACACGGGCATTGGCGTCGACACACTTGTGTTCAACACGGGAGACGGCAATACTGCCACTGGCGCTGCTGCACTCTTGCTTAATACCACCGGTTTCAATAACACGGCGGACGGAACTGCTACGCTCGTCAATAATTTGATCAACGCTGAAAACACGGCTGTCGGGGCCTTTGCGCTCAATACCAATAATGGCAGCAGTAATACAGCAATCGGGGCAAACGCGCTTTTTAGCAATACCATCGGCGAAGGCAACACGGCCAATGGTGTAAACGCATTATCTAGCAACACCACTGGCTCCTTCAACACCGCAAACGGTGTTGCAGCACTACTTGCCAATACCATCGGTGGTTCCAACACAGCCACCGGAGTTAGTGCACTCGCCAGCAAAACACGGGCAACGACAACACTGCCACCGGTCTCGCAGCGCTGGTCAGCAATATCGACGGCGGCTCCAACACGGCCACGGGCCTCAGCGCACTACACGACAACACCAGCGGGAGCTCCAACACGGCGGATGGTGATCACGCGCTTTTTGAAAATATCGAAGGTAGCGGCAACACGGCGATTGGTAGCGGGACGCTTTCTGCGATCGGCACAGGCAACAACAACACGGCCTTGGGAGAAAATGCCGGCTCCAATCTAAGCGGAAGCGACAGCAATAATATCGATATCGGCGCCGACGTGGAAGGTGTATCCGGCGAGAGTAATACCATCCGGATCGGTAATCCCGATATTACTACTACCATCATCAGAGGGATCAGCGGCCAAACTATTCCCAGTGGTGCCGCCATGCTCGTCGCCGCGAACGGTCAGCTAGGCACGGTGACCTCCTCGCGGCGTTTCAAGGAGGACATCAAACCGATGGACAAAGCCAGCGAAGCGTTGTTTTCACTCAAACCGGTAAGCTTCCGTTACAAAAAGGAGATCGATCCGGCAGGCAGAGAGCAGTTTGGGCTCGTGGCCGAAGACGTAGAGAAGGTAAACCCTGATCTCGTGGTCCGCGACGAAAGCGGTAACCTCAGTACTGTGCGTTACGACGAGGTGAATACGATGTTGCTCAATGAGTTTCTCAAGGAGCACAAGGCCCTTCTCGAAGCACAGCGCAAGGTCGAGGAGCAAGGATGCAAGATCGAAGAGCAAGAGGCGACGAGTTCCCAGCTGCAGAGAGAAATTGAAACGGTAGCGGTGCGGCTCAACGATCAGGACGCAAAGATCCAGAAAGTGCGCAACCAGATCGAGATCAGCAGAACTGCGACGCAAATGGTCCTCAATCACTAAACCAAAAACGATCAGGAGTACAAACATGAAAAACACAATTCCATTAATCAGGATTCTAACTAGCTGGCTATCCTTTCGAGGCCGTTGCATGCTCATCATTCTAGTGCTCGCCGCCTCGGCACTCTTACCGGCGGCACACGCAGTTAATCCGCCGCCGGATGGCGGCTATGCGGGGTTGAATACGGCAGAGGGCCAAAACGCTCTCTTGAATCTCGACACAAGTATAGGCTTTGCGAACACAGCAGTTGGCGCGCTTTCGCTGCAGAGCAATGTGGACGCCGGTTTCAATACAGGTGTCGGTGCAGGGACGCTCTCTCTCAACACCGGGAACGAGAATACAGCCGTTGGCGCTGCCGCGCTTTTACTTAACACCACGGGCGAAGCGAACACAGCCGTTGGAGTGGGCACGCTTTTGAACAACAGCACCGGCGAGGCCAACACGGCCATCGGCGATGGCGCATTATCCAGCAATACCGAAGGAAACAACGACACGGCCAACGGTTCGTCCGCATTGAAAAACAACACGACCGGCGATGCCAACACGGCCAACGGCGTTGCAGCGCTGGAAAGCAACACGGAAGGCGCTTTAAATACTGCTACTGGTGAGGTTGCGCTCACGTTCAACATCACCGGCAGCGGGAACACGGCCAACGGGGTTGCAGCGCTCCTTAACAATATTGATGGTAACTCAAACACGGCCAATGGTCTCAGCGCACTGCACGACAACACGAGCGGTAGCTCTAACACGGCCGACGGCGATCATGCGCTGTTTGAGAACGTTGATGGCACCGGTAACACTGCGGTAGGCGCTGGCGCGCTTTCAAGCGTCACTTCCGGCAGCTCCAACACGGCATTGGGTGAGAATGCCGGACACAACCTTTTCAAAGGTGACAGTAACAATATTGATATCGGCTTTGATGTTCAGGGGGTAGCAGGCGAGAGTAACACTATACGGATCGGCAATTCCGATATCACCACTACCATCATCCGCGGGATCAGCGGCCAAACGATTCCCAGTGGTGCTGCCGTGCTCGTCGCTGCGAACGGGCAGCTAGGCACCGTGACGTCGTCAGGGCGTTTCAAAGAGGACATCAAACCAATGGACAAAGCCAGCGAAGCGCTCTTTTCACTTAAACCCGTGACGTTCCGTTACAAAAAGGAGATCGATCCCGCAGGTGCACAGCAGTTAGGACTCGTAGCCGAAGACGTGGCGAAAATAAACCCCGACCTCGTCGTCCGGGACGAAAACGGCAATGTCAATAGCGTGCGCTACGACCAGGTGAACGCGATGTTATTGAACGAATTTCTGAAAGAGCATCGCCGGAATCAGGATCAGCAAGCGACTATCTCCGAGTTGAAGTTGATCCTTGCAGAGCAGGAGAGCCGTCTTGCGCATCAAGAGAAGAAAGTTGCGATGCTGACGGCAGCTTTTAAACGAGTGTGCACACAGCATGAGATTAGCAGACCTGCATCACGGTTAAGTAGTAACAGTAATTAGATGATTTTCCACCGCCGCGTAACAGAACTACTGATCATTTTCCTTATCACATCAATGGGTCTCACTACTGGAGGGGGGAGAGCTACGCAGCGTTTAGAAGTTATCGTCCTAAGTGGCATGATCAGGTTTGGTGGCGCAGTCGCTACAACCGCATTGTGTTCATCTCCGGAGGTTGGTATTACTGGAATGCGGGTTGGTGGTATCCTGCCTGGGGCTACGCTCCAAAGGCGTATTGCGCCCACGACGGTCCGATCTACGGCTATAGTAATCTTACTGCTGATTAGGTGATTGCGAACGTGCAGGCCACCTTGCAACAAGAAGGCTACTATCATGGCGAGGTACACGGTATGCTCGGGCCACTCACCCGCTCGGCCCCAGCCAATTACCAAAGCGATCACGATCTTTACGTAACTGTGGCGATCGATCGCCCGACCCTCGAGGCGTTGGGAATGACGTAGCGAGAGCTTGCACTGGCAAAGCCAACCGCGCGGCATTTTCTTCGACTCCGCGCTTCTTAGCGCGATATTCAGGACAGCATGACGAGGAAACGAACTGCTTGATGGCCTTTGGTCGCTGTACGACAGCTAAACAACGAGCTGACCGAGGCGCATCAAGTCTATGCGGTGAAGTCATCGCTGCCGACCGCCTTTGCCCGTGAGCACTGCGCGTCCGAAGAGACCGATTGCGAGCAGTGCTAGCGAGGCGAGCCCGTTCAATATGTCTGCCATCAGCATGCTAACCAAGAAAGCTAGGCTGCCAACAGCGACGAACCAAACGGACCAAGGATATCCCCAAGTTTGATAAAATCGTGGTAATTCAGGTTCTCGGCGTCGCAATACGACCAACGCGATGCAGCAAAGGCTATAATTAGCCGCCAAAAAGAAAGACGTCATTGCTATCAGACGCTGAAATGTGCCAGTTACAATGAGACCAACAGCGACCGCAGTCGTTAACAGTGTCGCAGTATCCGGCGTGCCGCCGGGATTCACGGTTGATGTGCGCGACCAGAACAGCCGGTCACGTCCCATCGCAAAAATGACGCGTGTAGCCATCATCGTTATCGCGTTCAACAGCGGCACGAGGGAAATCACTGATAACAGTATGATAATAGTCCTCCCATAGGCGCCGGCGATGACGCGTGCAGCGTCAGCGGCGGGAAACGTTGAGCCAGAGAGCTCCGATATCGGCAGTACCTTGAGCAGCGCGATATTAATAAGCAGGTAAATCCCGATCACCGACAGCACACCACCGATCATCGCGCGCGGAAGATTGCGCGCCGGGTCGCGATCTTCCTCTATGAAGTATAAGGGGCTTTGCCAGCCGGCATATGTGATGATGATCGCTTGCAAGGCCACCGTTAATCCGCTGAACGTAAGCGATGGTGGCACGTGTCTGGATGCGTATTCCCCTGCTGGTAGTAGAAGGCATGCCGAAACAAAAGCCAAAAACGCAATGCATTTGAGTGAGGTGGTCACCTCTTGGAATTGACCGCTGATGCGAATTCCCAGCCATTGCAACGCCACAACGCCAAGAAGGATTAAAACTGCAACTATTCGAATGGTATCGCCGGATATCAATCCCAGAGCAGCAACGAACTCGGCGATAGCAATCGACAAATATCCGAGGACCGAACAGTACATGAGCCAGTCAGTCCAGCCGACAGCAAATCCCGCTGTGTTGCCAAAAGCGCGGCGCACATAAACATAGAACCCGCCCGCCCGCGGGATCATGAGGCCCAACTCGGTCAAGCAACTTGCACCGAGCAGCGTGTATATGCCCCCTGCAATCCAGGACAAAATAATCGGCAATGGCCCGTGCAGTTGCTGGGTGATCAGGCCCGGTGTGCGAAGAATACCGACACCGATCGTACCACCGATACTCACCGCCAGGCCGAAGCCGACGCCCAAAACGCGGCGCAGTTTACCGGATGTTTCGGACGTCATAGCAATGTTCAACCTAACGATTTTGCAAATCTCAATCAGTCGAAATTTTCTTGCCCAATGTTAAGCTTCCAAAACGATGGATGCCCCGATTATTTGCCAACTGTTTTGAATGCGCGTACGAACAGGTCAGGAATGAATTCGGGGTGTACGTGGAGAATCGGAAACGAATTGTGTTGACAGGCAGGCCGAATTTTCAGCAGACTCGGCGTCGCTAAAGCGGATCTGAATCAGGCGGAGGATTTGTCACCCGCCGGGTCCTTTGCCTCTTCCGGACCCGCGATTCCAAAATTAACCCAATGGGGAAAGAAAGGACAGGCAATGAATGCACTGATTCGCATCAAAAAAGCAGCTCCAATTTTTGTGATCGCTTTGTCGCTGGTCACGGCTAAGGCAACAACGACAGACGTGATCTTTAGCTTCGAAGCGGATGAAGGTGAATACGCCGACACAGATCTGGAGACGGATAACGCCGGGAACATCTATGGCACCACAGTCCTGGGAGGCGATCATGGAAGTGGCACAGTTTTCCAACTCAGCCATACATCTAACGGATGGGCGCACACTGTCCTTTACAGTTTCACTGGCGGAGCGGATGGAGGCGAGCCGTATAAAGGTGTCTCAATTGATCGACGCGGCAACTTGTACGGCACGGCAGTCACGGGTGGTTCAGGTGGCTGTGAAGGCGGCTGCGGAGTGGTGTACAAGCTCACCAAGTCCAACGGAACCTGGAACCAGACAGTTATTCATGCGTTCACCGGCGGCGACGATGGCTCCGGCCCGGGCGCGCGAGTTACGGTAGACCGGAGCGGAGATGTCTATGGTATGACCCCGACCGGTGGCACCTACGGCGTAGGCACTGTCTATAAAATTCATCCTCACGCCGGAAGTTGGGATTTTCAGGTAATCCACACGTTCACCGGCGGCGATGACGGCGCGTCAGGTTCAGCTGGAAGGATGCTTTTAGAGCACGGGCGGCTCTACGGTGCGGCTACTGCAGGCGGTATGTATGGAAGCGGAGTTGTTTTCGAGCTAACACCGACAGAGGTTGGGGAATGGAATTTCAGGATACTTTATTCCTTTCATGGGCAACCCGACGGAAGTTTTCCTTATGGCGCGTTGCTTCGTGGTCCTTCAGGCAAAGTCTATGGGACGACCTATTACGGTGGTGAAAACGGTATCGGCGCTGTTTACGAACTGACTCCCTGGCCTGTTGGGGAATGGGACGGCAGAGTAATTTATAGCTTCCAGACCGGAAGCGACGGCAACAGTCCAATCAGCAATCTAGTTCGCGACGCAGCCGGGAATCTTTACGGTACCACGAGCGAAGGCGGTTTAGGCAGTGGCGCAATTTTCAAGCTCACTCCTATTGGCGGTGGTCAGTGGAGTGAGAGTGTTGTTCATCCCTTCTCGGGCCCGCCAGATGGTGGCTTTTCCTACAATGGCATGGTGGTCGATCGATTCGGAAATTTCTACGGCGCGACTGTGCACGGCGGCATGGACGACGATGGTTGCGTCTACAAATTCACGCCTTAAGACGGCGCAGCGTAGGACGCAGCAGAAAAGTTAATCCGCAGATGCTCGCGAGCTGCCTCCCTTGCCGTGATTGCATCACGTACTCATTGAATCCTAAAAATATCGATTTGTAATCTTGTCTAAAGTGATAATCTACACGGCGAAACGCGAAATAATTGTTCGCGACCGCACGCAGTGTTTGAATGGGAACCGATGGGAAGATAATGGGGAGACGCTGCTCACCTGGCCTTTGTTTTTTCGCTCTCTTCATCGCGTTTGATTCGGCATTTGCTGCTCAAGTCGAAGGGGTCGTTGAAAAGGACAAGCCCATCATCAGAAGATCGTCCGGCTCTCGGCGTGCGCGGCCGTATCCGTGGAAAACAAACATCGTAACGACAGTTTTTTGGATCGGCGAGCAGCCCGGCGGACATAATCTCGTTCCGAATCGCACCAGTGCGTGGGATAAACAATGGGCAAGAAGCTATGGCGGTTTCGATGATCCGAATCCTGCCCGTCGGCGTAATTACATCCCGGTAAAATTTACACCGCAGCAGAACCCATTTTATTGCGCACTCCCTTACAATGACAAAGCACATACCGGCCATCGACCGGAAGCGCCTCGTGTTGTTCCGTGGTTTCAAGAGGCGTACCAGGGGCCGGCTCTTTCCACTTGCAAAGATCGATGGGTCGCAATCCGCAAAGGCAATCGAATTGCTTATGCGCAGTGGGAAGACGCAGGACCATTTCGAACGGATCATTGGCAATATGTGTTTGGCAGTGAACGTCCGAAACTTAATCTGAATAAGGGCGCCGGCCTCGATGTCTCCCCTGCCGTACGAGACTATCTCGGGCTGAAACAAACAGACGTTACCGACTGGCGGTTTGTGGATTTTAGCGACGTGCCGCGTGGGCCATGGTCGACTCTGGGAGAAAACAACACGTTTGTTATCAACAGTCGCAAGAAAGATGTGAAGGTCACTGAACGGTTAAGACCCGACGAAGCAGGCGCGATTGCTCGATAATTATCGGAAACAGAGGGCATGAATCGGCTTTCACAATTTTCTGCTTTCTGCGCGACCCTCATGATTTTGAGTGGCTGCAGCACTGTGACAGACATGGTCACCTCACACCTGCCGGAGTCTCATTCCGGCCGTCCCTCGATTATGGTCAGCTTGCGGGCACAGGAAGCCTATCTCTACCGCCGAGGGCAGAGAACCGCGTCATCGCGCATATCCAGTGGTCGGGAAGGATACCGCACTCCGGTTGGCCGATTTCAAGTTATCCGTAAGGACGAAGCTCATCGCTCCAGTGTTTATGGTGATTACGTTGATGATTTGGGCCATGTCGCAAAAGCCAATGTTGATAGCAGGCTCGACGCCAAACCGCCGCATTCGCACTTTGTTGGCGCTCCGATGCCTTATTTCATCGAGTTCTCGCCCGGCTACGGATTGCACCAGGGTTATCTGCCAGGGGTCCCGGCATCCCACGGATGCATTAGGATGCCTTATTGGAAAGCCCGCCAGTTCTATAACGCCGCTCACCTTGGCACAGTGGTGGTAATAAAACCCTAGCCGCGCGTCGCAACACACCTTCGCATCCGATTATGGCCGTGGATGCACCGCTGGGCGCGCCCTCGCTTTACGCGACTCGTGACCGCATGAAGGCGCGCATAACGCACCTTCGTTGTATTGGTCGAGGGTGTCCGCGAGAGCCGACACATCTCCAGGCCGCAGGTAGCCAGTGCCTACTGGCGGGACAAGGAGGTCACCGATTAAGGCATCGGCTTCCATCAGCGCCGTTTGCGATATTTAGCTTTGCGGCAATTAACTGACGCGCCAGCAAACAACGCGCCAACCATTAGCCGAATTCGAATTGTCCGAACCCATTCGCCAGCGCAGCACGATACACCTAACAAGCCTAAGTGTACGATCAGGCGCAGCGGCAAGGCTGTGCTACAGCACCTCTGAGCCGAATTCGCCGTCGCTGACGCGAGTGCGGATTTTTATCTTTGGCCTAACTGCTGCAATTGTCCGGATGATTTTGCCGCGATCGTTCATGGTGATGCTGTACCCGCGGCGTAACGTCGCCTCGGGTCCGAGCACGCGCAGAATTCCTTCGATGCTACGGAAACGGTGTCTTGCGTTTTCAATCAATCGCGCAGGGCAGGCGACCAGTCGGCGATGCAGATCGGCAAAATGGTTGCGGCGTATCATGAGTTCCCCCGAAAGCTTTCGGGGTTGCAACACACGCGCGATGTGCAGAAGCCCCCGTCTGTAACCCTCGATCTTGTGCGCAAGGCAGCGCTGCAAAGTGTCCCGTGTGTGATCGAGGCGTTGTTGCGCGTCGCGAACGCGATTAAGCAACTGGCGGCCTAGCGTGCGCGCGCAACGGTCGACCTGGCGCTGGAGATCTATGACATCAGGGACCATCAATTCGGCGGCAGCGCTCGGGGTAGGCGCGCGCAGGTCTGCGACGAAATCACAAATGGTAAAATCGATTTCGTGACCGACGGCCGACACAATTGGCACAGAGGAATGGAATATCGCGCGCGCGACGATCTCTTCGTTGAATTCCCACAAGTCTTCAATGCTCCCGCCACCTCGCGTGACCACGATGAGATCGACAGAACTAAACACCTTGTTAGGCGAGGCGAGTTCGCGAATGGCCACTGCAATCTCCTGCGCTGCGCCGGTTCCTTGTACGCGCACCGGGTTGATCAGGATCTGTAACCACGGCGCGCGACGACAGAGCACGTTCAGAATGTCGCGGATGGCTGCCCCGCTTGGTGAAGTCACAATTCCGATCCGGTGCGGAAATTTCGGCAACGGCCGTTTCCGTTCCGGAGTAAATAACCCTTCTGCCTCAAGTTTGCGTTTCAGAGCTTCAAACTTCGCCTGGAGCAGGCCGACTCCGCGCGGCTGAAGAATCTGAACATTGAGTTGGTATTGTCCGCGCGCTTCGAAAACTGTGACCGTGCCATAGGCTTGTACCTGTGCGCCATCAGCCAGCGGTTGTCGTGGCTGCTGCATCGTGTCTCGCCAGATCACGCATGAGATCTGTGCCCGTTGATCTTTAAGCGTGAAATATTGATGACCGCTCGGGTGCAATTTGTAGTTTGAGATTTCTCCTTGGACCCACACTGCTGCGAACTTTGTCTCAAGTGTGCCACGGATTCTTCGCGTCAACTCAGAAACCGTGAAAACCTTCGCCGTCTGCTGAAAAAAATCCGCTGTCAGTTGCATTCGAACTATAAATTTAACCACAGAGATCGTTCAGAGTGCAGAGTTTATTTTTATCCAAACTCGTTAGGTCACTTGTCTCCGATACCAGTGGTTAAGATTGGGGTCCACCACAAACCCTTGAATCGACGATC
>Ga0306921_10005745_pt1 | contig 12907 bp, 12 predicted proteins | sample sta12Cox44000080_FD_203760 | JGI IMG/M metagenome (GOLD analysis project Ga0306921, IMG submission 203760) | Lab enrichment of tropical soil microbial communities from Luquillo Experimental Forest, Puerto Rico - statoxic.12C.oxic.44.000.080 (v2)... | ecosystem: Environmental > Terrestrial >... | reverse complement strand
GGGTGCAGCTCCGGTTGATCCGAGGGTTCAGGCTCATCACCAAAACCCTACACCGAATCAACATCTTGTGCTACATCCGCCAGCCCTCACGCATAATCCGGGCTGGCGGGGCGACCGCAGTTTTCGCCGAGGCCCGGCGGCTGGCTCGCCCTAACTCGGCGGTCATCCCGTCGTAGGTCACAGCGCGCAGGCCGCAGGCGAAATCATAGGAGCGGGCGTCGCCCATCACGCCCACACTAATGACTGGCAACAGCGCACGGCAAAAGCTTGCCAGATGAAACCGTAGAGCCCGGCGTTGCGGGTCTCTTCGAGAAACACCGCATCGGCCTTGCGCAGGATGTCGAGCTTCGCGCTGGTGATCTCGCCCGGGATGCGGATCGCCAGGCTCGGGCCAGGGAACGGGTGGCGCTCAACAAATTGCTCGGAGGCGGCACCGACCGTCTCGGGAGCCACCGCTGGTAGATCGAATGCCGAAGGTGTATCGTTCCTCGATAAGAGCTCGCCGCCCGCCGAGCGCCGTGCCACGTCGAGCAGGGAGTCATGCAGCACATTGGCACCGCGGATCATATCCGACCGCTCGCCCGCGCCGGCGAGGTCATAGAATGAGCAGCGGGCGGACCCGCCGCAGCGTTCTTCTGGCGGGTGCCGCGGCGGCCGTCGCACCGAGACTTGCCGCTGAGGAGCCGGCCAAGCCGAAGCGCATCGGCATTCTCGCCCCGGCTCCGTTCAAGCCCATCGACAGCTTCCGCGAACGTCTGCGCGACCTCGGCTGGAGCGAGGGACAAAACGTCGAGTTCGCCTATCGGTGGGCCGAAGGCGACGACACCCGTTATCGCGCCCTGGCCGCCGAACTCGTCTCTCTCAAGGTCGATCTGATCGTTACCTGGAGCTCGCCGGCAGCGCTCGCTGCCAAGGAAGCGACCGGGACGATCCCGATCGTTATGGGTGCGATCGGAACCGCTCTCGAGACCGGCGTCGTTCCCAATCTGGCCCATCCCGGCGGGAACATCACCGGGTTTTCGAGCCAAAATATCGAAATCGCCGGAAAGCATATCGGGCTGCTGAAGGACCTGGTCCCCGGCATCGGACGGGTCGCTGTGCTGTGGAATGCCGCCAATCCCGGCGCAGCTGTCGGGTTGGGCTACGCTCAAAAGGCCGCCAAAGCCGCCGGGATGACCTTGGACAATATCCAGATCGGTGATGCGAGCGATCTCGAGACCGCGTTGACGGCGCTCAGCGGCCTTCATCCCGATGCCGCATCGGTGATCGCCGATGTAGGGCTGCTGGCCCAAAGACGACGCATCGTCGAATTCATGACGGCAAACCGGCTGCCCGCCGTCTATCCCTACTCGGAGTTTGCCGAGATTGGAGGTTTAATCTCCTACTCGCCGGATTTTAACAATCTGTTCCGTCAGACCGCAGAGTACGTCGACAAGATCCTCAGAGGGGCAAATCCCGGCGACCTGCCGATCCAGCAGCCATCCAAATTCAAGCTGGTGGTCAACCTCAAGACGGCCGAAGCGCTGGGACTCACCGTTCCCGCCCTGATCCTTGCTCAGGCCGACGAGGTCATCGAATGACCTCTTGCACCGCGGGGGCCACCCACACATGAGACGGCGGGAGTTCATGGCGCTGCTCGGCACTGCCGCAGCCTTGTCGCCGGCGGCGTATGCTCAGCACCCGGTGCCGGTGATCGGCTATCTCAGCGACGGGTCGCTGGAGTCCGACGACGTCGCAGCTCGTCTGACCGCCTTCCGGCAGGGCCTGAACGAACTGGGCTACGTCGAGGGCCAGAGCGTCGTCATCGAATACCGTTGGGCGGAGAGCCAATACGATCGATTAGCGGGCCTGGCGGCCGATCTGGTTCGTCGTCAGGTGGCCGTGATCGCCGCGATCGGCGGCGCGCCTCAGGCAGTCGCTGCCAAGGCGGCGACCGCTACAATTCCGATCGTCTTCACCGTCGGCCTCGACCCGGTCCTGCTTGGCATCGTCGCCAGCCTCAACCGGCCGGGCGGCAATATCACCGGCGTAACGACTCTGACCGCCGAGCTGGCGGGAAAGCGACTTAACCTGCTGCATGAATTGGTGCCGACAGCAGCCGTCGTCGCTGTGCTGGTCAATCCGACCAACCCCGCCGCTACCGAGGCCGAAACAAGAAGCCTCCAGGACGCAGCGCGTTCTCTCGGGCTGCAAATGCATGTCCTGGAAGCGAGCAACGAGAGCGAGATCGACGCGGCCTTCAGGACCCTCGTGGAATTTCGAGCCGGTGAGCTCGTCGTCGGCGCCGACCCGTTTTTCAACAGCCGGAGAGACCAAATTGTGGCGCTGGCAGCTCGCCACACGGTGCCCGCGATCTACGCATGGCGAGAGTGCGCTGCGGCTGGCGGCCTGATGAGCTACGGAACCGATCTTGCCGACGCCATGCGCCAGGCTGGGGTCTTGGCCGGCAAAATCCTCAAAGGTGCCAAGCCCGCCGATTTGCCGGTCCAGCAGGTGGTGAAGGTCGGACTGGTCATCAATCTCAAGACCGCGGAGACGCTCGGGCTGACGGTACCGCTGACATTGTCCGGCCGCGCCGACGAGGTGATTGAATGAGGCGGCGGGCTCTCATCGCGTTGCTCGGCGGCGTGGTCACTCTGCGGCCGTTCGCGGCGAGCGCGCAAAAGGGCGATCAGTTGCGGGAGATCGGCATTCTCGCCGAGGGCCCATTGAAGCCATTCGATGCCTTTCGGCGACGTCTGAGCGAGTTGGGCTGGAACGAACAACAGAACCTCAGGTTCGTCTACCGCTGGACCGAAGGCGACGACACCCGTAACCCGGCGTTGGCGGCCGAGTTGGTTGCGCTCAAGGTTGATCTAATCGTTACTTGGGGGACGCCTTCAGCTTTCGCCGCCAAAAAAGCGACCGGGACAATACCCATTGTGATGGGTGCGATTGGAACTCTCGACACCGGCGTAGTTCCCAATCTGGCCCATCCCGGCGGGAACATCACCGGGTTTTCGAGCCAAAATTTCGAAATCGCCGGAAAGCACGTCGAGCTGTTGAAGGACCTGATCCCGGGCATTGGACGGGTCGCGGTTTTGTCGAACTCCACCAATCCCGGCGCAGTTGTCGGGGTCAGGCATGCAGAAACGGCCGCCAAGACCGCCGGGCTGATACTGGACATTGTCCAGTATCGCGACGCAGCAGATCTCGCAATCGCGTTACCGGCTCTCGGCGCTCTTCATCCCGAAGCCGCATTGGTAATTGCCGATACCTTGCTGCTCGCCCAAAAACGACGCGTCGTCGAATTCATGATGGGTAACCGGCTGCCGGCGATCTATGCGTATCAAGAGTTCGCCGAAGCGGGAGGCCTGATCTCCTATTCGCCGGATTTTGACGATCTATTACGACAGGCCGCAGGCTACGTAGACAAAATCTTGAGGGGGACAAATCCCGGCGACCTCCCGGTCCAACAGCCAGTAAAATTCAAGCTGGTGGTTAACCTGAAGACCGCCGAAGCGCTCGGATTAACGGTTCCGCCTCTTATCCTCGCGCAAGCCGACGAGTTGATCGAATGAGGCGGCGCGATCTCATCGCGCTGCTCAGCAGCGCCATGGCCCAGTGGCCATTCGCGGCGAGCGCGCAAAAGGGCGATCAGTTGCGGCAGATCGGCATTCTCGCCGCGGCTCCCTTCAAGCCATTCGACAGCTTCCGACAACGCCTGCGCGAGCTCGGCTGGACCGAGGGACAGAATGTCGAGCTCGCCTATCGCTGGGCCGAAGGCGACGACACCCGTTATCCGGCGCTGGCGGCCGAGCTGATCGCGCTCAAGATCGATGTGATCGTAACCTGGGGGACGCCGGCAGCGCTCGCGGCCAAGGAAGCGACCAGCACGATACCCATCGTAATGGGCTCGATCGGCACTGCCCTCGAAGCCCGCGTCGTTCCGAATCTGGCCCGTCCCGGTGGGAACATCACGGGGTTTTCGAACCTAAACGCCGAAATCGTCGGAAAGCACGTCGACCTGCTGAAGGACCTGATTCCCGGCATCAGACGGGTCGCCGTTTTGTCGAACTCCACCAATCCCGGCGCGGCTGTCGCGATCAGGTACGCAGAAACGGCCGCCAAGACCGCCGGGCTGAGGCTGGACAATGTCCAGTTCCGCGATGCGGGCGATCTCGCAACCGCGTTGCCGGCGCTCAGTCGGCTCCATCCCGATGCCGTATTGGTGATTGCCGACAGCCAACTGCTGGCGCAAAGACAACGCATTGTCGAATTCATGATGGCAAACCGGCTGCCGGCGATCTATGCCTTCCCGGAGTTTGCCGAGGCCGGAGGTCTGCTCTCCTACTCGGTGGATTATAACGATCTGTTTCGTCAGGCCGCGGTCTATGTAGACAAGATCCTGAGAGGGGCAAATCCCGGCGACCTCCCGGTCCAGCAGGCAGTAAAATTCAAGCTGGTGGTCAATCTGAAGACGGCCGAGGCGCTCGGACTGACCGTTCCGCCTCTTATCCTCGCCCAGGCTGATGAGGTGATTGAATGAGGCGGCGGGACCTCATTGCGCTTCTCGGCGCCATGACCCAGTGGCCATTCGCGGCACGCGCGCAGCATGACCTCTTGCAGGGCGGGGGCCATCCACACATGAGGAGGCGCGATTTCATGTTCCTGACGGCGGGCGCGGTGACGGCATCGTCGCTCGGAGCATCCGCGCAGCAGACCGAGAAAGTATTCAGGGTCGGCTTCCTGACCGCCGGCGCCAACATCCCGGAGATTCACTCTCTTGGCGACGCGCTCCGCGAGCTGGGCTGGGTCGAAGGCAAGAATATCCTCTGGGAGCGTCGCTACGCGGATAATCACCTCGATCGGCTGCCCGAACTGGCGGCCGAACTGGTCCGGCTCAAAGTCGATGTGATCATGGCGCCCGGAACCTCGGCGCCGCTGGCGGCCAAACGAGCCACCGCCACCATCCCGATCGTCATGACGGGAGCCGGCGACCCCTTAGAGAGCGGGGTCGTCGACAGCCTCGCGCGGCCGGGCGGCAACGTTACCGGGGTTAGCCTGATGGTCACCGAGCTGGGCGGGAAGCGCTTGGAGCTGCTCAAGGAGCTCGTCCCCCATATGTCGCGCGTCGCGGTGCTGTGGAACGCCGCAAATCCCTATCCCGCGGCGGTTTTCCGGGAGAGCGAGCGCGCGGCCCAAACCCTGGGGATCGACGTTCAGTCGCTGGAGGTACGCGGACCGGATGATTTCGCCGGCGAGTTCGAAACCGCGAAGCGGCAACCGCCGGACGCTTTGGTCGTAGTCGAAGATCCTATGACCATGAACTTTCGCGATCAGATTGTCGATTTCGCCGCGGCCTGCCGATTGCCGGCGATCTATGGGTTCCGATTCTTCGTGGATGCCGGCGGCCTGATGTCCTATGGCGCCAGTCTTTCGGATACTTCGCGGCTCGCCGCCGGGTATGTCGATAAGATCCTCAGGGGCGCCCAGCCCGGCGATCTGCCGGTCGAGCAGCCCACCAAATTCGAGCTCATCGTAAATCTGAAGACTGCGAGCGCGCTCGGCCTCGAGCTGCCGCCGATGATCCGCGCCCGCGTCGACGAGGTCATCGAATGAGGAGGCGCGAGTTCACGATCGGTCTGTTGCTCGCGAGCGCCGTGCGGTCGGTGCGGGCGCAGGAGCGGACGAAGCAGCATCGGATTGCGATCGTCCTGGCCGGCGGGACGATCGCCCGCATCAGCGAAAGGGCTAGCGACCCCACGGCTCGCCGCTTCTACCAAGCGTTCTTTCAGGAGCTGCGCCGGCTGGGCGATGTCGAGGGACAAAACCTGACAATCGAGCGGTATTCCGGCGAAGGCCGTCCCGCGAGCCATGCCGATCTTGCGCGCGAGGTCGTCAGCCACCTCCCCGAGGTCATCGTCGCCTCCACCGGCCCGGTGGCGCTGGCGGTGCGCGCGGCGACCGCCACAATTCCGATCGTTTTCGAGGTAGTCGACGCGGCCAGGATTGGATTGGTGACGAACCTCGCGCACCCCGGCGGCAACATGACCGGGGTCAGCCTTTTTGACACCGAGCTCATTGCCAAGCGCCTGCAGATCCTCAAGGAAGTCGTCCCTTCGGCTTCCAGGATCGCCATCTTGAACATGCGCCGACAGTGGGAAGGCGCCTATGGCCAGGCGTTTCAGCCGGCCTATCAGGAGGCAAGCGGTCGATTGCATATCGAGCTGGTCCCGGCGTCGCTCGAGGAGTCAACGCCGTCTGAATATCAGCGCGTCTTCGCCGCGATCGCGAAGGACCCGCCGGACGCGATCCTGGTCACCGACATTGGTGACTTGATCCCGTACCGCCAGCTGATCGTCGAACTGGTCGAGAAGAGCAGCCTGCCGGCGATGTACGGCTTGCGCGACTATGTCGAGGCCGGTGGGCTGATGGCCTATGGGGCCGATTTCGGCGAAACCGGGCGGCGCATGGCCGATGACGTGCACGAGATCCTCAACGGCGCCAACCCGGGCGACATTCCGGTTTATCAAGCCAGCAAATTCGAGTTCGTCATCAATCTGAAAACCGCCCAGGCCCTCGGCCTTGCCATGCCACCCACCTTGCTCGCCGGCGCCGACGAGATCATCGAATGATGCGCCGCGCCGAGAGCTACCAACATAAGGCTGCAGCGGCATAAACCGCCGGCAGACCGAGCTTGCGACAGGGCAAGAACGCGTGATGGTACAGTCGGTCGATCCGACGCAATCGAGAGCAGCCTGGCGCTTCATCGGGACAGCGATCCCGTTCGAATGATGAGGCCTCGATGCGCGGAACCCATCAGGGCCAGCAGTGCCCGGACTGCATCAACAGGCCGGACACATGACTGCAAGCGACCCCTGCACCACGCGCAACATGACCTCTTGCACAGCGGGGGCCATCCACACATGAGGCGGCGCGACCTCATCGCGCTGCTCGGCAGCGTGGTCACTCTGCCGCCGTTCGCAGCGAGCGGGCAAAAGGGCGATCAAATGCGGCAGATCGGCAGTCTCGCCGCGGCTCCGTTCAAGCCATTCGACAGCTTCCGACAACGCCTGCGCGAGCTCGGCTGGAGCGAGGGACAAAATGTCGGGTTCGCCTATCGCTGGGCCGAAGGCGACGACACCCGTTATCCGCCGCTGGCGGCCGAGCTGATCGCGCTCAAGGTCGATATGATTGTCACCTGGGGGACGCCGGCAGCGCTCGCGGCCAAGGAAGCAACCAGGACGATACCCATCGTGATAGGCTCGATCGGAACCACCCTCGGCAATGACGTCGTTCCCAATCTCGCCCATCCCGGCGGGAACATCACCGGGTTTTCGAGCCTAAACTTCGAAATCGCCGGAAAGCACGTCGAGCTGTTGAAGGACTTGATTCCCGGCATTGGGCGGGTCGCGGTTTTGTCGAACTCCACTAATCCCGGCGCGGCTGTCGGGGTCAGGTACGCAGAAGCAGCCGCCAAAACCATTGGGCTAACGTTGGACAATATCCAGATCCGCGATGCGAGCGATCTGGAGACCGCGTTGCCTGCGCTCAGTCGGCTCCATCCGGATGCCGCGTTGGTGATTGGCGACACCCAACTGCTGGCGCAAAGACAACGCATCGTCGAATTCATGAGCGCCAGCCGGCTGCCGGCGATCTATGCCCACTCCGAGTTTGCCGAGGCCGGAGGTCTGCTCTCCTACTCGCCGGATTATAACGACCTGTTTCGTCAGACCGCCGCCTATGTAGACAAGATCCTCAGAGGGACAAATCCCGGCGACCTCCCGGTCCAACAGCCAGTAAAATTCAAGCTGGTGGTCAATCTGAAGACGGCCGAGGCGCTCGGACTGACTATTCCGCCTCTTATCCTCGCCCAGGCCGACGAGGTCATCGAATGAAGTACATTGGGGTTTTCCTGATCCTCGCGCTCTGCGCCGGGACCCCGGTGTTTGCGCAGGATGCCACAAATCTCCCGCTCGTCGGGGTCTTGCGCATCAACACGCCGGACACCATCGAGCCGATGGCGACGCAGTTCAGAACCGCGTTGGCAGCTCTGGGGCGGGTCGATGGCCGCACCATTCGCCTCGAATACCGGCTCGCCGAGGGCCATGTCGAGCGGTTTTCGGAGCTCGCGCAAGCGCTCGTCGCCGAGAACGCGAGGGTCATCGTCGCCCTCGGCGACCCGGCGGTCCGCGCGGCCCAGCAGGCGACCCGGTCGATCCCGATCGTCGCGCTTGCCGACGACCTCGTCGCCTCCGGGCTGATCTCCAGCTTGGCAAGGCCCGGCGGCAATATCACGGGGGTCAGCATCCTTGCGACCGAGCTCGACGCGAAGAAGCTCGAGATCCTGAAGCAGATCGTGCCCGGAGCACGGCGTTTTGGTGTCCTCAGCGATCCCGCCAATACAGTGCCCGCACGGATGCGGGCGATCGCCGACAGGGCACGAAAGCTTGGCATCGAGCTCCAGACTGCGGACGTGCGCGGTGCTGGTGATGTCGCCCCCGCCTTCGCGTCCTTCCGCACCGGAGGAGCCGAGGCGATCGATATCCTCGCCTCGCCACTCTTGAACGCCCTGCGCCAAGAGCTTGGCAGGCTGCTCCTGGACTACCGGCTTCCCGCAATATGCCAATTTCGGGAGGCGGTCGAGGTGGGATGTCTGGCGAGCTATGGCGTCAGATTGTCAGACGCCCTTGCCATGACCGCTGCGTTGACCGACAAGATGCTGAAAGGGGGGCAGCCCGGCGACACGCCAGCCGAACAGCCGACCAGGTTCGAGCTGGTGATCAATCAGCGTGTGGCGCGGTCGATCGGCATTGAGATCTCGCCCGCGATCCTCGACGGCGCCGATGAGGTGATCGAATGACCGCCGTCGACAAAACAACGCCGCCCACGACATCGTCGTGGATCGCACCGTCGAGCGCCGCGGCCGGGTCTGCGCCGCACCCGCGTGGCCGGCTGCTGCGCAAATACGCGCTATTGTTTATCGCGCTCGTTGGGGTGGCGCTGATTGTCAACAGCGCGCTCGATTTCTGGTTTTCTTACCAGGAGCATAAGGAGGCCCTGCTGCGCGTTCAGCAAGAGAAGGCAGACGCGGCGGCACGGCGCATAGAGGAATTCATCGACCAGATCGAGCGCCAAATCGGCTGGACGACGCATGCGCGCTGGGCGGCCGGGCCGCTCGACCAGCGCCGCTTTGACTATGTCCGCCTGTTGCGACAGGCGCCGGCGATCACCGAACTGACCGAGCTCGACGCCGAGGGCAAGGAGCAGCTCAAGGTTTCGCGATTGGCGGAGGACACGGTCGCCAGCGGGGAGAGTTTCGCGTTCGCGCCTGCCTTTACTGAGGCGAAGGCACATGGCGTCTGGTTCAGTCCGGTCTATTTCCGCAAGGAATCCGAGCCCTACATGACGATGGGGATGGTGCGCGCCGGGAAGAATGCCGGGTTACCGTCGCCGAAATCAATCTGAAGCTGATCTGGGATGTCATCACCGCGCTGAGGATCGGTCAGGGTGGCTACGCCTATGTCGTCGATGGCCGGGGCCGGCTGATCGCCCACCCCGATATCAGCCTGGTATTGCGTCACACCGAGCTGGCGAATTTGCCACAAGTGGCGACGGCGATGTCGGCGGCGCCGGCAGGGCCGAGCGCGGAACCGGCGGTTAGCATTGCCAAGAATATTGGTGGCCGCTCTGTATTGACCGCACATGCGGCGATCGCGCCACTCGGCTGGCTCGTCTTTGTCGAGGTGCCGCTCGCCGAGGCGTTTGCGCCGCTCTACGGCCAGGCCGCGCGCAGCCTGGTGCTGCTGCTGGTCGGGCTCGGCATCGCCGCCATCGCCGCTTATGCCATGGCCCGCCGGATGACCGGGCCAATCCGAGAGTTGCAGGCGGGTGCGGCGCGGATCGGCGCCGGTGAGCTCGACCGCCGCATCGAGATCCATACCGGTGACGAGCTCGAAGGCCTTGCTACCCAATTCAACAGCATGGCCGCGGATCTGCAGAAATCCTATGCAGAGCTGGAACACAAGGTGGAGGAGCGCATCGCCGAGCTGGTGCAGAGCCAGGCCGAATTGCGGGTCACCTTTGACAATATGGCCGATGGTGTGGCGATGTTCGACGAGGAGCTGCGCCTGACGGCGTGGAACCGGAATTTCCAGCAGATCCTCGACCTGTCGGAAACACTCCTGGCAGAGCGTCCAAGCTATCGCGAATTCTTTCGTTACCTCGCTCAGCGCGGCGAATATGGCTCGGCCGATCTGGAAGCCGAGTTGAGTCGCGCCGTCGAGGATACCGAACGGGAGTTGCGTTTGGAGCGCACGCGGCCCGACGGACGGGTCGTCGAGGTGCGGCGCAATGCGGTGCCGGGAGGCGGGTTTGTGCTGATCTATAGCGACATCACCGAGCGCAAACGCTCGGAGGCTGAGATCCGCGCCGCCCGCGACGCGGCAGAGACCGCCTATAGCGACCTGAAGGCGGCCCAGGCGAGCCTGGTCCAGGCTGAGAAGATGGCCTCGCTCGGCCAGCTGACCGCCGGTATCGCCCACGAGATCAAAAACCCGCTCAACTTCGTCAACAACTTCGCCGACCTCTCGGTCGAATTGCTCGACGAGCTGAAGGAGACCACCGGCCCGGCATTGGCGGCGCTCGACGCCGACAAGCGCGCCGATATCGACGAGGTGGTCGACATGCTGACCGGCAATCTCGAAAAGATCGCCGAGCACGGAAGGCGAGCCGACGGCATCGTCAAGAGCATGCTGGAGCATTCGCGCGGCGCCTCGGGCGAGCGCCGCGAGGTCGACTTGAATGGTCTGGTCGAAGAGGCGCTGAACCTCGCCTATCACGGCGCCCGCGCGCAGGATGCGAATTTCAATATCACCCTCGAGCGCGATCTCGACCCCGCCATCGCGCCAATCGAGCTGGCGCCTCAGGAAATGACCCGCGTCTTATTGAACCTGATCGGCAACGGCTTCTACGCTGCCAGCAAGCGCAAGCGTGAAGGCGCCGCGACGGACTTTCACCCGGTGCTGAAGGTGACGACACACGATCTCGGCAAGGCGGTCGAAATCCGGGTGTGCGACAACGGCGCCGGCATCCCGCCCGAGGTCAGGGACAAATTGTTTCAGCCGTTCTTCACCACCAAGCCGACCGGCCAAGGGACGGGGCTTGGTCTGTCAATCAGCTGGGACATCGTCACCCAGCAGCATGGCGGCACGATCGCGGTCGACAGCCGCCTCGGCGAGTTCACGGAGTTCGTAATCCACCTGCCGCGCGCCCGCCAAGCGACAATGGCAGCAGAGGCTGCGGGATGACTGCTCCAAGGACCTTGCTTCGTCCGGAACGACTTGCTAAAACCTCCTTTTCGATGATCGTAATTGCTGGCTTTACGTCCACCCTGTTGCTCCCCTGTTAGCCCGTTTCGGCACCCTGCACGCTGTGCAAAAGCCCCCTGCTCGCTAGGGCGGATGAGATCTGGTAAGCCATTGAGCAAAAAAAGCTTACTTGTCGATGAACCGGGCTAATCTCAGCGCTGATTTGATTTTTCACCCTGATACCCCGGTGGAAACAGGGTGAGGCGTTACTCCCATTCTATGGTGCCGGGGGGCTTTGAGGTCACGTCGTAGACCACGCGGGTGATGCCGCGCACCTCGTTGATGATGCGCGTCGCGACGCGGCCGAGAAACTCGTGCGGGAACGGGAAGTAGTCGGCGGTCATCCCATCGGTCGAGGTCACCGCGCGCAACGCGCAGGCGAAATCGTAGGAGCGGGCGTCGCCCATCACCCCCACGCTCCTGACCGGCAGCAGCACGGCAAAGGCCTGCCAGATCGCGCTATAGAGCCACGCGTTGCGGATTTCCTCGAGAAAGACCGCGTCCGCCTTGCGCAGAATGTCGAGCTTGGCCCGGGTCACCTCGCCCGGGATGCGGATCGCCAGTCCCGGGCCGGGGAATGGGTGCCGCTCGACAAATTGCTCGGGCAGGCCGAGCTCGCGGCCCAAGGCGCGAACCTCGTCCTTGAACAATTCGCGCAGCGGCTCGATGAGCTTCAATTTCATACGCTCGGGCAGCCCGCCGACATTGTGATGCGATTTGATCGTGACCGAGGGCCCGCCGAGCGGGCTCACCGATTCGATCACGTCGGGATAAAGCGTCCCCTGGGCGAGGAACTCGACACCGCCGAGCTTCGTAGCCTCCTCGTCAAAGACGTTGATAAAGGTGGCGCCGATCGTCTTGCGCTTGGCTTCCGGGTCGGTGATGCCGGCGAGCTTGTCGAGAAACAATCCGCTCGCATCGCGATGGATCAGCGGGATGTTGTAATGGCCGCGGAAGAGGCTCACCACCTCATCGCCTTCGCCGGCGCGCAGCAGCCCAGTGTCGACAAAGATGCAGGTCAGCTGGTCGCCGACCGCCTCGTGCAACAACGCCGCGACGACGGCGGAATCGACCCCACCGGAAAGGCCGCAGACGACCCCTCCTGTGCCGGCCTGATGGCGAATCCGCTCGATCGCCTGAGTGCGGAAGGCCGCCATCGTCCAGTCGCCATGGCAGCCCGCGACCTTGTGCGTGAAATTACGCAACAGCTCGCCGCCTTGCGGGGTATGCACGACCTCGGGATGAAAGAGGACCCCGTAGAATTGCCTCGCGTCGTCGGCGATCGCCGCATAGGGCGCGCCGTCGCTCGCGGCGACCGCACGAAATCCGGGCGGTAGGGCATCGACCCGGTCGCCGTGGCTCATCCATACCTGCTCGCGCCCGCCCCCTTGGGCGGTTGGGGGCCACAACCCGTCGAACAGCGCGCACTCGCCGAGAATATCGATAAAGGCGCGGCCGAACTCCTGATGCTCGCTCAATGTAACGCGGCCGCCGAGCTGGCCGCACATCGTCTGCATGCCGTAGCAGATGCCGAGCACCGGCACGCCGAGCCGAAA
>Ga0306921_10005744_pt1 | contig 12910 bp, 11 predicted proteins | sample sta12Cox44000080_FD_203760 | JGI IMG/M metagenome (GOLD analysis project Ga0306921, IMG submission 203760) | Lab enrichment of tropical soil microbial communities from Luquillo Experimental Forest, Puerto Rico - statoxic.12C.oxic.44.000.080 (v2)... | ecosystem: Environmental > Terrestrial >... | reverse complement strand
GCCCAAGCTCCTCAGCAAGTGGCGGTCATCCTGCTGACCGCGGCCGGCAGTGTCGACTCCGCTGTCACCGCTATGAAGCACGGGGCCTTCGACTTCATCGAGAAGCCGGTGAATCCCACCCGGTTGCGCAACATCCTGCAAAATGCGGCCCGGCTGCGCGGCACCGAGCGCGAGCTTGAGGCCAACCGCCGCAGATTGCGCGATGTGGGCGTCTTAGGTTCACTCGTCGGTTCGTCGAAGGTCATGCAGGAAATCTTCCGCCTGGTGGAGATGGTTTCTCCCAGCACCGCCTCCGTGCTTATCACCGGCGAAAGTGGTACAGGCAAGGAACTGGTGGCCCGCACCATTCACTCACTCAGCAACCGCAAGGGAAAGCCCTTCGTGGCCATCAATTGTGCTGCTATTCCGGAGACCCTTATCGAGAGTGAAATCTTTGGCCATGAAAAAGGCGCGTTCACGGGTGCCTTGGAGCGCCGTACGGGATGCTTCGAGCTGGCCGAGGGGGGCACGCTGCTGCTCGATGAAATCGGCGAAATGCCGATCTCAACCCAGGCTAAGCTGCTGCGGGTTCTGGAGGACCGCAAACTACGGCGCCTTGGGGCAAAGTCGGAAACCTCGGTTGACGTTCGCGTGCTCGCCGCTACCAACAAGCCTCCCGACGACGCAGTCGCCCGCGGCGAGTTGCGCAACGACCTGTATTACCGGCTCAACGTCTTTAACATTCACATGCCCCCCATGCGGGAGCACAAGGAAGACTTGATTGATCTGGTCCATGCCTTGCTCAGCGATATGAACGAGAAGCATAATCGCTCGGTAAAGGGCATCGACGAAGCCGTCATGAGCGCGTTTCAGGCCCACACCTGGCCGGGCAATGTTCGCGAATTGCGGAATACCATGGAGCGCGCGGTCATCATCTGTGAAGGACCAACGATCGAGATACGGCACCTGCCACCCGGCTTCGGGAAAGCGGTCACCCGTGCCCCGGTCCACGATACAAACTCGGTGCACTTGGGCGTTGGCACCACGGTGGACGAGGCCGAGCGGCTGCTAATCCTGAAAACGCTCGAGGCAACCCGCAACAACAAGACGCGGGCCGCCGAAATCCTCGGTATCAGCCTGAAGACGCTGCATAACAAGCTGAAGGAATACGGTCAACACAGTACCCTTGGCCAGGGCGAGCCCGACGCCGCCGCCAGCTAAGCCAGGCCCGCGCGTTGCGCATGCACCAAGCCGCCTGTACAATCAACAATCATCGACGCAACGAGTAGCGTGCTCGACTCGTTCGCATCCCGCGCCGAAGTGGCGGAATTGGCAGACGCGCATGGTTCAGGTCCATGTACCCGCAAGGGTGTGGGGGTTCGAGTCCCTTCTTCGGCACCATAGAGTTCCAAAAGCTCCGGTTTCCCGGAGCTTTTGGCGTCTATTTTTCTGTTTCGGTATTGCTTACGCCACCATCCGTGGTTCCGATCCACCAAACTGAATGGCCAGCAGCGTTTCATCATCGAGACGTTCTGCCCCACCGCGAAAATCGTGAAGACAATCACGGCATGCCGCGATCAGCTCTTCCGGACACCACACGTTCCGCTCTTCGATCAGCGACTGCAACTTGGCGACACCGTACTCTTTTCCCGCCGCGTCCTGCGCTTCCGTAACGCCATCGGTGAAGAGCACGAGAATGTCCCCAAGCTGGAGATTGGTGAACGTGGCCGTGAACTGCTGATCGGCGAACAGTCCGAGCGGCATGTTTTGGCTTTCCAGCTGAGTCACATGCTTGCCCCGCACCAGCAGTCCCGGCAAATGGCCGGCATTGACCAGTTGCAGCTTACCGCTCGCGGAGCTGTGCCCGAATACCAGGGTCGCGAACTGCATGGGCAGCTTGCCTTCGCAGAACAGCCGGTTAGCGTGGACCAGCAGTTGTTCTACCTCAAGCCCCAGTGGTACCAGCGCACGAAACACGGCCCGCAGGTTCGCGGTCAGCATCGCCGCTGACACTCCTTTTCCGGCGACGTCGGCAATGAGGAAGTATGCCCCGCCTCTGCCATCGCTGATCACGTCGCAGTAGTCGCCGCCGATCATGCCGGCTGGCTGATAATGATAGGCGACTTGCCAGCCTGGAACCGCGAGATCGGGGGGAGGCAGCAAGCTATGGTGAATCCTCGCCGCCAATTGCAGGTCATATTCCAAGGCACGCTGCTGCGACGGCGAAAGACAGCCGAGGCACACCGTCAGCAGCGGATCCCGCAACAACCGGTCGGATTCGAGGGTGTCGTGACAGACGGTGCAAATACCGAAGCTCCCGGTATCGATGCGCTCGAGCGCCTGATCAACCTGGGAAAGCAGTTGATTCAGCTGCTCGTCCCGGTGCTCCTCCAACGCGTTTTCCAGACGTTCCCGGCGCGCCAGCAGCTGCTCGCGCGCAGTTTGCACATAAGCCGTTTCGACCGTTGACATGTAACCACCTATGGACTTTTAGACGGTTAATTTTTGCCGTGGATTCACTCTTTGTGCGCCCACCAATGCCGTCTATCTCAGGACAATACGCCGTGCGTCCGCCTGTTTCATTCCGAATCTTGCGCCCAAAAGATGCTTTCTTGGGCCCCGCATAGGCATCGTATCCTGTTGATCGTGGACCCAGATACTGGTGGGCAGTTTGAACGCAGCCGGGGGCGCGAACGTCTCGCTGTAGCCTTGCTGTTGGCATTTGTGCTCAGCATCGGAGTCGGAATTTGGTGGTACCGATACACCAGTACTCCGGAGTACTCCCTCTCCGAATTGAGCCGCGCCGTGCGCGAGAAGAACTACGGCAAAGCCAGCCAATATGTCGATGAAGAACGTATCGCCGAGGCCGTCAGCCGCTCATTGACCGATGTGCTGCTGGCGAAATACACCAAGCAGTTTCAAGACGACCCCCTCCCTCTCACGGAAACCCGTATCGAGTGGCTGCACAGGATGGCGCCAAAATTTTACGATTGGACTCTGATTGGAGTTCGTAACGGCATCCGACTGCTGCTCAGCGGTAATGGCGTTCTCACCGGCACGAGTGGATTCCGTCAGCTCGACGCGCACAACTTTTCTGGATTGCAGGTGCTGGGCTCGAGAGTCAATGGCGACACGGCCGACGTATTTATCGGCGGCCTGCCGCAGCCTAATCCATTTGACCTGACGGAGATCCGCATCCGCATGGTCCGCGTGCCTAAAACGCGCATCTGGCGCATCGAAGAGATTCCCGACGTCACGCCCATCTTCGCCCGTTACTTCGGCGCCCCGGTTCCCCCGCCCCATCCATGAACGGACCCCGGCTTACCACCTCTTCGTCCCCCGAGCTTGCCGGGGGCTGGCAAGAGGGGTTTTGACGGCTCCCCTGCGCATCGCAGCCTAACCTAACCACTGCAGCAATCACTCTTCTTGCCGGGCAGGCGTTACTGTCGACGCGAAGTACGGCATCCCTGGAATGAATCCGTCTTCACCAGCTCGACCTGGACACCTCGCCCTTCCCGGGAGGAACATTGAGCGGTGCGAGGAATATCTCACCAGCGAGACTGCAGGGTCTCTGCCTGTCCCTGGTAAACTACTGCAGCAACTTTTCGATCACCCCGTAACTGTCCGCCAGTGCCGCGTCCAGTGCACCCGGATCCTTGCCTCCGGCCTCCGCCATGTCCGGACGTCCGCCACCGGAGCCGCCCACCTTCTTTGCAACCTCGGCGATGATCTTGCCCGCCTGTAGCTGCGACGTCAGATCCTTGGTCACGCCCACAATCAGTGCCACCTTGCCGTCGCTCACCGATCCCAGCACCACCACGCCTGAGCCCAGCTTGTTGCGCAGGTGGTCGATCAGCGTACGCAATTGCGGACGCTCCAGGTTGTCCGCGCGGGTGGCCAGCACCTTCACACCTTTCACCTCGCGTACGTTCTCGGCAGCCGACGACACCGACGATGCCGCCGACCTCATGCGTGCCTGGTCCAGTTCCTTACGCAGCTTTTTCACTTCTTCGTCGCGGCGCTCCAGGTCCTGCCTCAATGCTTCTGCGGACGACTCCCCCTCTCCGCCACGCAGCAGCGTTGCCACCACGTTCTCCAGTTCATGGTCTTTGCGGAAATGCCGCAGCGAGCCTTCCCCGGTGACCGCTTCCAGCCGTCGCACTCCGCTCGACACGCTGCCTTCCTTCAACACCTTGATCAGCCCGATCTCACCGGTCGCCGCCGTGTGGGTGCCGCCGCACAGCTCGGTAGAGAAGTCGCCAATGCGAATGACCCGCACGCGATCGCCGTACTTCTCGCCGAACAGTGCCATTGCCTTGTACTCGTTGATCGCCACCTCGATCGGCACCTCTTCGATCACTTCCACCCGATGGTTGCGCAGTACTTCGCGGTTGACGAGATCTTCGATGTCCCGCAGTTCCTCGCTGCCCACCGCCGTGAAGTGCGAAAAGTCGAAACGGAGGTGTTCCGGATCGACCAGCGATCCCGCCTGCTTTACATGGTTGCCCAGCACTTCGCGCAAGGCAGCGTGTAGCAGGTGCGTCCCGGTGTGATTGCGCATGGTAGCGCGACGAACTTCGTCGTTGACCACCGCATCGACCCTGTCGCCAACGCGAATCGCCTGTTTCGCGATCACGCGATGGGCGCGAACTCCCTGCACCGGGTAGGTCACACTTTTAACCTCCGCCACCAACGTGTCATCGGCAAAAAGCCAGCCGACATCGCCCACCTGTCCGCCGGCCTCGGCGTAGAACGGAGTATGATCCAGTACGATTTCGCCGCCCTCACCCGGCTTCAGCTCCGGCACGCCTACGTCCCCGCCTTTTTGGTTTTTGATGATGGCCAGGACTTGGCAGTCATCGGACCGCATCTGGCGATAGCCTTCGAATACCGTCGTCGGCAGCGCTTGGTACGCCGCACTGGCAGTGGCCTTGCCGCCACCCTTCCAAGAAGCGCGCGCTCGCGCCTGCTCGGCCTTGAGAGCAGCCTCGAAAGCCTGATCATCAAACCGAACGCCTTGATCCCGGGCAGCATCTTCGATGAAGTCCCGCGGCAATCCGTAGGTCTCGTAAAGATTGAATGCCTTGGCTCCATCGAGAACTGGGTGGTAGCATTTCTGAAAATATTCCAACAGTTCTTGATCAGGCGGGAGGACTACAGCTTGGCTGGTTGCGCCGGCGGTCTTGCGTCCCCCTGGGCCGGTGCCGGTGTCGGGAAGAATCCCGTCGACACCCTGGACATGGTTTTCAACGTTGAAATGGGGATGGGCAGCGGCGAAAGACTTGAGGCAAGCATTCTTTGCCCGTGTTTTCGCTGCCTTGAGCAATTGTTCCAACATCGCAAGCCCGACATCAAGAGTGTGTGCGAACCGGGTCTCCTCACCTTTCACGATCTGGTATACCCGCGGCGCGCCTTCGATCAATTCCGGATAGGCATCCTTCATCAGGTCGCGAACCGCATAAACCATTTCGCACAGGAACGGCCTGGTTGCACCGAGTAGCCGCCCGTGCCGAATTGCGCGCCGCATGATCTTGCGCAGCACATACCCGCGGCCCTCGTTCGAGGGCAGCACGCCATCTGAAATCAAAAACGTCGCCGCGCGGGCATGATCGGCGATAACGCGAAGCGAAGCCGCTTGGTGATGCCTTTCCTCGATATCTTCACGCTTCACCTCCTCATCGACGCGAACTCCGGTCAGATCCGCCGCCCGCGCAATCAGGGGAACAAACAAATCAGTGTCATAGTTCGAAATCACCCCCTGTAACACCGCGGTCACGCGTTCCAGTCCAGCGCCGGTATCAATCGACGGCCGGGGCAGGGGATGGAAGTTCCCATCCGCCGACTTGTCGAACTGCATGAACACCAGGTTCCAGATCTCGACATACCGCCCGCACTCGCAGCCGAACCTGCAGTCGGGGTGTCCGGCGTCACTCGCCTGGGGTCCCATGTCGTAATGAATTTCGCTGCACGGTCCGCAGGGACCGGTGTCGCCCATCTGCCAGAAGTTATCTTCCATTCCCCGGGCGAAGATGCGCTCCCGGCGCACGCCCACCGCTTCCCAGAATTGCTGCGCCTCCTGGTCCCGCGGAATGTTCCCGGCGCCCTCGAAGATGGTCACATACAGCTTCTCGGGATCGATCCCAAACCAGTCCCTCGAGGTAACCAGCTCCCAGGCAAACGCGATGGCGTCTTTCTTGAAGTAGTCGCCGAAGCTGAAGTTGCCCAGCATCTCGAAGAAGGTATGGTGACGATTGGTGAATCCGACGTTCTCCAGATCGTTGTGCTTGCCGCCGGCACGCACGCATTTCTGCGATGAGGTGGCGCGCGTGTAATCGCGCCTCTCCAGCCCAAGAAACACGTCTTTGAACTGGTTCATGCCGGCGTTGGTAAACAGCAGGGTAGGATCCTGGGCCGGCACCAGCGAGGACGAGTGAACGATCTTGTGCCCTTTCTGCTCAAAAAAGCGCAGAAACGTCGCACGGACTTGGGAACCGGTGGGCTTTGGGCTGGACATAGGAATTGGCTAAAACCGCGTTTCCCGCGAAAGATCAGGCAAAAACCGTCGGCTGGGGAGCGGGAAAGGTAACCTTCAATTTTAACATCGGCCCCCCGCACGTTCCTCTCTCGGCAATTGACCTGCGTCGCCGGATCGCCCCATAATCATGTAGCTCAGCGATTCCGCTACGCATTAGGTGGCTGTTTGTGAATACGCGAAATCCCGGCGACCGTCCTTTCGGCACAGCCGGCCAGAAACTCGACGACGTCATCGGCGAAACCGTGAAGCGCGTGGAAGAAGAGACCAAGCTGCTTCTCGATTACATCAACGACGAAGTGGTCCCCCTGGTGCGGCAGCATTCCACCAAGGGCCTGCGCATCGCCTCCGACAAGCTGAAAGATCTGGCCGACTACATGGACTCGGCTACCCAGCAGAAGAAGGGCTGATCACGCGGTTTCTTTTCCTCACCGGGGTTCTGGCTGGCATGTTGTTGTTGCTGTCGGGCTGCAACCGGCATAAGGTTGCCAAGCATGTTCCTCCTCCCCCAACCGTCACACCGGCACCACCGCCGGGGGCGACAACTTCGCATTCCGCGCCGGAGCCGACCCACAATCCGCAGGGCAAACCGATTTACATAGAAACCGGAGTAGCCAGCTGGTACGGTCCTCCCTATCACCATCACAAAGGCGCCAACGGCGAAATCTACGACCAAAACGGGCTGACAGCAGCCCACCGTACGATCCCGCTGAACTCGGTTGTGCGCGTAACCAACGTGACGACGAGACGCGCCGTCATCGTTCGCATCACCGACCGCGGCCCCTTCGTCGAGGATCGCATCATCGACTTGTCGCTCGCCGCCGCCAAAGCGGTAGACGTGTGGCAACCCGGCACCGCCCTGGTGAAGATCGAAGTGCTCTCGGCGCCCGCACCCATCGAAGAGGGCGGACGATGGTGCGTGCAAATTGGCGCTTTCCAGAGCCAGCACGAAGCGCGGAAGCTGAAAGAGAAACTGCAGGAACATTACGCCACTGCCAACGTCATCCAGTTCACCGGCCCCACTGGAGAATGGGTGCGTATTCGACCCGAAGACGACGACAAACGCAAAGCCCAGGAAGTCGCCAGCAAGACGCACGTGAAAGAGGGCGGTGTGTTCCTGGTGCGTCTCGACTAGCAGCTTGCAATCGATACCGCGGCCTATACTTATCTCGACATGGAAGCTGATCCGCTCCCCGCCTCGCTCCCCGCGGAGAACCGCGAGATCCCCGTGGCCCGCGGCCGTCGCCTAGAGCGCCTCACCATTGCGTGGAATAGCCTGGAAGCAGCCGTCGCCCTGGCCTCGGGAGTTCTCGCTAACAGTGTGGCGCTGGTCAGTTTCGGGCTGGACTCGGCGATTGAGACCGCGTCGGCTCTGATTCTCCTGTGGCGCCTGCGCGCCGACCAGAATTCCAGGCAACGTGAACGGGCTGAGCGTAAGGCGCACCAGCTCGTCGGCGTCTGCTTGCTCTTGCTGGCCGCCTACGTCGCTGTCGAATCCATCCACGCGCTGTGGATTGGCGAGCACCCGCGACGCAGCCTTCCCGGGATCCTGGTTGCGGTGGCCGCTGTCATCGTGATGCCGCTACTCGCCAGAGGGAAGCGCCGCGTGGCTGCTCAACTCGGCAGCCTCGCGCTGTACACTGACGCCCGCCAAGCCGACTTTTGTGCTTATCTTTCTGCCGTTCTCCTCGGCGGGCTGGCGCTGCACGCGGCGCTGGGATGGTGGTGGGCCGACCCCCTGGCTGCCTTGGTTATGGTGCCCATTATTGCCCGAGAAGGCGTATCGGGTTTACGAGGGCGCGCGTGCAACCATTGCGCTTAACAATAAGTTCTTTTTTTTCTTCGTCTTGCTCTGTGCTCTGCCCCTTTTTTTGGCGTCGATGACCTCCTCCCTTGCCCTAAGGCCTGAGATTCCCACGACAGAGGTGTCGGCTTGAATCCTGCAGTTGCTTCGCCAGCTCCCAGGCCGGCTTTGGGCGGGGATGATGCTGCTCGACCGGCGCATGCTCAAAGGACGGCCGCCGATCCGCACTGTTCTTCCCCGCCCTCAACGGGTGGGGCCAGTCGCGTGCCGTCATTTCCTGCCGGGGTTAGCGGGTTTTCGCTATTCTGTTGTTGCGCTGCCAGTACGCCATTGCCATGGACAAGCCGACTCGCCTCACGACCCCAAAGCTCAATCCCCTGTCCGTCCGCTTCGACCATGCTTTGTTGTTTGCAGCCCAGGTGCACCGCAATCAGGACCGCAAGAAGAGCGGTATCCCATATCTGTCCCACCTGCTGGGAGTGGCTTCGATCGTGCTCGACTATGGTGGCGACGAGGACATGGGCATCGCCGCGCTACTGCACGACGCTGCCGAAGATCACGGCGGCAAGCCCATGTTGCGGACGATCGAGCAACTATTTGGGCCGCGGGTGTCCAAGATTGTTGACGGCTGCACCGACGCCTATGGCGAGGCAGGTAAAAGCAAACCGAAGTGGTATCCGCGCAAGCTGCGTTATCTGCATCGGGTACGCCACGAAGATGCCGAGACCCGTTTTGTTTCTGCTGCCGACAAGCTCTACAATGCGCGCGCCATCCTGCGCGATGTGCGTCAGTATGGCGACCCCGTATTCGAACGTTTCTCCGCACCAAAGGTAAAAACGCTGTGGTATTACCGCTCGCTCGTGCAGGAGTTCCGCGCCGCGGGTGTAACTCATCAACTGAAGCCGCTGCTCGATGAGCTTGACCGTGTGGTCACGGAACTGGAGCACCTCTCGGGCCTGTTGGCTGCGCCTGTCAAGGCCTCGCGCAATGGCAAGCTCAAACGAAAGAAATAGGCGTGCGCACGAGCAAATGGCCACGACAATGAGGAAAACTGAGCCGATTGCAGAACTGCTGAAAACAGCGAAGACCATCGCGGTCGTGGGGCTCAGTGACAGCCCTTACCGCACAAGCTACGCCGTGTCGCGCTACATGCAGACGCAGGGTTATCGCATCATTCCAGTGAACCCGATGATCCGCGAGTCTTTGGGTGAAAAGGCCTATGCTTCGCTGAGCCAGGTGCCGGAGAAAGTCGACATCGTCAACATCTTCCGCCGCTCCGAATACGTCCCCGAAGTCGTCGAAGAAGCAATTCACCGCAAAGTGCCGGCCATCTGGATGCAGGAAGGCGTAATTCATGAAGGAGCAGCAAAGCAGGCACGCGCTCGAGGCATCATGGTTGTGATGGACCGCTGTATTCTGAAAGAACATCGACGCTTGTCGGGGTGAGGGAATTCACCAGGAAACCCGGCCCCTCTTCCCTGGAGCCTACCGGCGCAGAAGCCACACGCTACTCTTGCCGTTGGCGTGGGGGGTCTTCTTTATCTTCGTGCCTCTGTGGTGCACGCCTTCTGGCCTTCCGGATCTCTTCCAGCCGCGCCTTCACGCCTTTTTCGCTCCCCTGTTCGGTCGGGCGGTAGTACACGCGATCCTTCAGATTGTCAGGCAGGCACTGCATATCGGCGACCTTCTCCTCGAAATCGTGCGAGTACTGGTAGCCTTTGCCATACCCGAGGTTCTTCATTAACCTGGTGGGGGCATTGCGCAGATGCAGGGGCACCGGCTCCTGCGCGGTTTGCTCCACATCCTGTTGCACCGCTCCGTAGGCGGTGAAAAGCGCGTTCGATTTCGGGGCCAGGCAAAGATAGACAACCGCCTGCGCCAGCGCCAGGTCGCCTTCCGGCATTCCCAGAAAATCATAGGCGTCCCGCGCCGCCAGGGTGATGGCGAGGGCATCGGGATCGGCGAGTCCGATATCTTCCGAGGCCATGCGCACCACGCGGCGGGCAATGTAGAGTCCGTCTTCTCCGGCGGCGATCATGCGTCCCAGCCAGTAGAGCGCGGCATCAGGATCGCTGTTGCGAACGCTCTTGTGCAGGGCCGAGATGAGATTGTAATGCTCTTCGCCCGCCTTGTCGTAAAGCAGAACCCGTTTCTGCACGGCGTCGGTAGCGATCGCCGAGGTGATCCGGGGCGGTCTGACCCTTTGCTCACCCGCCAAGGCCGCAGCAACCTCCAGCGCGTTGTAAGCACTGCGGGCATCGCCGCTCGAATAGGCTGCGATCCTTGCCAGCGCATCTTCGTCCGCTTCGAGCCCGAATTCCCCCAACCCCCGCTCCCGGTCTGCGAGCGCCCGCCGCAGCAAACCGACAATCTGTTCTTCGGTCAGTGACTTCAGTACGTACACTCGACAGCGCGACAGCAGTGCCCCGATCACCTCGAAGGATGGGTTCTCGGTTGTCGCTCCGATGAGCCGAATGCTGCCCTTCTCGACGTATGGCAGAAACGCATCCTGCTGCGCTTTGTTGAAACGATGCACTTCATCGACGAAAACGATAGTGCGCGTGCCGTACTGCCGGGCACGTTCGGCATCCGCCATGACCTGCTTGATTTCCTTGATGCCGCTCATCACGGCCGAGAACTCGATGAACTCGGCCTGGGTTATGCGGGCGATGATTTTCGCCAGGGTGGTTTTGCCGACCCCGGGAGGTCCCCAGAAGATAAGCGAGCCGGTATCGTCGCGCTCGATCTGCACCCGGAGGGACTTGCCGGGTGCGAGAATGTGCTCCTGTCCGACAAACTCATCGAGGGTGCGCGGGCGCATGCGGTCCGCCAGCGGGCGAGTCTTATCGATCTCGGGTGGTTGCGAGGGGAAGCTCTGGAACAAACTCACGGTACGCTTCTCTGTCGGGCCGCTTCATACAAAATGACCGATGCAGCGACTCCTGCATTGAGTGACTCCACGTTTGCTGCTTGTGGAATCGCCACGATTTGGTCTGCCAGGGCCAGAATACTTTGGGGAATGCCGGCACCCTCATTCCCGACTACGATCGCCAGTGGAGCGCGTAAGTCCACCCCTGAGACTGCCGATCCCTTGTGCGAAGCGGTAGCTAGCACCCACAAACCACGCAACTTCGAGGCCTGCACGGCGGCCGCCAGTTCAGTCTTCACCGCCGGCAATCGAAACATCGATCCCGCCGAGGCGCGTATCGCCTTCCAGTTCCACTGGCTCACGGAGCCATCGCCCAGCAACACTCCGGTTGCGCCAAACGCCTCGGCAGAACGCACGATCGTCCCCAGGTTTCCGGGGTCCTGAATGCCGGCGCAGACCACGATTAGAGCCGGCGGTGGGGAAAAAACATCTTCGACGTCGAACCCCTTCACCTTCACAATCCCGGCCACGCCCTGAGGCGTTTCGCTGGGCACCGCGCCGGCAAAAACCTGGTCCGGGAGCAACAATACCCCGACGTGGGAAGACAATTGCGGCAATAATTTGTCGGCTCGCCTTTTAGCCGACTCGGCGAAGAACACTGTTTCTACCCGCAGGCCACTGCGAATTGCCTCCTGCAGGAGGTGGACTCCTTCTATGGCAATTTCCCCCCGCTGGTTGGGAGAAGCTTCGTAAAACAGGCGGCGCAGCTCCTTCACCCGTGAATTCTGCCGGCTCGAGACCGGCCGCAGTCGATCCTCGTATTCCACCCTCATCATCAGTTTTTCAAAACCGGCGTCTATCCTACACCTCTACAGGCACCACTAAGCTCAGTCGTGGTAATCTGCTTTCTTACAAATCCAGGACGTGCGTCGATCTACGCCCGCCTGCATCTCACCCCAACGAGGTAGGGTTGCGTCCCGAGATCGTCAAGATTAACGTCAACCACCCCGAATCTTCGCTGGTGACCTATGTTGCCCAGAAGATTCGCAGCGGGGACGTGGTCGGAATGCCGACCGATACGTTTTACGGCTTGGCGGCTGACCCCTTTAATCTGCGCGCGGTTGATCGCATTTACGAGATCAAAACCCGCTCTCGCCACAAGCCTCTATCGCTGCTCATCGAGTCGGTTGACCAGGCCTCGGAATTGGCTTGGCCCGTACCGGAAACGTTTTTCCTGCTGGCCCGCCGGTTCTGGCCGGGGCCTCTTACCATCATCGTCAAAGCAGATACCAAGCTACCGCTCAAAGTCACTGCTAACACGGGAAACGTCGCTTTGCGCGTGCCCGCCGCCGAGGTTCCGCTCGCCATCATTCGTTCCATCGGATCACCCATCACCGCCACCTCTGCCAACCTGCATGGCGCCGTTGAATGCACCAACGCTTATGAGGTCCGTGACCAGCTGGGTGATTGTCTTCCCCTCATCGTTGATGGTGGTCAATCTCCCCGCGACATGCCTTCAACAATCGTCGACCTGACTAGTGGCGATGGCACTTGGCGCGTATTGCGCCAGGGGGCCGTACCCGCCGAACAGATCGTCGAATTGCTTGGTCGGGAGTAGTGGCCACGGGGCCGGGTGATCTCCAATCTCATCCCTACCGTTGGCTCTTCGCTTTGGTAATCGTGGCGAGCGCATCGTTTCTGTTTGCTACGGCGTTCCAGATCATGC
>Ga0306921_10005742_pt1 | contig 12912 bp, 13 predicted proteins | sample sta12Cox44000080_FD_203760 | JGI IMG/M metagenome (GOLD analysis project Ga0306921, IMG submission 203760) | Lab enrichment of tropical soil microbial communities from Luquillo Experimental Forest, Puerto Rico - statoxic.12C.oxic.44.000.080 (v2)... | ecosystem: Environmental > Terrestrial >... | reverse complement strand
ACCACCCGCTCCGGCGCGCCGCGCAGCTGGTCGAGCAGATGAAGGCCAAGCGGCTGCATCGCGGATTTGAGCTAGCCGCGGCCAGCCAGATAAGCCTTGATCCGGTCGACCGAGCCCAGATTGTCGACGGTGGCGTCGCTATCGGGGACGCGCAGGCCGGGATAGGCGGCCTCGAGCGCCGCGACGATGGTGGTCAGGGCAAGTGAATCGATGATGCCCGATTCGACCAGCTCAAGGTCGTCGGTGAGGTCGATGCCGGTGAGCTCGCGCTTCAGCGCTACCGCCACCACCTCGTGCAATTTTCCCAGATCCATCCCGATCGGCCCCCACTCGCCCCCCTGGACCCTACATATCCGTGGCCGAGCCGGCAGGCAACGCGACGGCATCGGCATTGCCCGCGGCGACGCCAAACGCCACACTGCGTGCCGGCCACGCACGATGACGACCTTGTTCGAATACGATCCCGATATCGGCTATCGGTTCGTGCCCCATCTCAAGACTCGCGTGGCAAGTCCTGACGGCGGCTACTTGGTCCGCACCAACGGTCAGGGCTTCCGCAACGACCGCGAGTTCGAGCGCGACGATGCCGCGCCGCGCATCCTGGTGTTCGGCGATTCCTTCACGGCGGGCGACGGCGTCTCCAACGGCAACCGCTACAGCGACATGCTCGAGCCGCTCCTGCCGGGCGTTCAGGTGCACAATTTCGGCCTGCCGGGCAGCGGCACCGATGCGCAGTTCATCTGCTATCGCAAGGTGGCCGAAGGTGCGCCTTGCCGGGCCGTCGTGCTGGCCGTGCTGGTCGAGAACATCCGCCGCATCGTCAGCCCGTACCGTCCCTCGCAGGACGCCGAGGGCGGCGTCGAGTTCCTGCCCAAACCCTATTTCGAGCTGGAGGGCGATCGGCTGGTGCGCCACCACGATCCGGTGCCGCGCGAGGCGGTGACGGGCCGCGAGCTCGAAAGCAACGAATCGGTTGACCGCGGCGGCCGCTTCCCGGCGCTGCGCCGGCTGGTCCGTTCGGTCGGGCTGCAAGGCGTGGTGCAGGAACTCATCCGCTACCAGCCGACGCCCGAGTATGACAGTCCGGACGACGCGGCGTGGCGGCTGATGCGCGCCATCTTGCTGGCCTGGCGCGCGCTCGTGCCGCAGCCCGTCGTTCTGATGCCGTTGCCGCTCTACCAGCATGTCGAAGGCACCGCCGATGCCTCGGCCTACCGCAAGCGGTTCGGCGAGCTGGCGCGCGACGGCAATTTCATTTTGCATGACCCGCTCGACGACCTGCACGCCTACGACGCCGAAACGAGGCGTGGCTTTCGCTTCAAGCAGGACGTGCACTTGACCCCGGCAGGCCATCGCGCCATAGCCACATCGCTCGCCGGCACGCTGGGACCGTTGCTGGCCGGGCCGCCGTAGGGGACAGGCAGGGCTCAGTGGGCGAACCGTATATTCTCGGGATTTCCGGCCTTTATCACGATTCGGCCGCTGCCATCGTGCGCGGCGGCGAGATTGTTGCAGCGGCCCAGGAAGAGCGTTTTACGCGCAAGAAGCACGACCGCCGCTTTCCCAGCAACGCCATCAACTACTGCCTGGGCGAGGCTTTCATCGAACCGGCCGAGCTCGAGCTGGTCGCCTATTACGACAATCCCTGGCTGACCCTCGACCGCGTGTTGCGCAACTTCGCCGCCGTGGCGCCGCGCGGCCGCGAGCCGTTCAAGGCGGCGATGCGCTCGGTGCTGGGCGAGAAGTTGCATGTCGGCCAGTTGATCGAGAGCGCGTTGGGCACGCACCGCCCGGTCTGCTACGTCGACCACCACATCTCGCATGCCGCGTCGGCCTTCTATCCCTCGCCGTTCGCCAGCGCCGCCATCCTCACCATCGATGGCGTCGGCGAGCACGCCACGCTCACCATCGGCCACGGCCGCGACAACAAGGTCGAGCTGTTGCGCGAGATCCGTTACCCGCATTCGCTCGGCCTACTCTACAGCGCCATCACCCAGTATTGCGGCTTCAAGGTCAATTCCGGCGAGTACAAGCTGATGGGGCTCGCGCCCTATGGCGAGCCGCGCTTTGCCGACCTGATCCTGAAGCATCTGATCGACGTCAAGGAAGACGGCTCCTTCGCGCTCGACCTCGACTACTTCGCCTTCATGGATGGCGCCGCGATGTCGGGCGAGAAGCTGCACGCCCTGTTCGGCGCGCCGCCGCGCGCGCCGGAGAGCCGCATCGAGCTCTTTCACATGGATGTCGCGGCCTCGATCCAGGCCGTCACCGAACAGATCATGCTGAAGCTGGCGCGCACCGCCCTGCGGCTGACCGGCGAGCGCCATCTCGCCATGGCGGGCGGCGTGGCGCTGAACTGCGTCGGCAACGGCAAGATCCTGCGCTCGGGCATGACCGAGGGGCTGTGGATCCAGCCGGCCGCCGGTGATGCCGGCGGTGCGCTCGGCGCCGCGCTCTATGCCGCGCATATGGGCCTCGGCCTGCCGCGCAAGCCCTCGCCGTCAGGCCGCGACACCCAGCACGGCAGCTATCTCGGCCCGGCCCATTCGAGCGCCCAAGTCCGCGCCTTCCTCGATCGCGCCGGCTACCCCTACACCCGCGTCACCGACCGCGCCGAGCGCGCGCGCGTCGTCGCCGAGGCGCTGGCAGAGGGCAAGGTGGTCGGCCTGGTGAGCGGGCGTATGGAGTTCGGTCCGCGCTCGCTCGGCGCGCGCTCGATCCTGGCCGATCCGCGCGGCGCCGAGATGCAGTCGAAGGTCAATCTCAAGGTGAAGTACCGCGAGTCGTTCCGGCCGTTCGCGCCGGCGGTGCTGAGCGAGCGGGTCGGCGACTTCTTCGACATGAAGGGCGAGAGCCCCTACATGCTGCTGGTCGCGCCGGTGCGCGAGGAGCTGCGCCAGCCGTTCGATCTCGCCGCCTTTCGCAAGGGCGTCGCCGACATGATCCCCGAGGTCAACAAGGTGCGCTCGACCTTGCCCGCCATCACCCATGTCGACTACAGCGCCCGCGTGCAGACGGTGAACGCGGCAGACCAGCCGGAATTCCACGCCATCCTCAGCGCCTTCGAGGCCGAGACCGGCTGCCCGTTGCTGGTCAACACCAGCTTTAACGTGCGCGGCGAGCCGATCGTCAACACGCCGCAGGATGCCTATCGCTGCTTCATGCGCACCGATATCGACCTGCTGGTGCTGGAGGATTGCCTGCTCGAGAAGGTCAAGCAGCCCAAGAGCAAGGAAGGCGATGCCTGGAGGAAAGAATTTGTCCTCGACTGACACCCTGCTCGACGCGCTGTTCGACGCGCTGACCAAGAACGACGGCACGCCGGCGGTCGATTCGCACATGGCGCTGAAGCCGGATCGCGCGGCGGCGAGCCATCTGATTGCGGCGCCGTGCCCGTCGCTGACCTTGGCCGAGATGCGCCGACCCGACACGGCCGAGCCCATGGCGGAGGTCGAACGCGTGCTGGCCGACGTGGCGCCCGAGCGGCGCCAGGCGCTGATCGCCGCCCTCAAGGCCGCTTACGAGGCGCTGGCCGCCGAAGCGGCCGACGGCGGACCGGCCGAGCCGCCATCGCTGATCTACGCCCTGCACTGACATGGCGGGCCTCAAGCAGGCGATCATCGCGACCGCGACCCGCATCGGCTGCTTCCCGTTGGGCCTCGCCGCCCAACGCCTGGCCTGGGGCTCGCGCTTCCTGCGCGTGCTCAACTATCACGGCACGCCACAGAGCGATGCGGCCGGCCTCGAGCGCCAGCTCGAGTTTTATCGCGAGCATTTCGACCCGGCCCAACCGGCCGACCTCGATTCTTGCCTCGCCGGCCGTTTCGAAGTCAGCCGGCCGCGGCTTCTGGTCACCTTCGACGACGGCTATCGCTCCAATCACGACGTCGCCGCGCCCTTGCTGGAGAAGCACGGCTTCCGCGCCTGCTTCTTCCTGCCCGAGGCCGAGATCGCCAGCGACCGCGCCGCCGCCGATACCGCCTTCGCCAAGACGCACGATGAGCCCGAACCGCGCATGAGCTGGCCCGAAGTGCGCGCCCTCGAGGCGCGCGGCCATCGCGTCGGCTGCCACACCCGCACCCACGTCCGGTTGGCCGACGATTTGCCGACCGAACGGCTGGCCGACGAGATCACCCAGGCCGGCCGAGACATCGCCGGCAAGCTCGGCCATCCGGTCGAGGATTTCTGCTGGGTCGGCGGCGAGGAATGGTCGTACGGCGCCGGTGCCTTCGACGAGGTCCGCCGCGCCGGCTACCAGCGTGTCTTCATGACCAATCTCTATCCCGTGCTGCCCGGATCCTCGCCGATCTGGATCCAGCGCACCAACGTCGAGGCGAGCTGGCCGATCGACCAGGTGAAATTCTACCTGAGCGGTGTCATGGATCTCGCCTACGCGCCCAAGCGTCGGCGGCTGGCGCGCAAGCTCCTGACACGCGCTTCCGCCCGGAGCGCATAAGTCACGGCATGTAAGAGCCGCCATTGACGTGCAGCACCTGGCCGGTGGTGGCACTGGAATCGTCCGATGCCAGGAACACCGCGGTGCGCGCGATATGGTCGGGCGTCAGCATCTTGCCGCCGAGCGGGACATTGGTCCGCGCCATCTCGACCAACTCGGCGTCGGTGTTGCCATAGCGCGGCTGGGCGGTGTCGGTGGTGCCGGGCGCGATGGCGTTGACCCGGATGTTGTGCGGCGCGAGCTCGAGCGCCATCGCCCGGGTCATCGAGACCACGCCGCCCTTGCTGGCGCTGTAGTGCACGCCGCGCACCGCGCCACGCACCGACTGCGAGGAAAGATTGATCACCGAGCCGCCCTTGCGGCCGGCCGCGATCAGTGCCTTGACCGCCGCGATGGTGGCAAAGCAGCCCGCCTTCAGGTTGATGTCGAGCACATGGTCCCAATCGCTCTCGCGCATCTCGAGGAATTTTACCCGCGGATAGACACCGGCATTGTTGACCAGGATGTCGGGCGGCCCGAGCTGGCGGGTCGTCTCGGCGACCATCGCCTCGATGTCGGCAAGCTTGGCCATGTCAGCCCGAACCAGCGCGGCGCGCCGGCCGTACTGGCGCACGCCGCCCGCCACAGCTTCGGCGGCCTTTTCGTCGTCGAGCCAGTTGATCGCCACATCGGCGCCTTCGCTCGCGAACGCCAGGGCAATGGCTGCGCCGATGCCCTGCTGGGCGCCGGTGACGAGTGCAGTCTTTCCAGTCAGTTTCATCGCCAATCCCTCTGCTTGCGTGGCTGCGTCGGCATAGCTATAAGCCCCCTTCCTTCGGCGGCCTGGCCCAAAGGGCATTGCCTCGGCCGCCTATCGTAACCCTTTGAAAAGGACGGAAAATGCCCAAAATGAAGACCAAGAGCGGGGCCAAGAAGCGCTTCCGCTTCACGGCGTCTGGCAAGGTCAAGCACGGCGTCGCCGGCAAGCGCCACGGCATGACCAAGCGGGGCAACCGTTTCCTGCGCCAGCAGACCGGCATGACGCTCGCGTCCGAGCCGGATGCCATCATCATCAAGCGCAACTACTTCCCCTACGAGAGGTAAGCCATGGCACGCGTCAAGCGGGGCGTGGCTGCGCACGCCCGACACAAGAAGGTCCTCAAGCTCGCCAAGGGCTATCGCGGCCGCGCCAAGGTGGCGTTCCGCGTCGGCATCGAGAAGGTCGAGAAGGGCCTGCAATACGCCTATCGCGACCGGCGCAACAAGAAGCGCGCCTTCCGCGGCCTGTGGATCCAGCGCATCAACGCGGCGGTCCGCGAGCATGGGCTCACCTATTCCAAGTTCATGAACGGCATTCTCAAGGCCGGCATCGAGGTCGACCGCAAGGTGATGGCCGATCTGGCGATGCGGGAGCCCGCGGCTTTTAAGGCTTTGGTCGAACAGGCCCAGGCCGCCCTCAAGTAATGTCCGCCGCGCCGCACCGGCGCAGCGGATGGAGATAAAGAGAGGGAGCCTGGGTCTCAGGCTCCCTCTTTTCGTGTGGAGCGAAGGATGGACGATCTTTCGACGATACGCAGCGCGGCGCTCGGCGCCATCGAGCAAGCGGCTGACCTCGCCGCCCTCGACGCTGCGCGCGTGGCGGCGCTCGGCAAGAAGGGCAGCGTCACCGGGCTGATGAAGACGCTGGGCGGCCTCGCGCCGGCCGAGCGCAAGGAATTCGGCGCGCGGGTCAACCAGCTCAAGGCCGAGATCGAAGCGGCGCTCGAGGCGCGCAAGAGCGCGCTCGGCGCGTCGGCGCTCGCCGTCAGGCTCGCCTCGGAGAAGGTCGATGTCAGCCTGCCGGTGCGGCCGGAAGGGCACGGCACGCTGCATCCGATCGGCCAGGTGATGGACGAGCTCGGCGCCATCTTCGGTGAGATGGGCTTCATGTGGGCCGACGGTCCCGACATCGAGGACGACTGGCATAATTTCACCGCCCTCAACATCCCGCCCGACCATCCGGCGCGGCAGATGCAGGACACCTTCTATCTGCCGTCGCGCGCCGACGGCACGCCGATGGTGCTGCGCACCCACACCTCGCCGGTGCAGGCCCGCACCATGCTCGACAAGACCGTGCAGAAGATGCTGGCCGACGGCGGCTCGCTGCGCGTGATCGTGCCCGGCCGGACGTTCCGCATCGACAACGACGCCACCCACACGCCGATGTTCCATCAGGTCGAGGGCCTGGTGATCGACCGCGACACGCACATGGGGCACCTGAAGGGCTGCCTATACGACTTCTGCCGCGCCTACTTCGAGGTCGACGAGCTGCCGTTCCGCTTCCGCCCGTCCTACTTCCCCTTCACCGAGCCGTCGGCCGAGGTCGACATCGGCTGCTCGTGGAAAGGCGGCGAACTCAGGATCGGCGCCGGCGATTCGTGGCTCGAGATTCTCGGCTGCGGCATGGTCCATCCCAATGTCATCGCCAATTGCGGGCTCGATCCGGCGGTGTACCAGGGCTTCGCCTTCGGCATGGGCATCGATCGCATCGCCATGCTGAAGTACGGCATTCCCGACCTGCGCAGCTTCTTCGACTCGGACCTGCGCTGGCTGCGCCATTACGGCTTCTCGGTGCTGGAGAGCGTGCGATGAAGTTCACGCTCAGCTGGCTGAAAGAACATCTCGACACGACCGCTTCGCTGGAGGAGATCCGCCAGAGGCTGACCATGCTCGGCCTCGAGGTCGAGGGCATCACCAACGCCGCCGAGACACTTAAGGGCTTCGTCGTCGGCTATGTCGTCGAGGCCAAGCAGCATCCCAACGCCGACCGGCTGCGCGTCTGCACGGTCGATACCGGCTCGGGCGTCGTCCAGGTGGTGTGCGGCGCGCCCAACGCGCGCACCGGCATGAAGGGCATCTTCGCGCCCACCGGCAGCACCATCCCGGGCACCGCCCTTCTTCTGAAGGCGAGCAAGATCCGCGGCGAGGATTCTAACGGCATGCTGTGCTCGAGCCGCGAGCTGCAGCTGGGCGACGACCATAGCGGCATCATCGACCTGCCGGCCGAGGCGAAGACCGGCGCGCCGGCCGCCGAAGCGCTCGGGCTCGACGACCCGGTGATCGAGATCAAGGTGACGCCCAACCGCGGCGATTGCCTGGGCGTGCACGGCATCGCCCGTGATCTCGCCGCGACCGGCATCGGCACGCTGAAGCCGATGAAGGCCGACAAGATCCAGGGCACGTTCAAGAGCCGGATCAAGTGGACGCACGGCTACGAGCCCAAGCCCGACAGCCCCTGCCCGCTGGTGGTCGGCCGCTACTTCCGCGGCGTGAAGAACGGCCCCTCGCCCGACTGGCTGCAGCGCCGGCTGAAGGCGATCGGGCTGCGGCCGATCTCGGCGCTGGTCGACATCACCAACCTCGTGACCTTCGATCTCAACCGGCCGCTGCACGTGTTCGACGCCAAGAAGCTGTCCGGCGATCTCGTCATGCGCCAGGCGCGCGAGGGCGAGACCATCCTGGCGCTCGACGGCAAGACCTACACGCTCGATCCGGCCGTATCGGTGATCGCCGATTCCAAGGGTCCGCACGGTATCGGCGGCGTGATGGGTGGCGAGGACACCGGGGTCTCTGAGGCCACCACCGACGTCTTCCTCGAGGTCGCCTACTTCATGCCCATGCCTGTCGCCGCCACCGGACGCAAGCTCGGCATCCTGAGCGACGCGCGCTACCGCTTCGAGCGCGGCATCGATCCGCAATCCTGCTGGTGGGGCGCCGAGGTGGCGGCCCGGCTGATCCTCGAGCTGTGCGGCGGCGAGACCAGCGAGGTCGTGTCGAGCGGCGTGATGCCGAATTGGGAGCGCAGCTACACGCTGCGCTCCGACCGGGTGAAGAAGCTGACGGCGATCGACGTGCCCGCGAAGGAAACCGCCGACATCCTAGGCAAGCTCGGCTTCGGCGTCACCGGCGGTGGTCCATGGACCACCGCCGTGCCGTCGTGGCGGCCGGACGTCATCGGCGAGGCCGACCTGGTCGAGGAAGTGACCCGCGTCTACGGCTTCGACCACGTCCCGACGACATCCCTGCCGCGGCTCTCGGCCACCTCCAAGCCGGTGCGCACCCCGATGCAGCAGCGCGTGCCGCAGGCGCGGCGCGCTCTAGCCGCGCGCGGCATGAACGAGGTCGTGACCTGGTCGTTCATGGCGCGCGCCAAGGCCGAGCGCTTCGGGGCGGCCCAGCGGGCCGATCTGCGCCTGTTGAATTCGATCGACGCTACGCTCGACACCATGCGGCCGGCGATCCTGCCCAACCTGATCGATGCCGCGGCGCGCAACGAGGCGCGCGGGCTCGCCGATCCGGCGCTGTTCGAGGTCGGGCCGATCTATCTCGACGCCACGCCCAACGGCCAGCGCATGGTGGCGGCGGGCGTGCGCCATCACATGGCGGTGCCGCGCAACTGGCAGGGCCCGGCGCGCGCGGTCGATGCGTTCGACGCCAAGGCCGATGCGCTGGCCGTGCTGGCCGCCGTCGGCGCGCCGGACAATCTCTCGACCCAGCCGGGCGCGCCCGACTGGTACCATCCCGGCCGCTCCGGCGTGCTGAAGCTCGGCGACCGGGTCATGGCCTGGTTCGGCGAGATCCATCCCGAGCTGGTGGCTGCTGCCGACCTCAAGGGCCCGGCCGTGGCCTTCGAGGTGTTCCTCGATGCGCCGCCGCTCCCCAAGGCGCGGCCGACCAAGGCGCGGCCCAAGCTCGCCCTCTCGGCCTTCCAGCCGGTCGAGCGCGACTTCGCCTTCGTGATCGATGCCGGTGTCGAGGCCGAGAAGCTGGTGCGCGCCGCGCGCAATGCCGACAAGGCGCTGATCTCGGACGCCCGCGTGTTCGACGTCTATGCCGGCAAGGGCGTGTCCGACGGCAAGAAGTCGCTCGCCATCACCGTCACCCTGCAGCCGGTCGAGCGCACCTTGACCGATGCCGAGATCGAAGCTGTTTCGACCAAGATCGTGGGCGCCGTCACCAAGGCAACCGGCGCCGTGTTGCGTGGTTAGTGTGAAATGACCGACCTGTCGCTGATCCGCAATTTCTCGATCATCGCCCATATCGACCACGGCAAGAGTACGCTGGCCGACCGCCTGCTGCTGCGCTGCGGGGCGGTGACAAGCCGCGAGTTCCACGACCAGATGCTCGATTCGATGGACATCGAGCGCGAGCGCGGCATCACCATCAAGGCGCAGACGGTGCGGCTCGACTACCCGGCCAAGGACGGCAAGACCTACGTGCTGAACCTGATGGACACGCCGGGCCACGTCGACTTCGCCTACGAGGTCAGCCGTTCGCTCGCCGCCTGCGAGGGCTCGCTGCTTGTGGTCGACGCCAGTCAGGGCGTCGAGGCGCAGACCCTCGCCAACGCCTATCACGCGATCGACGCCAACCACGAGATCATCCCGGTCCTGAACAAGATCGACCTGCCGTCGGCCGAGCCCGAGCGCGTCGCCCGGGAGATCGAGGACGTGGTCGGTATCGACACCTCCGAGGCGGTCCGCGTCTCGGCCAAGACCGGCGTCGGCATCGACGATCTCCTGGAGGCGATGGTCAAGCGGCTGCCGCCACCGGCCGGCGACCGCGACGCGCCCTTGAAGGCGCTGCTGGTCGACAGCTGGTACGACCCGTACCTCGGCGTGGTCACGCTGGTGCGCGTGCAGGACGGCGTGCTGAAGAAGGGCCTGCGCATCCGCATGATGGCGGTCGGCGCAGCCTACGACCTCGACAAGGTCGGCGTGTTCAAGCCCAAGCCGACCGACGCCGCCGAGCTCGGGCCGGGCGAGATCGGCTTCATCATCGCCGGCATCAAGACCATCGCCGACTGCAAGGTCGGCGACACCATCACCGACGACCGCAAGCCCGCCGCCGAGATGCTGGCCGGCTTCAAGCCGTCGGTGCCGGTGGTGTTCTGCGGTCTCTTTCCGGCCGATGCCGCCGAGTTCGAGACCTTGCGCGAGTCGCTGGCCAAGCTCCGGCTGAACGACGCCTCGTTCCATTTCGAGCCCGAGACCAGCGCGGCCCTGGGCTTCGGCTTCCGCTGCGGCTTCCTGGGCTTGCTGCATCTCGAGATCATCCAGGAGCGGCTCGAGCGTGAGTTCAACCTCGATCTGGTCACCACCGCGCCCTCGGTCGTCTACAAGGTCAAGATGCACGACGGCGCCGAGATGGAGCTGCACAATCCGGCCGACTATCCCGATCCGATGAAGATCGCAGTCATGCAGGAGCCGTGGATCAAGGCCACCATCATCACGCCCGACGAGCATCTCGGGTCGGTGCTGACGCTCTGCCAGGAGCGGCGCGGCCAGCAGGTCGAGCTCACCTATGCCGGCACCCGCGCCATGGCGATCTACCGCCTGCCGCTCAACGAGGTGGTGTTCGATTTCTACGACCGCCTGAAGTCGGTCACCCGCGGCTATGCCAGCTTCGACTACGAGATGGCGGGCTACGAGGAGAGCGATTTGGTGAAGCTCACCATCCTGGTGAACTCCGAGCCGGTCGATGCGCTCTCGATGATCGTGCACAAGGCCGCCGCCGAGAGCCGCGGCCGCGCGCTGTGCGAGCGGCTGAAGGACCTGATCCCGCGCCAGCTGTTCAAGATCGCGATCCAAGCGGCGATCGGCGGCCGGGTGATCGCGCGCGAGACGATCAGCGCGCTGCGCAAGGACGTGCTGGCCAAGTGCTATGGCGGCGACATCAGCCGCAAGAAGAAGCTTCTGGAGAAGCAAAAGAAGGGCAAGAAGCGCATGCGCCAGGTCGGCGACGTCGAGATCCCGCAGTCGGCCTTCATCGCCGCGCTCAAGATGGACAGTCGCTAGCGCGACAGAAAATTACACGGATTTCCCGCTGGTTTACCACCGGTTGGGAAACGTCCGATGCCGATGAAATAAGGGTTTTTGGCACTTTTTCCCATTTGGGGCACCCACCCCCTCCTCAAGGCGCTTGACTTAGGAAAGCCCACTGCGGGGGCGCCGCCGCCGAGGCGGTCGCGCGCCGATGTAGCTCGTTTCCGCCCGGCTGCCGATGCGCCGGCCAAGCCAGAGGAAGAGGGTGCCGGCAATGAGGAACACCGGCAGCGCCGGGAACCTCAGGATCGGCAGGACGAGCCAGGTCCACAGGCCCACCGACAGGTGACGCTGCACGGCCGATTGGGCGCGGTTCAGCGACTCGAGATCGAGGCGCGACCACAGCTCACCCAGCGGCAAGAGGCGCAGCACGCCCTCCGACCACCAGGCCAGCCCGTCATAGACCACCGCCCCGACGGCCATCGCCAGCAGCAGCCAACCCAAGGCCCGAAACAGGACCATCTACTCCCCCACTCAGGCCGGGAGCGTAGCCCACGCGCGGCCGCCGGGGGAAGGCCGTTGCCCCTGCCCGCCGTCGCGCTATAAGAGCGCCGATCGCTGCTCAGGACAGGTGGCCGAGTGGTTTAAGGCACACGCTTGGAAAGCGTGCGTGGTGTAACAGCCACCGCGGGTTCGAATCCCGCCCTGTCCGCCACGCAGTCTGCGAACTTTTTCTCCAGGGCTTCCGCCCCGGAGAAAGCGCCCGAGTTACGGCGCATTTGCGCTCGAAACCGACCCGAAGCGGCGCCATTCCGGAGCAGGATTTCAGCGCCTAAGGCCTTCTTGCCCGGATTTCTCCGGGGCATGATCGTCGAGTGGTGGTTTCCGACGCACATCGACAAAACGCTGGTCGCTTAGAAAGGAATACGCGGCTGGCTGAGAGGCCTGTCAGACCGCGATGTTTGACGCGCGAGACGTTAAACCAAGACCCAGGACTACGAGATCGCCCTCTTCTTGCTGGCCGCACTCCTGAGCACAGACCGAAGGACCACCGCGTGATTCACGGCAGGATCGTGTGCGGCATAAAGCAGAGTCACGAGCTTTCCCCTACCTAGCTGGATCAGTTCCCTGAGAGCCAGATTCCCGCGCAACTCGCCCTTATAGCGACCGCGAAACTCTGCGAATCGCTCGGGTTTATGACTGAACCAAATGCGCAGGCCTGCGCTTGGCGCTACCTCCTTTTTCCAAAGGTCCACGTGCGCATCCGCCTTTTTAATGCCGCGCGGCCAAAGGCGATCGACCAGCACACGAATGCCGTCCCTTGGACTAGCCGGCTCATATATGCGCTTGATAACAAAAGTCATAGCAACTTCTCTCTTTCTCGCTTTGAGATCTTCCACAGAACCCCTTCAGCTGGCGCGAAGTTCACGCTACCTGCCAGCTCTCAGGTTACAGCGGCTTCTGCAGGCCGGATTTCCTTTCGCACGAACTTGCGGACTACAGCGTAGAAGGCCGGCGTGAACAGAAGACCGAACCCGGTCACGCCGAGCATGCCGGAGAAGACGGCCGTCCCAAGCGATTGCCGCATCTCGGCGCCGGCGCCCGTGGCGACCATTAGCGGTGCGACGCCCATGATGAACGCAAGCGATGTCATGAGAATCGGCCGAAGTCTCG
>Ga0306921_10005737_pt1 | contig 12916 bp, 11 predicted proteins | sample sta12Cox44000080_FD_203760 | JGI IMG/M metagenome (GOLD analysis project Ga0306921, IMG submission 203760) | Lab enrichment of tropical soil microbial communities from Luquillo Experimental Forest, Puerto Rico - statoxic.12C.oxic.44.000.080 (v2)... | ecosystem: Environmental > Terrestrial >... | reverse complement strand
TGGCCGCGGCGATGATCTGGTGCAGCGCTGCAATCCACGACTCGCGGTCCGCGTCGGTCAGTGGTATCGCAGCGCGCATCTGCGCGACGGCCGCCGCCGTGTGCAGCTCGTCGCCCTCCACGAAGCGCCATCTGAACTCGGCCGCGAGCGCCCGGCCAATAGTCGTCTTGCCGGCCCCGGCCACGCCCATCACGATGACTACCACGTTCGCAGCATAGGACAGAACACGGGGATAATGGGCGCTGCGCACGACAACCGGCTCATGAGCTCCGACGATCCCCAACCTCCGCCGCCCGCCCGCGATCTCGCGCCGATCGTGTACGACGAGCTGCGCCGGCTCGCGGCCGCGTACATGCGTCGCGAACGGCCCGGCCAGACGCTGCAGGCAACCGCGCTCGTCCACGAAGCGTACCTGCGCCTTGCCGGCGCGGGCACGCCGTGGCATGACGAACGTCATTTCGTCGGGATCGCGGCCCGATCCATGCGGCAGATCCTCGTCGAGCGCGCCAGGGCCCGCGGCGCGCAGAAACGGTGGGCCGGCCTGAACCGCGTCTCGATGACCGATGCGCTCGCGGTCGCGTCCGAGCCGGTGGCGATGCTGCCTGCTCTCGACGAGGCGCTGACGCGCCTCGAATCCATCGATCCCGACCAGGCGCGCATCGTCGAACTACGCTACTTCGCCGGTCTCAGCATCGAAGACACCGCCGACGCGCTCGGGATGTCGCCCGCGACCCTGAAGCGGCGCTTTTCGCTCGCGCGCGCCTGGCTGTTTCGCGAGTTGAGCGGCACATGACGCCCGAGCAGCGGCGGCGCGTGCGCGATCTCTTCGAGACCGCGCTGGAACACGCTCCAGAGAGTGCCGAAGCGTGGGTCGAGCGTGAGGCGGCCGACGACGATTCGGTGCGTGCGGAAGTGCTGTCGCTGATCCAGCATCACTCTCGTGCGGGCGCGTTTCTGTCCGAGCCGATTGTCGAACAGGCGGGCGATCTGCTGACCGACGATACTCCATTCGCCCCCGGCGCGGTCGTGGGGAACTACAAGATCATCAGGGAGCTTGGTCGAGGCGGGATGGGCCGTGTGTATCTGGCGTCCGACGTCAGATTGGGGCGGACGGTCGCGCTCAAGGCGCTGGCGCCCCATCTCACGCGCGACGAGTCGCAGCGCGAGCGGCTGCGGCGCGAAGCGCGCGCTGCAGCGGCGCTCACGCATCCGGGCATTTGCACCGTCTATGCGCTCGAGGACATCGACGGCGATTTGTTCATCGCGAGCGAGTTCGTGGATGGCCAGACGCTCGGCGAGGAGATTCGGTCGCAGCGGCGGCCATTGCGCGGAGACCTCTTGCGGATCGCGCGCGAGTTGACGGCTGCTCTGGCCACCGCGCACGCGAAAGGCATCGTCCATCGCGACCTGAAACCCGACAACGTGATGCGCGGACGTGACGGGCAGCTGAAAATTCTGGACTTCGGCCTGGCGAGAGTCGACGCAGGCGACGAGAGCGCGCCGCGGATGACGCAGCCGGGACTGCTCATCGGGACACCGGCATACATGGCGCCCGAGCAGATCAACGGGCTGCCGGTCGGTCCGCGCGCCGATGTGTTCGCCGTCGGCGTGCTGCTGCACGAGTACGCGTGCGGGTCGCACCCGTTTGCGGCGTCAACGCCGCTGGCCACCGTCGCTCGCGTGCTCGAAAGCGACGCGCTGTCGCTCGCGTCAGTGGCGGACGTGCCCAGCCGGCTCGCGAGCGTGATTGCGAAGTGCCTGCAGAAAGCGCCGGAAGAGCGCTTCGGATCGGCGGCCGAGCTGCTGGGCGCCCTCGACGCGGTGGATTTCGAGAGTGGCGAGACGACGCCGCACGCCACCTGGTGGCGCATCCATCAAATCGTGGTCGTGCTTCTCTACGCGACTGCCGCAACGCTGGGTTGGCAGCTGAAGCAGTGGGTCGAGACGCCGGTGACCGTCGGCATCTTTCTCGCGCTCGGCGCCGCCGCGACCGTCGCCGGTGTGCTGCGCGGGCATCTCGTGTTCACCGCTCTGATGAATCGCAGCCGGCTGACGATCGAACGCCGCCGCACCCGTTACGCCATCAGGGGATTCGACGGGTTGCTGGCGCTGCTTCTGTTCGCCGATGCGGCGATCATTGCCGCCACCCGGGCCTTGCCGGCCGTGTCTGCAATTGTGCTGGCCCTCGGGATTGTCCTTGCATCGCTCGTACTGGAACCGGCGACGATTGCCGCCGCATTCGGAGAGGAATCATGATCGCGATCGAAATCCGTGAACCGGGTGAGCCCGACGTCCTCGTGCCGGTCGAGCGGCCCATACCGGTGCCGGCGGAGGGTGAGGTACTGATCCGCGTCGCTGCGGCCGGTGTGAACCGGCCCGATGTCTTTCAGCGGCGCGGGCGTTACGCGCCGCCGCCGGGCGCATCGGACACTCCAGGTCTCGAGGTTTCAGGCACCATCGAAACGGTGGGCCCCGGCGTGACCGGGGTCGCTGCCGGCGATGCGGTGTGCGCGCTCGTCAGCGGAGGCGGCTACGCCGAGTATTGCGTCGCCCCGGCGCCGCAATGCCTGCCGGTGCCGCGCGGGATGGATGTGGTCACCGCGGCGGCGATCCCCGAGACGTTTTTTACCGTCTGGACCAACGTGTTCCAGCGCGGCCGGCTCCAGCCGGGTGAGTCATTGCTCGTGCACGGCGGCTCCAGCGGCATCGGCACGACGGCGATTCAGCTCGCGAAGGCGCGGGGCGCGCGGGTGTTTGCGACGGCTGGAAGTGCGGACAAGTGCGCCGCCTGCGAGCGGCTCGGCGCCGAGCGGTGCGTCGACTATCGCACCAGCGACTTCGTCCCAGTGGTTCGTGAGCTGACCGGTGGCCGAGGCGTCGACGTCGTGCTGGATATGGTCGGCGGCGATTACTTCGCGCGCAACCTCGACGTGCTGGCGGTCGAAGGGAGGCTCGTCGAGATCGCCACGCTCCACGGCGTGAAAGCGGAAGTAAACCTGCAGGCGGTCATGGCGCGGCGGCTGACGATTACCGGATCCACGCTGCGTCCGCGTCCGATCGCCGACAAAGCGGCGATCGCATCCGAGCTGCGGCAGCACGTCTGGCCGCTGCTCGAGGATGGAACCGTAAAACCGGTTATCCACGCCAGGTTCCCGCTGCGCGACGCCGCCGAGGCGCATCGCGTGATGGAGTCGAGCGTGCATACCGGCAAGCTCCTCCTCACCACGTGATAATCTCAAGTTACAACTCACGGTTCCCAAATTACCAAATCCACATATCCCCAAATTCTCGGATTCCCAAATTCCTTTATGGACAACATCACGAGCTTGCAGATTTCGAACGGTAAAGTCGGCACCGGCGCCGAGGCGACCTCGGGCAAGACGGTGACCGTGCACTACACCGGGTGGTTGTATGACCCGAAAACCGCCGATCACAAGGGGAAGAAGTTCGACAGCTCGAAGGATCACGGCGACCCGTTCGAATTCAAGCTCGGCGCGGGTCAGGTGATTCGCGGCTGGGACCAGGGCGTGGCGGGCATGAAAGTCGGAGGCACCCGCACGCTGGTGATCCCGTCCGAGCTCGGCTATGGCGCGCGCGGCGCCGGCGGCGTGATTCCGCCGAACGCAACGCTGTTGTTCGACGTCGAGCTGTTGGGCGTGAAATAGCGCCCGCGCCTTGTTCTCCCGCCAATCGTTCGTCGCGCTGCGGCATCGCAACTACCGGCTCCTCTGGATCGGGCTCTTCGTCTCCTTCTCGGGCTCGATGATGCAGAACGCCGGTTTGTTGTGGCACGTCTCGCTGCTCGTCGCGCCGGATCGCAAAGGCCTCGCGCTCGGCATGGTCGGCCTCGTGCGCGTGATGCCGATCATGGTGTTCTCGATGATCAGCGGCGTTGTCGCTGATGCCTGGGACCGCCGAAGGCTCATGCTGTTCACTCAGATCGCTGCGACCATCGTCGCGACGATCCTCGCCCTGCTGACGTTCCGCGGGCTGAGCCACGTGTGGCCGCTCTATGTCCTCGCGGCGCTGGGTTCCGCCGTCGGCGCGTTCGACCTTCCGGCCCGCGGCGCGCTGGTGCCGACGCTCGTTCCGCGTGAGCACCTGCCGAACGCCATCAGCCTGAACACGATCATGTTTCAGACGGCCTCGGTCGTTGGCCCGTCGCTCGGCGGCTTGATGATCGCGTCGGCCGGTGTCGGCTGGGTGTACGTGGCCAACGCCATCTCGTTCGGGTTCGTGATCGTCGCGTTGCTGATGATGCGGGACGTGCCGCCCCATCCGGTATCGGAAGCGGGCAAGCGCGACGAGGTGTCCATCCACGCCGCGATGGAGGGGCTGCGGTTCGTTTTCCGCTCGCCGCTCATCCGATCGACGATGTTGCTCGACTTCTTCGCGACGTTCTTTTCGTCGGCGACCGCGCTCCTGCCAATCTTCGCGCAGGACATCCTGCGGGTCGGGGCCAAGGGCTACGGCTGGCTGTACGCGGCGCCGGCCGTGGGCGCGATGGCGACCAGCGCCGCGCTCGTGCCGCTGGTCGATCGGATCGACAGCCGCGGCCGCGTCCTGCTGTGGTCCGTCGCGGCCTACGGACTGTCCACCGTCTTGTTCGGAGTTTCGCCGTGGTTCTGGCTGTCGTTCGTCTGCCTGATGCTGACGGGCGCGACCGACACGGTCAGCATGGTGATTCGCAACATCGTGCGCCAGCTCGAGACGCCGGATCGTCTTCGAGGGCGGATGATGGGCGTCAACATGGTGTTCTTCATGGGCGGGCCGCAGCTGGGCGAGCTCGAAGCCGGAGCCGTCGCCAACTGGTTCGGGGCGGTCATCTCCGTCGTCAGCGGCGGGATCGGGTGCCTGATTGCGACCGGCTGGATTGCCGCAGCGACACCCGCGTTGAGGCAGTACCGCCGCGGCGTCGCGGACCCAACCGAGGAAACCGTCGGTCAGCGCATTCGGACGTAGCAGGATCAGTCGTTACTTCAGTCGTCGATCGACGGTGACGAAGTACGGCAGCGCGATCGCCGACAGGGCGGCGGCAACGCCGAAGGCCGATGCAAAGCCGTACCGCTCGATCAGCCATCCGACGGTGGTCGATCCGGTCCCGATGCCGGTGTCGAACGCGGCGAGGATCGCGCCGAACGCCGCTCCCCGCCGCGCAGCGGTGATGTCGCGCATGACGTAGGCCACGAACACGGGATAGGCCGTACCGAAGCCAATCCCGAACACGACGGCAGACGCGACCAGCCATGTGAGGCCCGATGCCGCCGACAGCAGCGTGAGGCCGACGGCGATCAGGAGCAGGCAGGGAAGGAACACCCTCCGATAGCCGATGCGATCCGCCAGGGGTCCCGACAGCGGCCGCGTCAGCAGGATCACCACCGCGAGCATGGTCAGATAAATGCTCTTCGGCGAGACGCTGAGCGCGTCGGCGTACATGGCGCTGAAGCTGGTGATGGCGCCGTACCCGAACGAATACAGAAACAGCGTGAGTGACAGCACGAGCACCCGCCACTCGACGAACGCCGGGCGCAGCCGCAGCAGTGGAAGATCGAGTTGCGTTTCGATCCGGTCTTCGGGCAGCGCCACGGCGATGAGGCCCATCAGCAGGTTGAGCGTACCGCAGGAAATGCTGATCCAGCGCCACCCCCCGTGCTGCATGATCCAGAAGGCGATCGGCGGCGCCACGGCGATCGCGGCGACGCTCGAGAGGCCCCAGTAGCTGATGCCCTCGGCGCGTCGGCCCTCCGGCAGCAGGTGCGTCAGATAGGCGGCCGATGCCGAGAGCAACCCGGACCAGAAGACCCCGTGGATCAGGACGAGCGTGAGCATCACCGGGTAGCTTGCTGTGATGCCGTACCCGATGGCGCAGAGCAGGATTACGCCGCTGGCGATGACGAGCGTGCGGCGCCGGCCGATGCGATCGGCGACGGCGCCGGTGATCGGCGCGGATGCGGCCGACGCGTAGGTGAGGAAGCCGAGGAACAGTCCCGACGCGAATGTCGAGCCGCCGAGTTCCTGGATGCGGAACGGCGCCGTCGGCAGCAGTTGAAACGCCGAGAGGAACACCGTGAAGGTGAAGCCGCACATGACGAAGAAGCGCGGCGTGAAAAGTCGATCGGACATGAGCTCCGGAGTATACGTGGTCGGGCTGATCTCGGACACGCACGGCTTGGTGCGGCCCGAATTGACCGCAGCATTCGCCGGCGTTTCGTTGATTCTGCACGCAGGCGACGTCGGCGGCGCGAAGGTGCTCGGTGCCCTGGCCGCGATCGCGCCGGTTCGGGCCGTCATCGGCAACGTCGACGATGTCCACGATCCCCAGCTTGCGCGCGAGCAGGTCGTGACGCTCGCCGGCATCACGATTCACGTCAGCCACGGCCACGAGCTCGGGAGTCCCACGCCGGAGCGGATGCTGACGCGCTATCGCGGTGACGTGCTCGTCTTCGGACACACGCACAGGGCGGTCGTGGTCCGCGACGGCACGCGGATCGTGGTCAATCCGGGCGCCGCAGGTCCGCGCCGGTTCGATCTTCAGCCGAGCGTGGCACGTTTGACGATCGCGGCCGGCAATCCGCCGTCGGTCGACATCGAGATTATTTCGCTGGCGTGAATTCGATCGTGATCTCCGGATCGAGGTTGATCTTGAGGCCCTTGGCGCTCAACAGCACCGCCTTGGCTTCGGCTGGATTTGCGGCGACTGCCTGAATTCTCGGCAGCAGCGTGTCGTCGGCCATGACCGTATCCAGGTCGATGTCCAGCAGTGTGACCCGCTGGCCGTCGACGAAGGGGCTGCTCGTCTTCACCAGCGTGCCCGCCGGCTCCGCCGCCAGCAGCACCCGCGCCCCCGCGAGCATCGTCTTGATCATGCCAATCTGGTTCGCGGCCTGGGGAGAGCCGAAGAAATCCAGATAGTTCGGTTCGGGGACGTGAATGTGCAGCACGGCGTTGCCGCTGGTTTCGTGTGTCATCGTGAACGTGATCGATTCCGACGCGGACGGCTGGGTGCTGAATCCCTGGGTCTTGATGGTGACGCCGCCCGGCGCGGCCGGCTGCGTCGAGATGCGGAGCGTGCTGACGTCGGTGAACGAGTAGATCGTGTCCCGTCCCTGGCCGAGCGGTGTGGTGACCAGCTCGGAGGAGGTGTAGGTCACGCCCGGGCCGATGCTCGCGGTCATGTCGCGCGCCTGCTGCTCCGAGAGTGGATCGGCGGCGGCACCGCCCCGGCTGCCGCCCAGCGCCGCGAACGATTTCAACTGCTGGAGCGCCGCTTTCGTGTAAATCATCCGGTGGTCGATGGTCCCGCTGCCGTCGCCGTTCACCTTCAGGACCGTCGTCATCTGAAAGCAGGCCGTTGAGGTGAACGCGCCGGCGAGAACGAGGGCGCAGCGAACTGACGCACGTGCGGATCTCATAGAGACAAGATGCCACAGATTCGGGCGCGAACCGTCGGGAATCTCGCACGGTATAATCCGCGCGGCACTCCCCCATGCCACGCGCGGATCACGGCGGCTCAGCCGAGGAACTGTTCCTCTCGAATCTCGATGTCATCGAGCGAGTCATTTCCTTCGTCTCGTCCCGCCATCATCTCCCCGGCATTGATGCCGATGACTTCGAGTCCCACGTCAAGCTGAAGTTGATCGAAGACGACTATGGCATCCTGAGAAAGTTCGAAGGCCGGTGCAACCTGCGGACGTACTTGACGATCGTCATCCAGCGGCTCTTTCTCGACTATCGAATCAGTGCGTGGGGCAAGTGGCGGCCATCGGCGGAAGCGAAGCGGAGCGGCGAGGCGGCGATCCTGCTCGAACTGCTCACGCAGCGCGACGGGTACGGGTTCGAGGAGGCGTGTGAGCTGATGGAAACGAATCATCAGGTCACCTTGTCCCGCGCTGAAATCGAAGCGATTGCGGCTCGGCTTCCGCATCGTGTTCGCCGGCGGTTCGACTCTGAGGCGGCCCTGACCGACCTTCCGGCCGATCAACCGTCTCTGGACGATGTGATGGCGGATCAGGAGCGCGCGGCCACTGCCGCCCGTGTGGAGACAGCTTTGAACGCAGCGATGGCCGGGCTCGATTCGCACGACCGATTGATTTTCGAGCTGCAGTTCCGCGACGGACGGACCGTCGCCGAAATCGCACGAGCCCTCCGGCTCGACCAGAAGGCTCTGTATCGGCGCGTCAACCGGCTGCTGGCCGAGCTCCTCAATGCTCTGCAGGCGGTAGGAATCGATAAAGATCAGGCCCTGAAGATCTTCGAGAGCGCGGCCGTCTCTGTTGAATGGAGGGAGCCTGCGAGGGGAACATTGCCGGCGAGTCCGTCTCCTAAGAAAGGGGAGGGGAGTGAAGCTAGACGACCTGCGGCATCCTGATGCCGAGCGCCTGGCTGAGTACGCCGAGGGTGTGCTTACCAACGAGGCGCGCGTGGAGGTCGAGGATCACCTTGGCCGATGTGCCGACTGTCGCGTTGTCGTAATGGAAACGACAGCCTTTCTCACAGCGACGCCCGAGGCGCGCAACGCCGGGCGCTCGGTCGGGGTGGTTCGGGCGCGTCTTTGGCGAGGTTGGGTCGGTATCGCGGCCGGGCTTGCGGCAGCGGCAACGCTGTTCCTCGCCGTTCGCGTAGCGCGGCCAGGATGGCTGTTTGGCTCGACTGGCGATCGTCCCGAACTTCAGGAACTAATCGCCGCGGTGGCAAGCCAACCCACGCGGCCGGTCGATGGGCGACTGACCGGCGGATTCAAATACGCCCCGCCACCGTCTCCGACGCGAGGGCCAGGCGATCGCGACCTGCCGCCCGATGTTCGCATCGCGGCCGCCCGGCTCGAGCAGACCGCCGCCGGGAACCCCGGGAGCGCGAGTGCGCAGGAGGCAGAGGGCGTCGCGCTTCTCGTGCTTGGCGAACTGGATAAGGCCATCGACGGCCTCGAGCGCGCGGTCGCGCAGCAGCCCTCGAACGCGCGGTATCAAAGCGATCTCGCCACCGCCTATATCGCCCGCGCGAAGCGGCAAGGCTACGCGGCTGACTGGCAAAAGGCGCGTGCGGCCGCCGAGCGAGCCACTCAGGCGGATCCAAATCTCATCGAAGGGTGGTTCAATCGGGCGCTCGCCGTCGAAGGGATCTCGTCGTCGTCCGCCGACGCCAGCCAGGCGTGGCACGACTATCAGGCGCGCGATTCCTCCTCGGCGTGGGCTCACGAACGGCAGCAGCCCTGACTGGAGCTCAGGGCGCCTGGACTACCTATGCAAGCATGTCCCCATGTCATCGCATCCTTTCGACGTCACTGCCGCCCATGACGACGAAGCCAGACCAGGCCGACGGGGGCAATCCGGCCTTGATCGACTCTCGCTGTGAGAGAGCCAGGCTGTAGGCGGGGTCGGCGCCCGACGACAGGCGATTGTGGACACCTCTCAACAGCCGCGAGGCGTCGTCATCCTTCACATCCCAGAGCGACGCGATCACCGCGGACGCTCCGGCTCCCAGGAACGCACGGACCAGGCTCATCGGCCCTTCGCCGTTGAACGTCCGTCCCAGTGCGGTCTCGCACGCGCCGAGCACGGCCACCGATCCCGGCTGCAGTTTCAGCGCCGCGACGTCGGCCGGAGTGAGCGCCTCGTCACCGGCGAGGAGCAGCTGCGATTGCGAAGGCAGAATCGGGTCCAGGCGCGAGTGCCCGGCGAAATGGATCACGGAGCTCGTGCTCATGGCGCGCAGCACGCGGTCTCGTCGAGCATCAGAGCCGACCAGCGAATGGTGTGTCTGATACATCGCTGCCACTCCCGCAGCTTCGCGCTCCGCGCTCGTCAACCGGGGCAGATTGCCGGAACCGCCAGCGTCGTTCACGCCGATCGCGACGATCGACCGCTCGCTCGCCGCGCGGACCTCGCGCGATGTCACCGTGAACATTGTCAGGCTTGGCGCGACGACAGGCATCACCGCCTCGACAAGCCGCTCGCCGCTGCCCGGCAGCGGGAGCGCGGCAAACGGAACGCGGTAGAGGGCCCCGTCCGGGACGATCACGAGCGTTCGACGGCCGTCGGGCGTCAGGCTTTCCGGCAACAACGACCGTGCGAGAGCAATCGCTTCCGGCGACCGCGGTCCGCCGTCGAGATGCTCGAGAAATGCGTCGATCATTCGCCGCATCTGCACCGCAGATACCGGACGCTCGATGAACGCGATCTCGGACGGCGTGATGCGCCAGATCAGCAGCCGGGAGGGCAGCTGCGCGTATACGAGCGCCTGGCTGCCGTTCGAAAGCGCCTGTTGCCAATCGGAGATGGAAAGTGCGCGCGGGCTGCGTTCTCGATTGAGAGAGAACAGGAGCTCGCGCGCATGTGAGCGCTCCGCGATTTCCAGAGATCTGCGGCTGTCGCCCGCCATCTGGCCCATCAACTCGGTGTATAGGTCCCACAGGGCGGCCGTCCGTGACACTCGCATCATCTCGTCGCGCAGGCTCGGGCGCTGGTCTTCGACGATGTCGATGCCGCGTCGCCAGCTGGCTTCTGCGTCGGCCGGGCGGCCCAGCCGTGCCAGAATGCGCCCGCGCTGGAGCAGCAATTCCGCCACGCGGATCTGAACGGCTTCGCCGAAATACGCCAGCGCTTCGTCGGCGCCGCGAAGCGCTGCCGCGTCGTCGCTGACGGCGAGCGAGAACGCACGCGCGGCCGCGATTTCCGCCGCGGTGCGCGCTTGCGCCTGCGGCCGCGAGGCGAGGGCCGGCAGAAGCGCCGCAGCGGCGTCGAGGTCGGACGCTCCTCGATCGCCGGCGGCGAGCTCTGAATTCGCGCGCGCACGCCTCAATCGGCCGTCGATCTGGCCTTCGGGGTTGTTCCATTCGCGAGTTGCCGTGAGCAGTTCGTCGGCGAACTCCAGCGTGGCGTACTGCAATCCGGCGCTTTGCGCAGACGCCGCGGCGAGGCTGAACGTCGAGAACCGCTGCCGCTGCGTTCGGAGACGAGGGAACAACTGCAGTGCCGCCGCGAAATGGCTCCAGCTTGAAAGCGCATCTCCCTGGACCTTGAAGGTGTCCCCAAGGAAGCTATGGAACAGCGCGACAAGCTCGAGATCGCCCGTGCGTTCGGCCAACGCGAGGCCTTCCTGGTACCGCTCCTGCCCTTCGGCTACTCTCGTTGCCAGCATCGCAGCCAACGCGCGCAGTCGAGCGGCTCTTACCGCTACGCGCCAGAAGCCTTTCGTCCTCGCATGCGCTTCCACCATCGAGAGCCTGGCCAGAGCCACGGCGGTCCGCTCGGCGACCAGATCCGAGTATCCGATCTCGACCTCGGCTTCCGCCGGGTCCACACCGGCTCTGGTCAACGCGGCGCTCGCGCGCGATCCGAGCGGCTCCGCTTCCTTGTAACGGCCGTCGTCGATAAGCTGTCGCCACGCAAACACATCGCGAATACCCTCGGCGAGCGACCGTCTTCGCGCGGCGGGCCACGTGGCCGATTCCCGGACGGCGCGTGTCAGACCGGCGAGATAGGCATCCTTCCCGGCACGAGCAAGGCTGTCCGCCAGCCGGTCCGCAACCACGACATCTTCGTTCCCGCCAGCGAGTGCGGCCGATGCCCAGCGCGGGAGCTCGGTCTCAACGACGGTGTACGCGGTGAACGGGTCGCGGGCAACAACCATGTCCACATCGGCCGTGGTGGCCTTCTCGAGACGCAGAACGTCATCGTTCGCCGTTCGTTTCAGCGCGTCGAGATGCGAGCGAGCTTCGGACGCCCAGGGCGTCCTGGCATCCGTCTGCAGAAACTGCTCCCAGCGCGCCGCCGCGCCCGCCGTTGCGCCCAGGTACTCGAGAATCAGCGCTTGATTGAATGTGGCCTCTGGTGAGTGCGGCTCTTTCGCCAGCACGAATCCGGTTTCATCCAGAGCCCGAACAGCATTGAAGGCATGTCCGCCCGCCCTCCATCGCTGAACGAGAGCGGCTGCCAGGTCAGCGTGAGACCGGGCATCGTCCGGGTCGAGCTCGATCGCCCGTTCGAACGCCGCGATCGACTTATCGACCTGGCCGAGCACCAGATACGCAACACCGAGCGAGCGCGCGGCGCGTGCGCCGGACGATCGAGAGGAGAGATCGACGAGTTGGAGGGCGGCGATCCGGGTCGACGCCGGCGGAGAATGATCGCGATCCAGACCGGTGGGCGGCGCCTGACCCCACGCGAAAGGCTCCATCAGGCGAGCCTCGGAGAAGCGATGGCTGCCAACCTCCGCGACCAGTTGCAGCATCGCGGCATCGAGGCCGGGTACGCCGCCGGCGAACCGAATCGAAAGGGGACGCCACCACACGATCGTCGCCAGACACACGACGACCACGAGGCCGGGTAATGACACGCGTGCCCTTCGCCACTTTGATGGACGGACATCCGCGCGGTTTTTTCCCGGGACCATGGTGTGAATGCGGATTGCGCGCAAGTGTGTGCGCGACGCTGAAGGTTGTCAATCGCGTCCGTCTGTCTCACCAGAGGCATTCGGAGAGGCGCAGATGCGCGAACGTGTCCAGATTCATATGCCGGCGGTCGTCCTGGCGTTGTTCTTCGTGTCCGCCTGTGAGACCGCACCAATCGCGCCGACGCCGGCGCTAGCTGAACCTTCGCCGACGGCGCTGTTACGCGTGCAGGTGGACAGCCTGTGTGCCGGCCGTGAGTCGGACATTCGAGTCTTCGTCGACAGCGTCCAGATCGGCGTGACCAATCCCGGTCAGGACGGCGTTTCGCGCACGGTCACGGTCGGCGAGCACGAACTGTCGGCGGTCTCGCAACGCCGCACGCTCTGGGGACCGTTTCCCATCCACGTGTCGAACGACGGCGGTCTCGAAAGGCTCGGATGCCTGCCGCCCGACGGGATATGATCGCCGGATGGACCTGCTCTCGACCGCCGAAGCCTCTGCCGCACCTGAGCTTAGAGACCGTTTGCA
>Ga0306921_10005736_pt1 | contig 12916 bp, 11 predicted proteins | sample sta12Cox44000080_FD_203760 | JGI IMG/M metagenome (GOLD analysis project Ga0306921, IMG submission 203760) | Lab enrichment of tropical soil microbial communities from Luquillo Experimental Forest, Puerto Rico - statoxic.12C.oxic.44.000.080 (v2)... | ecosystem: Environmental > Terrestrial >... | reverse complement strand
CTCAGACCAATCTGTTTAGTAATTTGCATTGTTCCGCGCTTACACACCCGCGACAATGTGACATAAAGCCGATTTTGGGATGCCGCTCTCAGATTGATGTACACGAATATGGATAATATGTACATTGGTGATATACTCGCCGCAACGGAGTAAGTTTCATGACGACGGCAGCCAAGCGATCCCACAAACACTTTCAGTTGGACTCCACCAAGATTAAGCGCGCGCAAAGAGCTTTGCGCGCCAAGACGGAAACTGAGGCCATTGAGCGGGCTCTGGATTTCGCGATTGCAGAACACGAGAAGAACCGCTTGGTCTTCCAGGCTACGGAACGTTTCATTAAGAGCGGTATTGAGATCAAGGACGTCTACGGCACCTTGGTTGGTTAGATGCAGCCGGCACTCTTTGATACCTCCATATATATAACCGCGCTGCGTCGGGGAAACGAGGCAGCGCTCGCCCTCAGACGGCTGGCCGCCGATGCACCACTGTGGTTGAGTGCAGTTGTGCTTGAAGAGCTGTACGCCGGCGCTGGTGACCGGGAGCGACGCATAGTTGAGCGACTGGAGCGAGACTTCGACCGGGTCAAACGAATCCTCGTGCCCAATCTCACCGACTGGACTCACACTGGACGTGTGCTTGCCCGGTTGGCAACCAAGTACGGCTATGAACAAATCGGACAGGGACGGCTCACTAACGATGCGCTGATTGCGATAAGCGCCGGGCGTTTGGGCATCCAGGTGCTTACGGCTAATGAACGCGATTACCGGCGGCTAGCTGAATTCCGCCGATTTCAGTGGCGGGTGATCGGCATCTAAGACAACACCGCCACAAAAGCATTCGTCTGCCAACCTTGTCGTACGCACAACTCGGGTCAAACAAATCCATTCGCGACCTGGCTTGAGGTCATCGCGGCAAAGTAACAGCGATGGACTCCGGTCCTGACCTCCCTGCATCAGGCGACAGGCGAAAGACGATTCTTATGTTCTCATGTCCTATCTCGATTCTCTGCACAACGGTTCGAATTACCTCTCGCTTGCGATGCCAGTCAGAGTCCGCCAGGCCCGGCCCGACGGTTGCCGAGAGTTCACGAAGCCGCGCGACTCCGAGTCGCAGATGCTCCATTTGGTCAATGTCGCCCGAGTAAGCCTGAATCTGAGTATCAAGCTCAGCGATACGGCTCCTGGTTCGAGCCATTCGAGGCGTGAACTGATCCTTTGAGATCAGTCCCTCCGTGAAGCTGTCAATAAGGCGTTCCAGCGCATATTGTTGTTTGAGACGCTGGGCCTTCAGCGCTCCGGCGGTTTGCAGGGAAGCAACTGCATTGTTGCTTTCCTTAAAATCTCGCTCCAGCTTCTCGGGATTTCTCAAAAGATCGCAGACCTCACGCCAGACCGCTGCTTCCAGGAACTCAGCCTGGATCTGGCGATTGGTGCAAATACGCTCTCCTCCGAAGCGGTAGCCGTCCGTGCCAGAGCAGCGATAGTACCGATAGTCCTTCAGGCTATGTTCAGGTCCACGCTCACGAGTCGTCTTGCCGTAATACGCGTAGCGGCAAATTGCACAGCAGGCGAGTCCCTGTAAGAGGTGACCAAGCGTGCGCCGGCCCAAACGAACTCGAGCTCGGTTCTCCCCCAGTTGCTGCTGTGCTGCGCGGAACAATCTTTCGTTCACTAACGCTGGAACGGGTACGAATACCCACTCCTTGGAATCAATCGCCACCGGCGCGTTGCTTCGCCGTGGTTCCGCTGGCCGCCCGCGCGGTGGTCGGGGGCGAGTCTTCCTCGTTCTGGGCATCATTCGGGTTTTGCCGTAGGCCGCCTGGCCAATATAGGCGGGATTTTGAAGAATGTGCCAAACCGCCTGTCGGGACCAGACACGCCTTCCAGATGCTGTCAACGCGCCCGCCTTTTGTAGCCTCCGACAGACTTCGTGCAGACTGCAGCGGTCGCGTCCGATCCAGGAGAAGATTTGTTGAACGATGCGTGCCTGCTCCGCATTCGGCTCAAATCGGGCCTGCCCTCCGCCCTCGCGGATAGAGATGTACCGGTATCCAAATGGCGCGCCAGACATGACATTCAGCGAGCCGCTCTGCGCGGCGTGCCGCTTGCCGCGCCGACTCCGCTCCATGAACTTGGCGCGCTCGTACTCGGCAATGATGCCCTGCATTTGGAGCAGCAAGTCGTCTTCCGGGCTCTGCCCAAGCGGCCTGTTCAAGAAGACCAACTCGACATTAGCCCGCCGCCACTCGTCCAAGAGCAGAACTTGGTACGCATAGTTGCGGGCCAGTCGGTCGGGCGAATGGACATAGATTCGGTCGATAGCGCCGACGGCGGCTAAGTCCCGCAGTCGATCAAGCGCTGGCCGAACCAGAGTAGCGCCGCTGATCCCATCATCGACAAACTGTCGCTCCGGCGGGACAGGTGCCCCGTCACTTCGCGCTCGCTCCGTGAGCGCAGATATCTGACTTTCGATTGTGTGCGCGACCGCTTGCTGTTCGCTGGAGACGCGCGCGTAGAAAGCAGCTCGAATGCTCGTCATAAAAGCCTCCCTGAGGGAGGCTTTTAGACCGCATGGCAACTAAGGCCCAGGTTTTGAGCTTTGAATTCAACCTAAAGGAGAACCACACTGATGTCAGAAACCAGCACACTCATCTCATGCACTGGCAAGATCACTCGTGCCGAGCTGGCACAAATTCCAACTCCTCCATCAACCGCAACGCATGTTCCGATTCCTCACGTTGCAGTCGTGGAGGCGCTGGTTGACGCCCTGAGTCACCGCCAAATCTCCGTTGTCGATGAGGAGTACGCGGTATCGACAGACGGAATGGAAATGTTTGGCGTCCTGGACTTGGCCACCGGCTTCGACGGGTGTCGATTCGCGATAGGAATCAGAAATGCGAACAATAAGCGGTTCCGGCTGGCATGCACAGTCGGGCTGCGGGTCTTCGTGTGCATGAATCTCGCGTTCAGGGGAGATTTTAGCCCCGTTTTGGCGAAGCACTCGAAGCATTTGTCGCTCGAAGACACACTCTCGATCGGTGTAGATCGAATGCAGCGGAACTTTGAACCGATGCGTCAGCAGGTCGAGAGCTGGCGAGCACAGCAGTTGTCGGCCGAGGTAGCAAAGCTGACAATCTACCGAGCGTTCATCGAAGGGGATCTGGATGTTCCGCGGCACCTGGCACGGAGAGTACACAATCTCTACTTCAATCCTCACCACGAGGAGTTCCAACCCCGGACCATGTGGAGTCTTTCGAATGCGTTCACGTCGGCATTCAAGGAACTCGACCCGATTCCGCAATTTCGCGCCACGGCAAAGCTGGGAAGATTTCTTGTGACTGCTCCCGGGGCGTAGTCTCCGAGAGCATCAGACATGAAAACTCATGTGAAAGGCAGGTTCATCTGGGCTTTGTTGCTGCTCCTCCGACCTTGCAGTTCTAGAAGCTAAACTTCAGTGCGAGTTGGATGATGCGCGGGCCGGAGCTCACGCCGAGGATGCGACCGAAGTCGCCCGAGCTGAGGATGCGCCCGGTTACAGTGTCAACGCTGCCGCCGGTTGCGGAAACGGTGCTGATGTCGCTGATGGGATTGTTGCGATTTGCATGATTGAACAGGTTGAAGAAATCCGCACGAAACTGAAGGCTGGACGATTCGCGAATCGGCCAGCGCTTCAGCACGGAGAAATCCACACAGCTTTGTCCCGGTCCCCGCAGCGCGTTGCGGCCGACGTTTCCGATGTCCGTTCCCACATCTCCCGCCAAAGCGTTCGGATCATGAGCGCTGGGAATTGGCTGGCCCGGTTGGACGATGGCCATCGCGAATGCATAGGGGTTGAAGTAGTAGCCTGGAGGAACACTGCTCATCGCAGTCTGCCGGTTTGCGCCCGGCGCCCAGTTAGGGCGAGCGCCTGTCAGTCCATACAACGAGCCACCAGCCGGGTCCACGATGTCGATTGGCAGACCGGACATCAGTGTGACAATTCCTGAGACTTGCCAGTTGGCCAGCAGCCACGATGCCGCTGTAGAACCTGCGGCGAAGTGCGGTTTGGGCATGTCCCACGTCCAGGCTGCGGCAAAGCGTTGCGGGCGATCAAAATCCGAGACACCACGGTTGGCACGCGGATCGAGTTGGTTTCCCAGAATGCCGGCTGTGTCGTAGGCAGAGCTTGTGTCAATGGAGCCGTTCGAGTTCGCACCACCACCAGGGCCGGACGCGTTATCAATCGACTTGGAGAACGTGTACGCGGCCTGAAACTGCAGTCCATGCGACATACTTCGGTTTACAGACACCTGCAGCGCGTGGTACGTGGATTGCGCATCCGTCCCGTTCAGCGCAAAGAAAGCGGTCTCAACTCCCTGCATCGGCGCTCGCAGCAAGGCATTGTCGGGTGTGTTCGTGGTGATAACGTCCCCGGTCACCGCATTAACGATCGGTCGCGTCAAGGTCGCAATCTGGGCCTGGTTGATCCCTGCGAAGCGATACAGCCGCACTCCGCGCGTGCCGACATACGCAACCTGTAGCGTCTGTTGCGGGCGAGTTCATACTGCACGCTGGCATTGAATTGCTGGAAGTATGGCGTACGGTTGTTGCGATCGAGATAGCTCCCTGCCAGGAGAATGCCCGGCTAAGTTACGGGGTAAAGGTTCTGCGGAACCACGAATATCGGCCTACTTGGTCTTCAGAGCCGCAATGTTAACTTCTGGAAGCCCCACGCGGCGCACCAGGTCCTTGAACCTCGGATCGGAGCGCAGGGCGTCCCATGAAGGCTCCACGTTTAGGTAAACGATGTGGTCGTCGTGTTCCCGAAACGCCCGTTCCAGCCACTGAAATGCGAGTTCGTTGTCTCCGAGGCGGGCGTACGCCTGAGCCACCATTACGGGCCGGTTCATGCCGTTGCGATCAAGCGCTAGCGCCCAGGCCCGCAGGGCAGCGCGATAACCGAAGGCCGCGTAAGACGCGGCCACGTCGTTGGAAGATTTGGGGAATCCAAACAGGGCCAATGTTTTCTGCAACTCGGCGACATGCTCCCTTTGCATCCCCTTTCTTGCGTAAAGGTCCGCCAGATCGACGTGAGCATAGCGATCATCGGGATTAAACTCGAGGTATCGCCGTAGTTCTGCGATGCTCCGGTCCTCGTAGCCGGGTGGCGCAACGTAGCCGAAACCTAGGTAATGGATAGGCATAGGACGGAGTCGTTTCGCCAGTTCGTACTCTGCTCTACCCTCGTCCACGCGCCCCGTTGCGGACAAGTAACGAGCGAAACAGCTGTGCGCCCCTGCGCTGTTCGGATTCAAATCGATAGCTCGTTTGAATTCCCGGCCTGCACCAACAAAGTCCCACTCGTAGAAGAACTTTACTCGTCCCATCGTCACGTGAGCATCGGACAGGTCCGGATCGAGCGCCAAAGCCTTTTCCGCCGCAGTTCGAGCCAATGGCATTCTCTGGTTCGCAGGCAACAGGAGTCCCTCATAAGCATCTTCCAGATTGAGGTAAGCTCTCGTGAACGTAGGATCTTCGGCGATGGCGTGCTGGAAGAATGAGATTGCGATCTCTCGCTCATGATCGCTAACGCCCCCGCCGGAACCATTCAAGTGATATACGCCCCTGAGATTCGCTTCGAGGGCTGTGACATTCACTGAATTGTGGGTGTCGAGCAGGGCTCTCTCTTCGGGAGTTGTCTTGATCGTGACCTCGTTAGCGACACTTCTGGCGATCTCACTCTGCAGCCCGAGCACAGGGACCCCAGCCTTCTTGTTGGCGCCAGCCTGTGGAATGAAGGGCATATGCCAAAATCCTTGCCGCCGCAGGCTGAAGCCCCATCCGCCGGCCAGCACCAGTAACAGCACTAAGGCCACCATCTCCGTCTTGCGCCGGCGAACAAACTTCCTTGTCCGGTATTGCAAAGTGTTGGGCCGGGCCTTCACCGGCCGATCTTCCAGGTGGCGTGCAATGTCCTCAGAGAACTCCTCCACGGAACGGTAGCGGCGCTGCGGCTCTTTGTGCAGCGCCTTCAGCATGATGTTGTCCAGGTCTCCCTTGAGCCGGCGCCGTAACTTCTCCAAAGGCACGCCGCGCGCCCGGCTCACCCCGTCGGGCGTGACCACATGGCCGCTGGAGCCCTCCGGCCCCTGGTCCGGCTCCGCTCGCGTGACGATCGTGCTCGGCCGCTCCGCCTCGGTTTCGCAAATCACCCGCTCCACTTCCGCCGCCGTGTAGCTCTTGAACCGGTAGGGCCGGTGACCGGTCAGCAACTCATACAGCACCACCCCTAGCGAATAAGCGTCGGAGGCATAGGTGATTTCATCTCCCCGCGCCTGCTCCGGGCTGGCATACGCCGGGGTCATGTGGTGTATGCCGACGGTGGTCATCAGCCCCATCTCCGGCGACAGCTCGCGGTTCAGTAGCTTGGCTATGCCAAAGTCCAGCAGCCTGGGGCTGCCGTCGGCGGTCACCAGAATGTTGCTCGGCTTCAGGTCGCGATGGATGATGCGGTTCTGGTGAGCATGCTCTACGGCTCCGCAGACCGTGCGGAACAACTTCAGCCGTTCTTCCACCGTGAGCTGGCGCTGGTCACAGTACTCGTCAATCGCCTGGCCGTCCACATAATCCATCACCAGGTAGGGCAGACCCTCTTCCGTGGTGCCGCCGTCCAGCAGTTTCACAATGTTGGGATGATCGAGCGCGGCCAGGGTCTGGCGCTCGCTGCGGAAGCGCCGGCACAAGGCATCGTTCGCCAGTCCGGGGTGGATCAGCTTGATGGCGACGCGCTTGCGGTATTGATCGTCGGCGCGATGGGCCAGATACACCGTCGCCATGCCGCCAGAGGCGACGGACTCCACAATCTGGTAGGCGCCCAGGCGGCGCCCCAGCATGCGGTCAGGTTCAGGTTCTGCTTGTGCCTCGTCGGTAGGATCCTGCGCGGCGGCCAGCAGCGATTCCACTTCGGCGCGCAGCGCTTCATCGCCGTTGCAGGCGTTGTCGAGAAAGGCTTTGCGCTCTGCGGGGTCCTGCTCCAGCGCGTCGCCGAACAGGTCCTTGACCTTCTGCCAGCGGACGGCGGCGTCCTCGAGGGCCGCTTCAGCAAGCTCTCGCCCCAAGCCGGAATTGCCATCGTCGGGTCCCATAAGTGCAGGTGGCAACAATGAAATGAGACGATGACTTGAAACCGGTAGCACAAGTGGCTAACCGGATCCTCTGCGGCGGGCAAAAACCCACACCCTGATAAAACCTGAAAGAAAACTGCCGGAAGTATACATCCATTGTCCCCTTTTCCCTCGCCTTTCCGCGTTAGTGAATAAAGGGGCAACGAATACGTTGCGAACGGGTATGCTTGGCTGGGCTTACAGTTCGGCGATGCAAATCGATGGGGATGGAATGCCTATGGGACCCCGCTCCGAAGTGACGTTGCTGCTGAGAAGGCTGAGCGTGGGAGACAAGAGCGCTCTCAACCAGTTGATGCCGCTTATCTACACCGAGCTGCACCAGTTGGCGTCCAGTTACATGCGCCGCGAGCGTCCGGGGCACACGCTGCAAACGACGGCCCTGGTTCATGAGGCTTACCTGCAGTTGGTCGGGCAGGAAAACGCTCACTGGGAGAATCGGACTCAGTTCTTTGCTGTGGCGGCACAACTGATGCGGCGGATCCTGGTGGACCATGCCAGGGCGCACCATGCGGCGAAACGCGGAGGAAACTTGCCTAGACTTTCGCTGGATGAAGCCGTCGTCATGGCGCAGGAGCGGGGCGGCGATCTGTTGGCCATTGACGAGTTGCTGCAAAGGCTGGAGGCCATCGATCCGCAGCAGGCCCGCATTGTGGAGCTGCGCTTTTTTGCCGGCTTGTCGGTGGAAGAGACGGCGCAAGCTCTTTCGATTTCGGACCGGACTGTCAAACGCGAATGGGCCATGGCAAAAGCATGGCTGCAGCGGGAGTTGCAACGAGCGAACCGTGGGGAGTAAGTGAACGGCGGGCAAATCACGTCACAAAGAAAGCTTGCGTTTTGACAAACCAGACTGGAGGAACACATGAGGTTTCATCACGAATGGCTTTTGAAAACAGCGGCAATCGCAGTGATTGCCTGGATGGCTGGAAATGCGGCAGTCGCGCAGAGCAACGCACAAAATTCCGCTGGAGCCCCCACCATAAAAGTGGATTGCAACAAGAAAGGCTCCATCAGTGCAACGCTGGTGCATCTGACGCAAACCGGCAATACCCGCGGAGTGACGATTTCTGTCACGGGCACCTGCAAGGAGAACATCACGATTGGGGCCTTTGACCATCTGGTCATACAAGGCGCGCCCAATGCGACGCTGCAGGACGCATCGAATGGGACCGCACCTGTCGTGCTGATCTTCAGCTCCTACGATGTGACACTGCAAAACTTCACCATCAACGGAGGGGCAGTCGGCGTCAACTGCATCGGTGATAGTTATTGCACGCTGAGTTTCAACACGATTCAGCAGTCGGCTTTCGCCGGCGTGCGGTTTGCGCGTTCCCACGGCATTCTCCAGAGCAACAACATCCTGAACAATGCGGGCGCGGGAGAGGTGCTGGCTAACAACAGCAACGTGGCATCGCTCTCAAACCAGATCACCAATAACGGTGCCCAAGGCATCGGTGTGGTTGCGGACAGCTACCTGCTCGATAGTGGGGACACCATCCAGCACAACAACCTGGCTGGCATACGCGCGCAAGAAAATTCGGTAGTGCGCGCCGACACCCTGACCATCAGCGGCAACGGCACAGATGGAGTGCACCTTGAATCGGGCGCCGCCGCGTCATTCCTAGGTGCCGACGTGATAACCGGCAATGCCGGCAATGGTGTAGCCGTCCACGATCTCGCGTTCGCGAGCTTCTTCACTGACGGCAGTGAAAACATTAGCGGGAACCTGACCCAGCCCGATGTTGCCTGCTACCCACAATTCTCAGCTACGCGAGGCGCGGGCGCGGTCGGAGGCACTACGAATTGCGTGGAGCCCTAGCAAACAACTTTCTAACTGGGACGCTTTCATCTCTGGGGGAAACCGTGAAGACGCTTCGAATCACTCTCGTTTCTTTCGCCTTAGCCTTGTACGCCTATTCCCTAATTGCTCAATCTGCAGTGAGCACCGGCCTTGGGAGCTCCGCAGCAGCTTCGAATTGCGCGGCTGCTCAGGCGCCAAACGCCAACCAATTGGCGCTATTGCGTTGGTACAACGCGAACCTCAGTGCGAATTTTATCGTCGGTGGAAATCCAAATGGCATGGCATTTGACGGTTCAAGCGTGTGGGTCGTGAATCAGAGCGCTAACTCCGTAACAAAGTTGCGAGCCAGCGACGGCGCCGACCTGGGAACATTCCCCGTCGGAACCGTTGCGGGGTATACCGCTTTCGATGGCGCAAATATCTGGGTCACAAATCTCCTCGACGGAACTGTCAGTAAGCTTCGCGCCAACGATGGCGCGAACCTTGGAACATTTCACACAGGAACATTTCCTTGGGGCATCACGTTCGACGGGACCAATATTTGGGTGGGCAACATCCTCGATAACACCGTAACCAAACTACGGCCAAGCGACGGCGCAACCTTGGGAGTATTTCCCGCCGGCCCCAACCCCATCAGCATGGCGTTCGATGGCAACAATATCTGGATTTCCAACCAAGGCGGGGCGAATACAGTGACCAAGCTTCGCGCCAGCGACGGGGCATTGCTGGGGACATTCTCTGTGGGAGTGAATCCAGTGGGTGTGGCATTTGATGGATCCTCGATTTGGGTCGTCAATTACACCGGCCAAACGGTGACCAGGCTTCGCGCTAAGGATGGCCACAAAACGGGAACATTCCGCGTTGGCTCCAAGGCGAATTTCATAACGTTTGATGGAACCAACCTTTGGATCACAAACACAGGGGACAACAATGTGACCAAGCTACGGGCATGCGATGGAGCTTTCCTGGGAAATTTCCCGACAGGCGTAGGCCCGCTTGGCATTGCATTCGACGGAGCAAACATCTGGGTGAGCAATGCTCTAGACGGCACGATTTCGAAGATGTAGCTCGGTGCTCCAGCCAGACTGCCGTCTGTAGCTCCGGAATTTTTCCGTAGCGGGAAACCGCTACAACTTATCGGTTTGGCTCGCGTTGTGGCTCCTGTTCGACCACCCCTCGGGCCTACACGGCCAGTGGTCAGGGTCAGCTCTGTTTTGTTTGTGTCTAAGAATTAACTTTCACTAGGAGGCATCGTCATGATGCGAGCATTAGCTTTGGCAACTCTTCTTCTCTCAACAATTTGTGCAGCCGCAGCCCCCACACCAACTGTCGATTGCAATAGAGGTCGATCTTTAAACGCCGCTCTTGCCAAAATAAACAAGTTTTCGCCGGCGACCGTGGTATTCACCGGAACTTGCACCGAGTATGTGACGGTGGACGGATTCAACAACTTGACGCTGACCGGCGTGCAGGGTGCCACCATTCAGCAACCCAACACGACTCCGCCAACGAACTCGGCCTTCGTATTGTCCGTGAAGGCGTCACGAAGTGTGACTCTTTCCGAATTTGCTGTCCACTCCCAGGCATCGGTTTTTTCGTGTATCGGCATTGTAGGGGGAAGCACGGATATCATGCTTCGCGACATAACCACTGACGGTGCCTGGGGAATCGTCATGGATGAGGCCAGCCAGGCATGGATCGTCAGGGCAACGGTAAACCTCGCTTACGGATACGCTGCGATTGCGCTCTTTGATCAATCTGACGCGCACATCGTAGACGGCTTGCTGCAACGCCCGGCAAGCAGCGGCTTCAACGCCGGCTTACTCGTCGAGTCAGGTCACGCCACCGTGCAGGGACTCACGATTCGCGATATGCAACAGAGCATCAACGTCAACTCGAGCGGAAGCGTTGATGTGTCGCATTTCGACCCGACAGGCGGTAGCGTAAACGTAATCATCGACAACCCTTCCGGCACAAACTATTACGGTGCCTTGGTGAGTGATGGCTCGTCTCTCAACATATCTAGCGCCAAGCTGCTCATCACGAACGCTGGTCAGCCGTGGGGAGGAGATACCGGAGGGGTCTTAGTTACCAACGGCTCCACGCTCAGTGCGGGCTCAAGTCTGGTTGTCTCGGGTAGCCAGAGCCAGGGCGTCGTTGTGAGCAATAACTCTCACGCCGAATTCGGTGGCTCGAGCATCACGGGGAGTGCCCACGGAGGTTTGGTCGTCGCGAACCTCTCCACCGCCACCGCGCACTCGTCTAATCCGCTGACCGTGATTGGTTCCAATGGAACCGATTTGTTCTGCGATTCCCGCTCGCAAATCGCCGGAACGGTAAACATCGCAAACTCCAGTGTCGTGAACTGTAACAACTTGATTCCTGGCATTTACCAGAATCTGCCCTAGCCTGCTTGATTCAGTGACGCCGCGAGTTGTGGGCAAGTCATCCGAACCGAAACCCGAGTTGTCGCCAGTCACACCTTGGCCGGGACCTAAACGTGGGAGGATGCATGGCTTTCTGTTCGTCCGCAAAAGATAACCTGATGCTTGCTCGGGGGTTTGCAGCCCTTGCGCCGAATTCCCGCAACAAGGGAAAAAACTCAACTTCGCAAATAATCGCGAATCGCAAACCAACCCCACAAGGAGGAATCCATGAGCACGAAAAGCACGTTAATCACCCTCACAATTCTGCTGCTCACCGCGAGCTTGAGCTTTGCCGACGGTCCCCGCTGCTCAACAAAGAGTGTAGCCGGCGATTGGGGACTTACTCTCACCGGCACGATCCTGTTGCCAACAGGCGCGGTTCCGGCGGCGGCCGTCGTCAGCGCCAGTGTGGATAAAGACGGGAACGCTACTGGCACCGAAGGGCGGAACGTCGGTGGCGGCTACGCCGATGAGACATTAGCAGGAAGCTGGACGGTAAATCCAGATTGCACCGGTAGCCTGACTGTCAACTTCTACGAGTCGGGCCAACTGGTGCGCACATCCGTCCTCACGATTGTGTTTGACGATAACTCTAAGCAAGTGCGTATGGTTCAGAAGTCACTGACGCTACCTGATGGCACACAGCTGCAGGTGGTCATCACTGTTGAAGGGAGAAAGCAGTAGGAACCTAATAACCGCTCGCGCAATCGTCGCCTACACCGAGTAGGGCAACTTTGCTCGCTCTTCCCGTTCTTGTGGTGACTGCAATCACGCCTCATTGGTTCGGTGCGACCACGGCCCTCAGGAATCCGTACGGGACAGGCGTAGTGTTTACTGCTGGACCGAGGCTGCCGGTCGCCGGATCACACGGGAGAGAAGAGTCAAGGTTGGGAGACCATGAAAAGGAAACAGCCTCTTATCCGTGGGAGTTTGGCACTCTTACTCCCTGTGCTGTGTAATCGCTCAATCAAACCTCTAGCGCGCTCGGACCTCGGGAGCTTCGTCGTCGGCTACATAATGACCTGGCTCGCGCTCCTCCCGTGTTTCACGACCTTCCTGGTATTGGCAGGGTGTGGGGGGAAATCGGCAACGCAGGCTACCGCGCCGCCGCCGCCGCAGCAGCCGTCGCTCTCGTCCAGCAAGTTAGGTCCTCACGTACTTGGCGACCCGAATAACGCTGGCGCTATGACCATTCTCGGCGCATGTCCTCGGGTCGCGAAGTGGGTTCTCCCTTACGCGGGAACCGACCTGGCCATCTCCTATTACAAGGGCCACTGTCCGGGCGGGACCGTGGTTCTCAGGGTCTATGTTTCTCCCTCCATGGCCACGTACAGCCCTGCGAACGATCCCGTCGCTTCAGCTAACGATTTTTGGAACCACATGATGGCTCAGGGCCTGAGTTCGGCAGGCCAGCCAAACCAGATCGACTGGCTGGAGGGGCCAAACGAACTGGACAATCTGCCGAACTGGTACAACGATCCGAACACGGCCACATGGCTAGCCTCGTTTTGGTCAACGCTCGCTGATCTC
>Ga0306921_10005733_pt1 | contig 12918 bp, 19 predicted proteins | sample sta12Cox44000080_FD_203760 | JGI IMG/M metagenome (GOLD analysis project Ga0306921, IMG submission 203760) | Lab enrichment of tropical soil microbial communities from Luquillo Experimental Forest, Puerto Rico - statoxic.12C.oxic.44.000.080 (v2)... | ecosystem: Environmental > Terrestrial >... | reverse complement strand
GAAACCGTCGAGGTGCATCACACCTGGGTTGCCGGCGAACGTGAATAGATTTCCGGGGCGCAACTACGCGAGCATATCTCACATTCCGGCACCTTTGCTAACGTAGTCAAATCTCACAAGAATTCTCAGAAACCCTTGCGGCACACTAATAACTGTCGTTATCGTTGGTTATTGATGATTAGCCTGTGTTGCACTATGTTAGCTATACGGTGCAACACCGGTGCAACACGGCCAACTACGCGAGCAGCACCGCTAACTACGCGACGGGGGGACACATGAGAAAGGAAATCACGGTTAGATCGATCGCGGGCTTGGAAAGAGAGGGCGGCCGGATCACCGACAGCAAGATCCGCGGCTTTGTCGCCCGCTGCCTGCCGAGCGGCAAAATCCAATTCGGCTACCAATACGGCTCGCGCCAGGCGCGCCGTTGGATCTCAATCGGATTGCTCGGCGAGGTCAGCGTTGCCGAGGCGCGGCGTCGGGCTCAGAAATACGCCGGCCAGGTTTCCGATCACCGCGACCCGGCGGCCGAGTTCAAGATGGAGACGGCGCGATCCGAAAACACCGTCGACCACGTGCTCGATAAATGGATCAAAGCCCATGTGTCGAAGTTGCGCACCGCCAAAGCTGTCGAGGCCGGTCTTGCCAACCATGTGCGGCCGGTGATCGGCGATAAGGTAATCTACGATCTCAAGCGTGCCGACATCATCAATTTGCAAGAAACGATTGCGGACAAGTATCCGCGCATGGCCGAGATACAGATTGGCTGGCTACAGTCGGCCTTTAAGTGGTGGCAGCGTAAGGACGAAGAATTTCACTCGCCGATCTTCGAGGGCATGGTCGAGAGCCAACGTAACCCGCGTGATCGCATCCTGACGAGTGCGGAGATTGTCGACCTCTGGCGTGCGCTCGACGAGCTCGAGCACGTGCCCGAGCACTTCGCGGCCTACGTCAAGGTTTTGTTCCTCACCGCCTGCCGGCGCTCCGAGGTTTCGGAAATGCACACGCGCGAGCTCGAATGCGGCAACCAGCATGCAATGATGGGCGGCGGCTGCACCAAAAAGGCAACCTCGTGGACAATCCCGGCCTCGCGTTACAAAACCAATAATGCTCATCAGGTGCCGCTGATCCCAGCGATCAAGAAACTGCTGCCCGAGTGCAAGGATGGTTTTGTCTTTTGCAGTGGTAAAAAGCCGATCAGAGATTTCAACCACCCTAAGGCGAAGCTCGATGCTAAAATTGCCGAGATCCGCAAACGTGAGAAGCGCAAACCGATGCCGCGTTGGACGTTTCATGATTTGCGTAGGACAGCGCGCACGATCATGGCGGCGACCGGCGTGCAGCGCGACATTGCAGAGCGCGTGCTCGGCCACGTCATTCCCGGCGTTGAAGGCGTTTACAATCGATGGGAATACCAGGCCGAGAAGGTTGATGCCTTGACGAAATTGGCGGCGCACGTCGAAGGCATCATTGCCGAGGCGCGGCGATCTGCGCCGCCGGCGCCCGGCGCGCGTCTGCAGGTCGTCGGCAGTTGATGATTGGGCTAGGACCAAACCGGGAGTGTTACGGTATTGGTGACGCGCGCACTTTAGTTTAATCGCGACAGTCAATTTGTGCCCATTTCATGCGGCTTTCCGCGGCGCAATCACCAGCAAAATCGCACGTCGAAACAATTAGAGGCCTGTGGATAACGCTGCATTTTGGTGCGTTGCTGGAAAAATTTCGCCGTTGTCCGATCACAGCAAATTTCTTTTTGAGGGAGTTTGCTGATGACAAAGAAACGAGCGCACCGGGCGCGGATCACATTTGAGACTGATCCGGCCCTGTCAGCGTTTTTGGCCGATTGGGCGCGGCAAGAGGGGCGGACGCTATCGGGTCTGATCCGGCGTGTTCTGACCAGGGTAGCGGACGAGCGGCTGGCGGCCCATAACGCAACATTTCGGCGGCGCCGCACCCGCAACGCCAATACCGAAACCACCGAACAATTCGCCAGCACATAACAAACCGCCGCCCGGCTGGAACCACAGCAGAGCGGCGGGGAAAGATACAAATTCAGCGTGCATGCGATTTAAGCGTTTTCCCCCAGCACTGCAACGTACCGCCGCGCGGTCAACCCGAAAGGATGACCGCCATGTTGACCGCCCGCCAACGACTACCGGATCGGCGCCCCTCGCAAGTGTTCGACCTCGAGGCCCTTGGCCTGACGTTCACAGTCACGGCCAGCCGGTTCGATGACGGCAGCATCGCCGAGACATTCATCCAGAACCACAAAACGAACAGCGCCGCCGGCGTGCTGGCGTCCGACTGCGCCATCGCCGCGTCGCTGGCGCTGCAATTCGGCTGTCCGGTCGAAACTCTGCGGCGGGCGTTATCGCGCGATGCCCAGGGCCGCGCGACCGGACCGCTCGGCGCCGCGCTCGACCTACTGACGGTGCGGCCGTGACCGGGCTTCCGAAAAATTGGGCTACGCTGTCGCTCGACGCGCTTTGGGATGCGCTGAACCATCCAAGCCGTTTCGCAACACCGCAAAGCGTCATTGACGCCATCGTTTACAGCGTCCGCGCCCGCGGCGTCACGGCACTGGAGGAGACGAACATCAAAGAGCGGCTCGCAAGCTGCGATGAAGCCGCCATGAAGCAGATCCGCGACCGCATCGAGAGAATGCGCGGGAAGGGTTTGCTGCCATGAGCCCGCGCGAATTCACCGAAGAAGAAAATAGAATACTGCGCGAGGCGCTCCGCACTGATAAGCGCGACACCTCGAAGCAGTCGAGCAAAGACGAACAGCATATCGCCGAGCTCGCCAAGTTGTCGCCGCTGAAATTCGCGCAATGCAGCAAACAGGAGGCCAAGGATCTCGGCATCACCCTGGGAGAACTGAATAAGCTCGTCAAAATGCAGCGCGCGCGTAATGAGAACGATGTCGGTCAAGGCCGCCCGGTAAAGATCACCGACGTCGAGCCCTGGTCAGAGCCAATAGAAGGCGAACGCGTGGCATCGGCGCTGGCGGTAGCCCTGAGGCAATACATCGTGCTGCCGGAAATCTCCGCCGATGCGATTGCGCTCTGGGTGCTGCACACTTGGCTGGTGAATTGCTTCTTCGTCTCGCCGCGCCTGGCGCTTACCTCGCCCACCAAGGGCTGCGGCAAGACTACAGTGCTGCGGTTTCTCAATCAGGTGACGCGCCGGCCAAAGCGAGCGGGCAGCATTACACCGGCCGCGCTGTTCCGCGTCGTTGAGCAGTGCCAGCCCACTATCATCCTCGACGAGACGGAAAAATACATCGAGCCGCTCAGCGAGTTTCACGCATTGCTGAATGAAGGCCACTGCAAGGGATCGAGCATCATTCGCGTCCTCGGCGAGAAGAACGAGATGCGAGAGTTCGAAATTTTCGGCGCTGTCGCATTCGCGCGCAACGGTCGAATGCCTGATGACCTCGAACAGCGTTCCATCGTCATCGAAATGGAGCGCCGGCGAGCCGAAGAAAAAACTTTGGAACTGCGAGAAGATCGCTGCGGCGCGCTGCAAAACCTCGCCAGGATGTGCGCCAGGTGGACCGGCGAAGCTGCCGAGGTCATCGCTGGGCACGACCCCAACATGGGCGGTCTGTTCAATCGGGTCGCCGACAACTGGCGACCGCTGTTTACCATTGCCGACATGATCGGCTCGGACTGGCCGGAGCGCGCGCGCCAGGCCGCAGCGGCGCTGATGCCCAAGGAAAGCGAAGCCGTCGGTCCAATGGTGCTCGCCGACATCGGCGTAGCCTTCGCCGACAAAGACAGGATGTGGTCGGAAACCATCTGCACGTCGCTTGCAACCATGGAGGGACGACCATGGGCCGAGTGGAGCAAGGGCAAGCCAATAACGCCCAATCAACTCGCCCGCCTTCTCAAGGCTTGCCATGTTCATCCCGAACTCGTTCGCGTCGGCGGCGAGGTCAAGAGAGGCTACCACCGGCACCAGTTCGGGGAGCTTTGGATACGTTACGGCACAACTTTTCCCGGCGAAGGGGGTTCTGAACCGTTACACCGTTACAAAGACGATGAAACCTGCGCTTCTCACACTTCCAAACCGTTACAAGCCGATTTTGATGTAACGGTTCGAAATTGCGAGAAATCCAATAACGACGCGATTTGTAACGGTGTAACGGTTGAAAAGGGGGTTAGCGGCGAAAATCGCGAAATTCGGCTCGGCGACGAGCCGGAAGCCGAACGCCACGACGACCCCGAGCTCGTGACCGACACCACCTCCGACACCGGACCGGACGACGCCGACACGGCTCCAACCGAGTTCGGATCGATCCCGAAAGATACGCGCGCGCAAGTTGAACCGCCGGCCGACGACCTCACGATCCCGCCCAATCTCGACCGTCGCCCCAAGCCCCGACAGGACGGCCCGTGGCCCGGCACTTACCCGTCCGACGACGACATCAAAGACATCGAGGCCGGGAAGTTCAAATAACCAGCAACAGGAGCATCAAGCGATGACCGACGAACGCCAAACCGAGTGTAACAACAAGGGGGAAGTGGAAATGACGCACGATAGACTGATGGAAAAAGCCGACGCCATTTTCGCCATCATCAAAAGGCGCGACGCGCTCTATTTTGACGCTCGCAAGTTCGGCGAGATGACGCCGAGCGAGCAAGCCGAATTAACGGACCACTGCAGGGCGGTCGAGACAGCCTGGGGGATGGTCCCTGATGAAATTCCGAATTGGCCCGAGGTGACAGTCGCAGTCGCCATCGCCCTGCTCATGTTGCTTGGCGGATGCAAACAATATGCCGCCGTCAACCGCGAGGCCGAGGTCTTCTACCAGGAACGCAAGGAACGTGAGGAAGAGTTGGAACGGTGGCGCGAAGAAAACGCCGACGATATACCCTTTTGATCATCGTCGAGACGTTCAGCTACTTGCGCCCCGATATATTGGGGAAGTGAAATGACGATTGACTGTGCCTTCTATGGCTTTCTCGCCGCCGACGCCGATGCCCGCACCTCCAAGGCCGGCAAGCCGTGGACCAGGCTACGGGTCGGCGTCGGCCGCGATGACGACATGCAATGGATCAACGTCGCCGTGTTCGGTAAAGCCGCCGAGACTGCCGCGGCGTTGAAGAAGGGCGACAAGATCTACGTCGAGGGCAGCATCAAGCTCGACACCTGGCGCGGCAACGATGGCGTAGAACGCCGCGGGCTGGCCGTAGCCGCATTCAAATGCGAGCAGACGCATAAGATCGGCCGCGCCCGCGACAAACGCACCAGCGACCACGGCAGCGACAACGAACACGAAACCAACAACGACATGCCGTTCGGAGCACCAGCGAGCCGCTGACGTCAGCGAGATGACACTCATGGTGCGTTGCAAGCGCCGCGGTTCACAAGTAGCACAATGTGGACGGGCGGTGGACGGGCGTAGGTAACTAGCAACTTGTTGAAACCTCGACGCTCGCTCAGAACGGCGGCGCAAATGGATTTGCGCGATGCGTTGCGCGCCGCCTTGCTGACGAAGGCAGGGGAGCGTGCGGATGCGGAGCTATCCCCATGACTGACGACCACGAACGGCTCGAATTGAAATTGGCAAAGGCCGCCTACGCGGAGGCCGAGCAGATCAAGAAGGCAGCGGAGCGGGACCGGGCCGCGGCCGAGTATGACCGTGGGCAGATCGAGCACGCCAAGCGCACCATGGAGCAAATGGAGCTGTCGATTGCAGCCCGTGAGCGGAAACTGAAAGAGCTCGGCGAGGACACTCTGTTGGCCCGCGAGAAGGCCGCCGACGACAAACTGAGACAAGCGCAGGAGTTGATGCGGGCATACGACAGGGATCGGCACGCCGCGATGATCTCGCTGCAACAAATCGATGCGCGCGAGAAAGCCGAGCGCGAGGCGGCATAGGCATGGACGATAACCACGATATGGAACACTCGACGCCGGCGCTCGATCACATCACTGCCGCGCTCGCGCTCGTCGACCTGGCCGGCGAGCTCCACGACCTGGCGCTCAACGCCAAAGACTACAAGGCGCGGCTGAAAAAGCTGGCGGCGCTGGAAAAGAAAATTGCCGCGGCGGAACAGAAATTATCCCGGTTACAAACCGAGGCCGCCGGTATTGTCGAGGCGGCGCAAACGCATGCGGCGGCAATTCATGACGCTGCACAGCAGCGGCTCGAGGCCGCCGCGACCGCCGAACAAGAGCTCGTCGAGCGCGAACAGAAAATTGCGCGGCTCGAGGCCGCCTGGCGCTTCATCGGCGAACCGGCAGATGTCATGTCCGGTTTTCGTTCGCCGGAATTTTCGCCGCTGCAAAAGGCCCGCATGGCGCATGGTCAGCGGCCCGGCAAGGATCCTAATCACTTGCTGTTCGCCGAGCCGGACGCGGCGCCGGCGATGCCGATCGATTTGCTGTCGGACACCAGCGACGACCCACACGCCGATCGCCAGGGCGCGCCGTTCCTTGGCGATCTCACCCGCGACGTTTCGCATCACAACAAGCGGCGGGGCGCGCAATGACCTCCGTGCCGCCGCCTGAGATCCAGCGCGCGGCCGCCCAGGTCCGTGCGTGGCTCGACGCGCAAGAGGCTGCAAAAGCGCCGCGCCGCGACTTGCAGCGTGAGTTTGCCGAGCGTCTCGATCGCTGCCGCCAGGTTGATCAATCAAAGATGCCGCCGTGGCGGGATCCGCGGCAGGTGAAAGGAGCCTGACAAATACCCTGGGAGCCTGAGAGAAATCGAAATTCACTTTCGCCACACGGCATAAAAGAAGCGCAAGGCCATGGGGCGCGCGGCATGCACGACGCAAACTCTGTTGCTTGCCCACGAATGCCGGATGGCATCCTTGGCGCGCCATTAAATTCCGACCCGCACAGCCGCGGGTTCAAACAAAGCCCGTACATGCCAGAGAGCTGGCGCCGGCCGCGTGACGAGCCAGCGGTGATGACGCCGCCACACCATCCAGCACCGCACCCGTACACGCCCGCGGCGCAAAAGCAGGCGCCGAACACCTATGGCAAGGTGCGGCGATGACTGACAACGGGGCAAAAGTACCGGCCAGCACTCGGCCAGAAGGCAATACCCAAATGAAGCCGTCCGCGCTCGAGCGCGGCATTGGCGAGAATGTTGCGGCCAAATTGCGCGAGCATCACCCCGAGCAACACAAGCGCATGCGCGAGCATCTAGCACGCAAGCGCACCGAAAGCGGCCACGCCCGCGGCTGAACGGGCAGCGCAATGCCTGAACCTGTCCAAACAAACATCGACGGCAAGTCCGCTGAACCCGAGCTTGACCACGGTACGGTGATTTTTTGGGATGGGCGGTTTGGTTGGGCTCGCGTCGACGCGGGTGGCTCCGACGTTTACCTGGGCGCGGCCGAGGTTGTGCGCGCCGGTCTTGTGCGTCTGGAAATCGGCTCGCGTCTTGTTTTTGAGAAACGCAAGTCCACTCACGGCCGCAAACCCTGGGCCGCTCGCATTCGCCTCGAGGCGCCGGCGTGAAATCATCTGACAAGTTTTCGGCTGACGAGTGCGCGCGCATGCTCAAGCCCGAGCGAAATTTCGGCACTGTCATATCGTGGCACCATGTTCAGGGGCACGGCTTTTTGCGCGCCGATCACGGCGGCGAGTTTTTCATCGGGCGGCGTGATCTCCTACGTTACGGCATTCGCAATTTGGGCGTAGGCCAGCGCCTTTCTTTTGATCCGGCGCGCGACGGTCTCGGCCGCCGCGCCCCGCGCGCCGTCAATATTCGCGTGGTCGTCTAAAGGAGGCGCCGGCGTGACGCGATCAACCAAAAGCCCCGGCGATGACGATCGCATCGCGATGAGCCCAACACCGTCGGATTTGTATTGTTGGCCGAGTTTCAAATTTAAACACGAGTTCCGGCCGGCGGCCGATCCGAACAAATTGCCGGCGCTGCCATATTACGACCGCCATCCCGAACATCGGCCGCGCAAACAATCCCGGCGGCTATTGCGCCGTCGCATAATACGCGGAGGTTGAAATTGGCCGAGGACGCCGAGGACGAGCCGCCGCGCGTCGTGGCGACATTCGATAGTTATGCCGGCATGCTCGAGGCCATTCGTGAGCGCGTGAATGAATTGCAAGTCAGCGGCGAGCGCCTCGACGAATACATTGGCCTGCCTCGCGGATATTACAGTAAGCTCGCGGGCGCCCGACCCATCCGCCGGCTCGGCTGGTTTAGCCTTCATCCGATCCTCAACGGTTTAGGTCTCAAGGGCCAGTTCATTGAGGACCAAGAAGCGACCGCGCGCCTGAAAAATCGCGTGCCACCGCGCAATGGAAGCTATGTGCGTGCCGACGCCACGCATGTTGTTTTGACCTTCCGGTTTATGCAGAAAATTGGCCGCCTTGGCGCGCAAGCGCGGATTGACAATTCAACCAAACAGCAGCGCCGGGAATGGGCGCGCCAGGCGGCAAGGGCTCGCTGGCAAAAAGCCACGCCATGACCGCCAAGTCGCCTGAATTTTCGCCGCCGACGCGACCCCCCGCAAATTCATGTTGAAAAAGTGGGGCCTATACCGGGTCCTGCTTCCTCCTGTGGGAAGAATGTCACGGTTGAGGAGAATTTTCGCCAGTGTCTATGCTGGCCGGTAGCGTGCTCTTACGATCCGATCCGATAGGCCAAACGGGCGGGAGAATTGCGCCATGGCGAATGAGCCGTCGACCTCACAGCCTCACGAAACCATTTTCAGCGAGGAGGAAATCTTCGACGTCAGCTTGTCGACATTTTATGTCTTTGATAGGGAAAACGGCCCCACCGCAGCATGGGCACCGCCGCAATCCACACGCAAAGGGGGTGGCACCTGCATAAGTTGCTAATGCGGAGTTGTGGACCTTTTGGAAGTAGAGAATTGCGCCATGGCGAATAAACTGTCGACCTCACGGCGTCACGAAATCATTCTCAGGGAGGAGGAAATCTTCGACGTCAGCTTGTCGAAATTTTTTGTTTTTGACAAGGAAAACGCCGGAGCACCCCAGCCCACCCGACCCAAGGGTGGCCCCTGCATCGGTGGATGCGGGTCCAGCATAGGCTAATGCATGCCAGTTGCGGGTTTAGAGGCTGCGTTGGCTGCGCTGGTGGCTGTGGATTGATCTGAGGCTTTGCTGATGCCGCCCGGTTGGGCGCGCATAGCCTGACTTGCAGATACTGTGAACAGGTGCCATTCAGTCTCCAGTGCTGCGATACCTTGCGTAAATCAGCTTCCACCGTTTGGCTTGTGAACATTCGCGAACAAAAGCACCGATTTTTACTGACAATAAAATCATTGATAAAGCGGCTTTTGCCGCCGACGTTTTTATTTCTCATTCAAAACCCTCATATTCCGAGAAGATATTTACGAGCACGTTTAAATATTATTCACATCAAGGCGTCACCCCGCTCCCCCTTTAAGAAAGCTCCTCGAATTGGCTACTTACGTGGAATTGATTTCTATGAGGGATCGTCGTTAATTTCGACACTTGCTTTTGCGATGTACGATTACCGCCAGCGCCATGGCGTATACCCTAATCTACTCAAGCCAAGATATTTTGATGAAAAACTTTTTAAGTCGAAATTTTTCATGGAAATGAAAGTTCCAGAAAGCGGCAACAAGCTTCTTACCTCAAGTTTTATTCCAGGAGACTTGAGAAATTCAATTAGCGTTGCAAAAGTTATTTGGCATTCACCAATAGCCAAATTGCCTCGCAATAACGAGGTAATGCCTGGGGATTATTTGTTAAAGGCGAACCATGGCGCCGGGATGTTTAAGAAGATTAGATATCCTCTGAGAGAAGACGAACTTGTCTCTTTGGAAGACACTTGTGAAAAATGGTTACGAAATAAATTCGGACTGACTACTGGAGAGTGGTGGTATAGTACATTTCAAAAGGAAATCCTAATTGAGGAGCAAGTCGGAAGAAGTGAGGATAACGCGATCTCGTGGCACTTTTATACGTTTGATGGGATTATCGGTCTAATTGTGGCGCATAGAAAATTTGAAAGTGACTGGTTAGGTGAATTCAGTTTGTTTGATGAGCACTTTGAAATTTTGGCGTATCCCAAAGTGCGTCGACCGGTTAAAGATATTTGCCTGACGCAAGATACGAAAAGTCAACTTAAACGATATGCAAGTTTGATTGGCAGTCAATTTAGATTTGTTAGAGTGGATTTCCTAGTTGATGATAACCAGAAGATTTATCTTGGAGAATTGACGTTTTGCCCGGGCAACGCGATTAATTTGTTTCTTACGGACGAACTTCAAGCATACTTGGGAAGCTTGTGGTCGCAATAATTTTCCTGATGCCGAGTTTTGGCTTCCCGGACGTCGGGTGATCAGATTAGCTCGGCAGGCGTTGGCCGTCCTTCATTCGCACCTGGGTTGAGGCGTTGACCCAAGATGGCGTCCGCATTCATTGAGCCGATTTGCGCAACAACTCCGGCACCTTGGCGATATTCGCCGCGATCCGCCGCGCCTCCAAACTCATTTGCGCATACACAAACCAGTTGTTGTGCTTCCCGCGGAACACCCGGCACCATCGGGGGCGCCCGCCGAACAAACTACCGAGACCAGCGCCTCATCATCATTGCAACTGACTGTTCCTTCACCGCTCACGATCCGCAGGCCTGCGCTGCCTGCGGAACCCGCCAGCCCTGGCGGACCCTGGTCGCCTTTTGGTCCCGTCGGCCCTGGCGGACCCTGATCGCCTTTTGCTCCTGTCGGGCCTGTCGGACCCTGATCGCCTTTTGCTCCTTTTTCGCCGGGCGGCCCCGCCTGACCCTGCGGTCCTTGTGGGCCCGAACAGGCAACGAGTAGGAAACTCGCAAGCGCCATTACGCCGACTGCTATCTTCATTAGTTCCTCCCTTATCATGCGCATTCGATTTGGATTTAGCGGTCTGGTCAATATTCAGCGGCAGCTTGGCAATATTCGCCGCGAGCCGACGAATGCGCCCTTTGGGGAGTCGGGCGAACCTCTCGCGAACACAAGCATCGCCGACGAAGTGCGCGAGGAGCATCGGCGGCGCGTGCTAGGGAATAGAGGAAACTCAGCGTGATGTGCTAGTTTTCAGCCTGCGCGGGGCCGGTCGACGGACCGTCGCGTCGCGCCTCACCGCCGAGACGCTTGCCCTGCGCTCCTCCTCGGAGCGGTGCAGCGGTGAGCCATGATCCTGATCCCCAAACGTCCGCGTCCCCTCACGTTTGCGCCACGTCCGCTCACGTTTGCGCCATCTAGCTTCGTAGGTGAGACCCCGCAGACTCGTGCCAAGGCCGAACGGGAGTACAAGGAAATTGTGCGAGAGGCGGTGCGGTGTTTCGGGGTCGAGAGGGTCGCACAGCTTAACAAAGAAGTCGCAATAGCACGGAGAGGTAAGAAGCCTAATCGATCACTCAATGACCTCTTGCGCACCGAATGGGAAGCGGACCCAGTAAAGGACCCAAAGGAATTCTCCGAGGCTTTTTACCAGAAATATCCCCAGCAGGCCCAAAGTGCCCCAGCAACTAAGAAGCGGTTGGAGCGTCAGTCGAAGGCCTGGGAGAAGGAACGAAAGCTGAAAGCGCTATTGCAGCGCCCAAGCCTTATCGGCGGAGCGAGAGGGACAGAATAATCCGGTTTAAAATGTCCGGCAGAATGGGACGTTCACACCGCGATTTTTGTTGTTGGCCATCAAAAATGGTTCTACGAATTATTTTTGCCGACACATCGTGGATGGGATCAAATGCCCGCAAAACCTGTTGTTTTCAAAGAAAGCGATGTGCGCCGCGCCCTGCGTGCTGGCAGCAAAGAGAAGTTTCCCATCGACCGTTACGAGATCGCGACGGACGGCACGATCCGCGTCTTTGCTGCGCCGCCCGACACAAAGTTCGGCACAGAATTAGACAAATGGTTGGAGGGGCACCCTGATGCGGGTCAGGCTCAAGGGCGTCAATAGCAGGCGTAAGTGTCTCGCTGACGGTTCTTTCCGAACCTATTACTGGGCGTGGAAGGGTGGACCGCCGCTGCGTGGCGAACCGGGCACGCGTGAGTTTATTGCCAGCTATAACGAGGCCGTCGCCCAAAAGGTGGCACCACGAACCGGCGTGTTGCTGGCACTGTTGTTTCGTTTTCAAGACAGTGCGGAATTTCAGTTTGGCATCTCACCACGCACCCGCCGGGATTACATCAAACAAATAAAGCGGATCGAGAAAGCCTTCGGTGATTTCCCGATCAAGGCGCTCGATGATCCGAGAGCGACATCGATATTTCTGGAATGGCGCGACCGGCTGGCGCAAACCTCGTTGCGGCAGGCCGACTATGCTTATGGCATGCTGTCACGCATTCTCTCGTGGGCGACCAAGCGCCGGCTGATCACGGAGAACCCATGCGCCAAGGGCGGCAAGCTCTATCAGGGCAGCCGCGTCGATAAGGTTTGGAGCGATGAGGATGTGCAGCGGTTTCTCCGGACTGCGCCGCCTTATCTTCACTTGGCAATGCTGCTCGCCATCAATACCGGGCAACGACAGGGCGATCTGTTACGCCTGCCTTGGAGCGCCTATGACGGCACGACGATCAAAATGAAGCAGAGAAAAACCGGGGCTTATGTTCCGATCCCGGTTGCCGATACATTGAAGGCTGTGCTCGATGCCGCGCCAAAAATCTCACCGATCATGTTGACTAGCAGCGAAGGAAAGCCGTGGAGCGAAAGCGGTTTTCAAAGTGCATGGGGCAAGGCAACGATACGCGCCGGAATTCGCGGGCTCACATTTCATGATCTGCGCGGCACTGCCGTCGTGACCTTGGCACGCGCCGGATGCAATGAGGTCGAGATTTATTCGATCACCGGTCACAAGCCGGGCGATGTGCAGGCGATCCTAACAGCCCACTATCTGCCGAGAGATGCGGAAGTTGCTGGCAATGCGATTGCGAAATTGAATCGGTACAGGCGAGGAGATCAAAAG
>Ga0306921_10005729_pt1 | contig 12923 bp, 12 predicted proteins | sample sta12Cox44000080_FD_203760 | JGI IMG/M metagenome (GOLD analysis project Ga0306921, IMG submission 203760) | Lab enrichment of tropical soil microbial communities from Luquillo Experimental Forest, Puerto Rico - statoxic.12C.oxic.44.000.080 (v2)... | ecosystem: Environmental > Terrestrial >... | reverse complement strand
ATCAGGGCGGAGACACGCTCGCGCGCGCGCCGGGCGTCCTCGGCGCTCTGGATCTTGACCACGTCCTTGGCGGTCTCGCGACCGACCGCTTGCGCCACGTCGCCCATGCCGCCGTCGGGCGAGAAGCTCGCGCAGCCCGCTAGCAGCGCCGCCAACGCGGCGGTGAAAACCGGACGCGCCCTCATGGCCGGTCTCCCACGCCGTGCCAGGCCGTGCCGGCCATCACCGGTCGGTAGAGGCGGTTGGCGGTCGGTGCGGCCGCATCGTCCGGGCCGCCGGACGGCAAGGGCGGCGGCGGACTGTCGCCGCAGGCGGCCAGCAGCGCCATCAATGTGGCGAACAGTAAAAACTTCGTGCTCATGGATGGGCCTCCACTGCCGATACGGGTGCGCCACTGAGCTGCCAGCCCTTGACCAGGCTGTAGATCACCGGGATGACGACCAGGGTGAGCAGGGTCGAGCTCGCCATGCCGCCGACCATGGGCATGGCGATGCGCCGCATGACCTCCGAGCCCGTGCCGGTGCTCCACAGCAGCGGCAACAGGCCGGCCACGATTGCCGTCACCGTCATCATCTTGGGTCGCACGCGCTCGACGGCGCCTTCGATGATGGCGGCCCTGAGGTCGGTCGCACCGAGGGCGCGGCTTTCGGCGGCGCAGCGGGCACGGTGTGCCGCGAGCGCGTGGTCGAGATAGATCAGCATCACCACGCCGGTCTCGGCGGCAACGCCCGCCAGCGCGATGAAGCCGACCGCCACCGCGACGCTGAGATTGAATCCCATCCACCACACCAGCCACAGCCCGCCGACCAGCGAGAACGGCAAGGACAGCATGACGATCAGGGTCTCGGTGATGCGGCCGAAGTTGAGGTAGAGCAGGACGAAGATCAGCAGCAAGGTGGCCGGCACGACGATCTTGAGCTTGGCCTCGGCCCGCTCGAGATATTCGAACTGCCCGCTCCAGATCGCGTAGGTGCCGTGCGGCAGCGTGACTTTTTCCTGCACCGCGCGCTGGGCATCGGCGACGTAGCCCGCCAGGTCGCGGTCGCGGAAGTCGACATAGACATAGACCGCGAGCTGGGCGTTCTCGGTGCGGATGGTGGTCGGACCCTGGGTCAGCCGCACATCGGCCAGCTGGCCGAGCGGCAGCATGCCGCCGCGCAGGGTGGGGACCAGGATCTCCGAGGCGATGGTGCGCGGATCGGAGCGCAGGTCGCGCGGATAGCGCACGTTGACCGAATAGCGCTCGCGGCCCTCGACCGTGGTGGTCACCGTCTCGCCGCCCAAGGCGCTGGCCACCGCCTGCTGCACGTCCTCGACCAGCACGCCGTATTGGGCGAGCCTGGTGCGGTCGGGCACGACGTCGAGGAAGTAGCCGCCGTTGACGCGCTCGGCATAGACCGAGGTCGTGCCGGGCACGGTGCGAATCGCTGCCTCGACCTCGCGCGCCACCTTCTCGAGCTCGCCGTAGTCGCGGCCCAGGAGCTTGACGCCGACCGGGGTGCGGATGCCGGTCGCCAGCATGTCGATGCGGGCCTTGATCGGCATGGTCCAGGCGTTGCTGACGCCGGGGAACTGCAGCGCCCGGTCCAGCTCGGCGATCAGCTTGTCGACGTCCATGCCGGCGCGCCATTGCGCCCTAGGCTTGAGGTTGATCACCGTCTCGAACATTTCCAGCGGCGCGGGATCCGTGGCGGTCGCGGCGCGGCCCGCCTTGCCGAACACCGAGGCGACCTCGGGAAACGACTTGATGATCTTGTTCTGGGTCTGCAGCAGCTCGGACGACTTGGTCACCGACAGGCCGGGCAAGGTGACGGGCATATAGAACAGCGTGCCTTCGTCGAGGCTCGGCATGAACTCTGCGCCCAGCCGTTCGGCCGGCCACACCGTGACGCCGAGTGCGGCGATGGCGAGCAGCACAGTCAGGAGCCGCGCGCGCAGCACCACATTGATCACCGGCCGGTACAGCCAGATCAGGAGACGATTCACCGGGTTGCGATGCTCGGGCAGGATGCGCCCGCGCACGAACAACGCCATCAGCGCCGGCACCAGCGTGATCGAGAGCAGCGCCGCCGACGCCATGGCCAGGCTCTTGGTCCAGGCCAGCGGCTTGAACAGCCGTCCTTCCTGGTCCTCGAGCGAGAAGATCGGCAGGAACGACACAGTGATGATCAGCAGCGAAAAGAACAGCGCCGGCCCGACTTCGACCGCGGCGTCGATGATCGCCTGGGTGCGCGACTGGCCGGGCTGCAGGCGCTCGAGGTGCTTGTGCGCGTTCTCGATCATCACGATGGCGGCGTCGATCATGGCGCCGACGGCGATGGCGATGCCGCCCAGGCTCATGATGTTGGAGCCGATGCCCAGCGCATACATGGCGATGAAGGCCATCAGCACGCCGACGGGGAGAGTGATGATTGCCACCAGCGCCGAGCGCACGTGCAGCAGGAAGACGATGCAGACCAGGGCGACGACGATGCTCTCCTCGATCAGGGTATGTTTCAGCGTGTCGATGGCGCGGTGGATCAGCTCGGAGCGGTCGTAGACCGTCTCGATGCGCACGCCCTCGGGCAGGCCGGCGGCGATTTCCTTCACCTTGGCCTTGGCGTTGTCGATGACGTCCAGCGCATTCTGGCCAAAGCGCTGCAGCGCGATGCCGCCCACCACCTCGCCCTGGCCGTCGAGCTCGGTCACGCCGCGCCGCTCGTCGGGCCCGAGCTCGATGCGCGCCACGTCGCGCAGCAGCACGGGGGCGGCGCCGTCGGCCTTGAGCACGATCTGCTCGAGGTCGGCCGCGCTCTTCACGTAGCCGCGGCCGCGCACCATGAACTCGGCCTCGGCCATCTCGACCACCCGGCCGCCGACCTCGCGGTTGGAGGCCCGGATCGCGTCGATCACCCGGCCGAGCGGGATGCCGAAGCTGCGCAGCTTGGCGGGATCGAGCACGACGTTGTACTGCTTGACGAAGCCGCCGACGCTCGCCACCTCGGCGACGCCCGGCGCCTTGGCCAGCCCGAAGCGGATGTACCAGTCCTGCAGCGAGCGCAGCTCGGCCAGGCTGCGGTTGGCGCCGACCACGACGTATTGATAGACCCAGCCCACGCCGGTGGCGTCGGGGCCGAGCGCCGGCTTGACGTCGGCGGGCAGCTTGGCGGTGCCGGAGTTGAGATATTCGAGCACGCGGCTGCGCGCCCAGTAGATGTCGGTGCCGTCCTCGAAGATGACGTAGACGAACGACACCCCGAAGAACGAGAAGCCGCGCACCGCCCGGCTGCGCGGCACCGCGAGCAGCGCCGTGGTCAGGGGATAGGTCACCTGGTCCTCGACCACCTGCGGTGCCTGGCCCGGCATCTCGGTGTAGACGATGACCTGGGTGTCCGAGAGGTCGGGGATGGCGTCGAGCGACAGCCGGCCCACGGTGTAGAACCCCGCGCCGACCACCGCCGCCGTCAGGATCAGCATCAGCAGGATGTTGCGCGCCGACCAGCGGATGACGGCGGCGATCACTTGGGCTCTCCCGACGAAAAGGTGCCCAAGGCGGCGCGCAGGTTGCTTTCGGCGTCGATCAGGAAGGTGGCCTGGGTCACCACCCGCTCGCCGGCCTTCAGTCCCTGCAGCACCTGGACATAGCCCGGCACGCGCGCACCGAGCTTGACCGGTCGCGGCTCGTAGCGACCCTCGCCGCGCTCGACCAGAACGACCTGGCGCATGCCGCTATCAATGACCGCCGAGTCCGGCGCGGCGAGCGCGCGCGTCATCGGCGCCTCGATCTCTACCGTCGCCGCCATGTCGGCACGCAGCCGGCCGTCGGGGTTGGCGACCTCGATGCGCAAGCGCGCGGTACGGCTTTCCTTGCTGACGCTGGGATAGATGAAGGTCACCTTGCCGGGGAACGGCCGGTCGGGCCAGGCATTGACCGTCACCTTCGCCATGTCGCCGACCTTTACGAAGGCGAGGTCCTGCTCGTAGACCTCGGCCAGCACCCACATGGTCGAGGTGTCGACGATGCGATAGAGCGTTTCGCCGGGCTGGAAGCGCATGCCCTCCACCGCCATCTTCTCGATCACCGTGCCCGAGGCGGGCGAGGGGAAGGCGATCACGCGCGCCGGCTTCTCGCCGCGGCGCAGCTTGTCCATTTCCGCTTCGGGATAGTCGAGGTAGCGCAGCCGGTTGTCGGACGCGCCGGCGCCTTGTATGCCGCGCGCCGCGAGGTACTCCTGCTGCAGCACGTTGAGCTCGGGACTGTAGACCTCGAACAAGGGTTGGCCGCGGCTCACCACGTCGCCGGTGGCGTTGACCAGGAGCTTCTCGATCCAGCCGCCGAACTTGGGCGCCACCACCCACTGCTTGCGCTCGTCGAACTGGACGCTGGCAAAGGCGCGCACGCTGCGGCTGACCTCGCGCTCCTTCACCTCTTCGGTGCGCACGCCCAGCCGTTGCACCTTGTCGAGGCTGATCGTCACCGTCGCTGCGGCCTCGCCGGCCTGGCCCTCGCAGACTGGGATGTAGTCCATGTTCATGGAGTCCTTTTTCGGCACCGGCGAGGTGTCGGGAGCACCCATGGGATTGCGATAGAACTTCACTTTGCCGCCCGGGCAGGGATCGGCGGCGAGCGCCGGCGACGCCATCAGGGCGAGGCCGAGCACGAGCCAGAGGCTCTTGAACATCGTCTTCTCCTTGCAAAGAGGCGCGCGCCGAAGCGGCGGTGCGCGTCAGTCACGCTCGGGAGAAGTCAGGCTTTCGGTGGAAAGGGATCGGGCGGCGGCGAGAGGCCGCTCAGAGCGAGGGCGCTGGGCCACCAATTGACGATGACGCAGGCCGCCGTTGGCAATTCGACGGCGGCTGTTGGGAGTGCCGGGCCGGCGCTGACGGACATCTGGATGCAATCCGCCGTCGGCATGGGGCAAGGCGCCTTGTCGTTGCAGTCGGGGCAATCGCTGCAGGGCGCGTGGGCCATGGCGCCGCCATGGGTCGAGATGGCCGATGCCTGCGCAGAAGCGGCGGCATTAAAGGCGCCCGCCAGGAGGGCCAGGCAGGCGAGGATCGCGGCGAGGGACTGCAGGCGCCTCATCTCCTCCAATCATGGGACCTGCGACGCGTCCTGCCAACCGGCAAGGCATCACGGATTCGCGACAGTACGTCCCTGCTAACGCAACACGGAATAAAGCGACGCGCCGGCGGCGATGGCGGCGAGCACGATCACACTGCCGCGCCACAGCATCTGCAGGCGGGCGGTGTGGCGGTCATGGAAAGCGAGCCAGTCGCGCACGAACCCGGGTGGCACGTCGGCGACAACCAGCCGGTCGTCGGGATGATGGCTCTCATGATCGGCGAACATCGCGCGCACATTGTTGGTGCCGATGCGCTCGAGCTCGCAATGCCATTGCCAGGCATGCTCGCCATTGGCCCAGCGATTCTCGAAAGGCAGTTTGTGATGCACCATCTCGGACCTCCTTCGGTCGGAGTAGCAGTGCGGCGGGAATCGTAGTGCCCGGCGGTTCGGCCCGTCAACGGCCGCCCTCGGTCGTCTCGGGCGGGAGATGACGGGGCAGCCAGAAGTCGTGCCTCCATCGGTTCCTTGGTCGTGCCGGAGTCTGGGCATAGACCAGCGTCAAGCCGCCGAAAGCCATCGCACCGGCGAACATCGCCAGACCCGCAAATCACGAGAGACGCCAGTCTGGCGGACGTCGGCACCTCCTCGACGGCTCCACGACGGCGAGCGGACTTTGCGCGCTCGATGCCCGGTCCTCAATTCGCGATCGCGTAAGCTGCTGTTCCGACAGGGGAACTTCTAATGACCAAAGTAGGTGATGGCGGCGAAGTCAGGTAAAATAGGGCCTTCAATGAGAATCATGCCGCGTTCCAGCGTAACTGTATCGATGAGGAGGATTGGGACCGCGCGGGGCACCCCCCCTATATTTTCCCATTATTTTATTCGTTGCCGCGGAGATTCGGCCTACCTCAGCGGGGCCAAGGGCTTTTCCGGTTCCGCCGACAGCGCGATGTGCACTAGGCTCCGGCCTTTCCAAGGAGGGGACGATGGCCGAGAGCGAGCTCTACAAGAAAGGCACCGCGATCCGCAGCAAGCTGATGGGCGCCAAGTACGCCGAGAGCATGAACAAGTCGGTGTACGACGATCCGATCATGAAGAAGTTCGGCGACTACGCCCGCGAGGCGGTGTTCGGCATGCTGTGGGACCGGCCGGGCCTCGACCTCAAGACCAAGGCGCTGATCTGCGTGGTCTCCGACACCGCCCAGGCGCGCTGGCCCGAACTCGCCATTCATCTGCGCATGGCGCGCAACCAGGGCTGGAGCGAAGACGAGCTCAGCGAGGCGCTGATGCATCTCTGCGGCTATATCGGCCTGCCCTCGGTGCGCGAGGCGCTGCTGACCGCCAAGGAAGTGTTCCACGAGATGCGCCACGAGAAATGACGACATGGTGTTGATGACGACGAGCGATCTGCCGCTCAAGCGGATCGCCCGCGGCAAGGTGCGTGACGTTTACGAGATCGAGGGCGATCGGCTGCTGCTGGTCGCCACCGACCGGGTCAGTGCCTACGACGTGGTGATGGCCGAGCCGATCCCGATGAAGGGCGCGGTGCTGACCCAGGTGAGTGCCTGGTGGTTTCGCCAGCTGGGCGACGCGGTCAGGCATCACATGATCTCGGCCGACGCCGACGAGATCGTGGCGGCGGTGCCGGCGCTCAAGCCGCACCGCGCCGCGCTCGCCGGACGCGCCATGCTGTGCCGGCGCGGCACGGTGTTCCCGATCGAGTGCGTGATCCGCGGCTATCTCTCGGGCTCGGCATGGCGGGAGTATTCAACGAGCGGCACGCTGGCGGGCGAGAAGCTGCCGGCCGGCCTCAAGGAGAGCGGCCGGCTCGATCCGCCGATCTTCTCGCCCGCGACCAAGGCCGAGAGCGGGCATGACGAGAACGTCACCATCGGCCGCATGCGCGAGGTGCTGGGCGCCGAGCCGACCGCCGAACTCGAGCGCCTGACGCGGGTCGTTTACATGCGCGGCCGCGACGTCGCGCTGAAACAGGGCATCATCATCGCCGACACCAAGTTCGAGTTCGGCCGCACACGTTCAAAGGATGGGGGGCCGGGCGAGATCATCCTGATCGACGAGGTGATGACGCCCGACAGCTCGCGCTTCTGGCCGGCCGACGGCTACCGGCCGGGCCGGCCGCAGCCCAGCTTCGACAAGCAGCCGTTGCGCGACTGGCTCGATGTCGAGCGCCACGCCGGGCGGTGGAACGGCGAGGCGCCGGCGCCCAAGCTGCCGGCCGAGGTCGTCGAGGCCACCAGCCAGCGCTATCTCGAAGCCTATCGCCGGCTGACCGGCAGCGCCCTCAAAGTGTCATGAGCGATCATCGGGCGGGCAGCGTGATGTGCGATTCGCGCAGCCGCTTCTCCAGGTAGGGGATGCCCTTGGCGTAGTTGCCCTTGCGGCAATCGCTGATGGCGCCGAGCGTGTTGAGATCAGGGCCGCTGCGGCCGTCGCCGCCCGAGCCGCCGACCCACTTGTAGGCAAGCGCCGCGAGCTGATCGCAATAGGCGGCATCGCTGCTCTGCGCCAACGCGAGCACCGGCGTGAGCGCTAAAAGCCCGGCGAGCGGGCGGAGCCATCGTGCCATGCCTTGGTTCTTAGCGCGGCGGCGGGATGATGTCGCCGTCGCGCAGGATGCGATCGAGGGTGCTGATGCCGGCGGTGGTGTTGCCGGCCTTGCACTGCTCCTGGGCGATGATCATGGTCGTCGTCGGTCGCATGTCGCCCATGATCGCCTTGCCGCGGTAGCGCACCGCCATGTCGTAGAGCTTGCCGCAATAGGTGAGGTCGTCGCTCTGCGCGGCGGCCGCGATCGGCGCGAGCAGGGCAAGCACGAACGACAGGCGAAGCAGAGGGTTCATGGACCCCGCGAGCATGCACCCGCAGCATGACCTTTGTACCGCCCCTCACGGGGTTTTGAAGGACGATTACAGCGTGAGCCGCCGCAGGCGCAGCGCATTGCCGATCACGCTGACCGAGCTCAGCGCCATCGCCGCCGCGGCGATCATCGGGCTGAGCAGCAGGCCCAGCAGCGGATAGAGCACGCCGGCCGCGACCGGCACGCCGGCGGCGTTGTAGACGAAGGCGAAGAACAGGTTCTGGCGGATGTTGCCCATGGTGGCGCGCGACAGCTTGCGCGCGTTGGCGATGGCCAGCAGGTCGCCCTTCACCAGGGTGACGCCGGCGCTTTCGATGGCGATGTCGGTGCCGCTGCCCATGGCGATGCCGACGTCGGCGGCGGCCAGCGCCGGCGCGTCGTTGACGCCGTCGCCCGCCATCGCCACCACGCGGCCCTCGCTGCGGAGGCGTTGCACGGTCTTGGCCTTCTCGTCGGGCAGGACCTCAGCCACGACCTCGGTGATGCCGAGCTGCTGGGCGACGGCCTCGGCGGTGCGCCGGTTGTCGCCGGTCAGCATCACCAGCCTGAGGCCGTCCGCCTTCAGCGCCGCGACCGCGCGGGCGCTGGTCTCCTTGACCGGGTCCTCGATCGAGATGGTGCCGGCGAGCTTGCCGTCGACCGCCAGCATGACCGGCCGCTGGAAGTCGCCGAGATCGACGCCGTTCTCCTTCAGGAAGCGGGCATTGCCGAGCAGCAGCTTCCTGCCCTCGACCGTGCCCGAGACGCCGCGGCCGGCGGGCGAGCGGAAATCGCCGACCGGCGCCAGCTCGATGTTGCGGCTGAGCGCCGCGCTCACGATCGCCGTGGCGATCGGATGCTCGCTGCTGCGCTCCAGGCTGGCGGCGAGGCGCAACGTCTCCATGCCGCCTGTGACCTCGGTCACGGCGGGGCGGCCGAGGGTCAGCGTGCCGGTCTTGTCGAACACCAGCGTGTCGACCTTCTCCAGCCGCTCCAGTGCCTCGGCGCTCTTGATCAGGATGCCGGCGCCGGCGCCGCGGCCGACGCCGACCATGATCGACATCGGCGTGGCAAGGCCGAGCGCGCACGGGCAGGCGATGATCAGCACCGACACCGCGGCCAGCAGCGCGCGGGCGAAAGCGGGCGGCGGTCCCCAGACCAGCCAGGCAGTGAATGCCAGCACGGCGACCGCGATCACCGCCGGCACGAACCAGGCGGCGACGCTGTCGGCCAGGCGCTGGATGGGCGCGCGGCTGCGCTGGGCCTCGGCGACCATCTTGACGATGCGCGCCAGCATGGTGTCGGCGCCGACCTTGTCGGCCGTCATGACGAAGGCGCCGGCGCGGTTGACCGTGCCGCCGATCAACTTGGCTCCGGTCTCCTTGGCGACGGGCATGGGCTCGCCGGTGATGGTCGATTCGTCGACCGAGCCCGAGCCCTCGCGCACCGTGCCGTCGACCGGCACCTTCTCGCCCGGCCGCACGCGCAAGGCATCGCCGACCAGGATGGCGTCGATCGCCACCTCCTCGTCCTTGCCGTCGCTGGCCACGCGCAGGGCGGTGCGCGGCGCCAGGCCCATCAGCGCCCTGATGGCACCCGAGGTGGCGCTGCGCGCCCTGAGCTCGAGCACCTGGCCGACCAGCACCAGCACGACGATGACGGCGGCGGCCTCGAAATAGACCGGCATCGATCCGTCGGCGGCGCGCAGTGCGCGCGGGAAAAGGCCGGGCGCCGCCGTGGCGATCACGCTATAGAGCCACGCCGTGCCGGTGCCGAGGGCGATCAGGGTGAACATGTTGAGCGAGCGCCGGACGATCGACTGCCAGCCGCGCACGAAGAACGGCCAGCCGGCCCACAGCACCACGGGCGTTGCGAGCACCAGCTCGATCCAGTCCGGGATGCCCGGGGGCAGCAGGCGGTCGAGGCCCAGCATGTGGCCGGCCATCGCCACCAGCACGACCGGGACGGCGAGCAGCGCGCCGATCCACAGCCGGCGCGTCATGTCTAAAAGTTCCTCGTTCGGGCCCTCCTCGAGCGTGGCTTCGGCGGGTTCCAGCGCCATGCCGCAGATCGGGCAATGCCCCGGGCCGACCTGGCGGATCTCGTGATGCATGGGGCAGGTGTAGATGGTGCCGACCGGCATCTCGGGTTCTTTGGCCACCGCGGGTTTCAGGTAGCGCTCAGGCTCAGCGTTGAACTTGGCGACGCACTTGGAGCTGCAGAAATAGTGCGTGTGGCCGGCATGCTGCGCCTTGTGCGCCGCTGTCGCCACCGTCACCTTCATACCACATACGGGATCGGTCGCGATTTGGTCGGTCGTCATGGCTTGCCATTTATACCCTACGGGGGTATAGTTCAAGTATGGATGAGCGCCTGAAGAAGTCGCAGCTCGCGCGGCTGAGCCGCATCGAGGGCCAGGTGCGCGGCGTGGCGCGCATGGTCGAGGACGATCGCTATTGCATCGACGTCATCAACCAGGTGCGCGCGGTGCGGGCGGCAATCGACAAGGTCGAGCAGGAGATCCTGCACGATCATCTGCAGCACTGCGTGGCGGATGCCTTCCATGGCGGCTCCGAGCGCGAGCGCCAGATCAAGATCGACGAGCTGATCGAGGTTTTGGACCGTCGGCGCTAGGCGCTTGCCGCTTCAGGAGGGACTGCATCTGCGCTGGCGCCGTGTTCCTCGGCCCATTTGACGATTTCGACGAAGATCGGCCGGAGGCGGCGGGCGGCTTCGGTGATCTCGTACTCCACGCGCGGCGGCACCTCGGCGAAGATCGTGCGCTTCACCAGGCCGTCCTTCTCCAGCGCGCGCAGCTGGGCGGTCAGCATGTGCTGGGTGATGCCGGGCAGGCCGCGCTTCAGCTCGCCGAAGCGGCGCGTGCCGTGATGGCTGAGCAGCCACAGGATTTCGAGCTTCCAGCGGCCGTTGATCATGCCCACGGCGCGGCGGAACTCGCCCTGCACGATCTTGGCGAGGTGGGGGTCCTGGCGGACACGATTGATATCGATCATTAGTCTTTAATACCGTACCTTGGTCGGAAAATCAATCCTACTTGTAGAAACAATACAGGGGGCTAAATCCGTTCAATAGGGGCATTTAGCCCATACAAAGGAGTTTTACCGTGGACGGCTCTTCTGCGCCGCCGCTCAAGTTCGACCAGGTCGAGTACCAGACCTCGTTCGAGCCGCCGACGCCTCAGAAGCTGTCGGACAACCGCCGCCGGCGCCGCCGCTGGCTGACGATCCTGGCCGCCGTCGTGCTGGTCCTGGGAACGGGCTTCGGTGGCTACTGGTATCTGGTGGGCCGTTTCTACGAGACAACCAACGACGCCTATCTCGGCGCCGACAGCGTGGTGATCGCGCCCAAGGTAGCGGGCTATGTCGCCGAGGTCGCGGTCGGCGACAACCAGCGGGTCAAGACCGGCGACGTGCTGGCGCGCATCGATCCGCGCGACTACCAGACCGCATTCGACAGCGCGACCGCCGACCTCGCGAACGCCCAGGCGACCGCGGCCAACATCGACGCCCAGCTCAAGGAGCAGCAAGCGACGATCGCCCAGGCGCAGGCTGCCGTGACGTTCTCCGAGCAGGAAGCCAGGCGCTACAGCGATCTCGCCCGCACCGGCGTCGGCTCCGCGCAACGCCAGCAGCAAACCGAGTCCGAGCTCGCCCAGCGCCGCGCTACGCTCGCGGCGGCGCAGGCGCATGTCGACGTGCTGAAGACACAGCGCCAGCAGTCCGATGCCGTCATCGCCGCCAAGACTGCGGCGCTTGCTCAGGCGAAGATCAACCTGGCGCAGACGACGCTGACCGCGCCGACCGACGGCGTGATCGGCGATCGCACCGTGCGGCCGGGCCAGCTCGTGCAGCCCGGCACGCGACTGATGACGGTCGTGCCGACTGAGCGCGTCTACCTGATCGCCAACTTCAAGGAGACCCAGACCGGCCACATGACGCCCGGCCAGCCGGTGTCGATCTCGGTCGACTCCTTCCCCGGCCAGACCATCGCCGGCACGGTCGACAGCCTCGCCCCCGGCACGGGCGCGCAGTTCGCCCTGCTGCCGCCGGAGAATGCCACCGGCAACTTCACCAAGATCGTGCAGCGCGTGCCGGTGAAGATCTGGCTCGATGCCAAGAACCCGCTCACCGCCCGGTTGCGGCCGGGCCTGTCGGTCACCGCGACCGTGGATACTCACGATCGGCCACAGGCGGTGAATCAGGCGCAGCAATGAAACCCGCCGGCACAGCCGTGACGGGCGAGGTCTCGCTGCGCGACTGGATCGCCGTCGGCGGCGCGATCCTGGGCGCCTTCATGGCGATCCTCGACATCCAGATCACCAACGCCTCGCTGGCCGAGATCGGCGGCGCGATCAGCGCCACGCCGGCCGAGGGCAGCTGGATCTCGACCGGCTACCTGATGGCCGAGATCATCGTCATCCCGCTGACTGGCTGGCTCGCGCGCACCATCGGGCTGCGGCGCTTCCTGTCGATCAACTCGGCTCTGTTCGTCGGCTTCTCGATCCTCTGCGCCATGTCGAACAGCCTGACGGAGATGATCATCTGGCGCGCCGGCCAGGGCTTCACCGGCGGCGTGCTGATCCCGACCGCCATCACCATCGTGCGCAGCCGCCTGCCGGCCGACAAGCAGCCGATCGGCATCGCCCTGTTCGGCATGGTGGCGACTTTCGCGCCAGCGATCGGCCCCACGGTCGGCGGCTGGCTGACCGAGAACTGGAGCTGGCACTACATCTTCTATCTCAACATCGCGCCCGGCCTGCTGGCGATCGCGTTGCAGCTCTACGCGCTGGATCCCGAGCGGCCGCAGTGGGCCGAGCTCAAGCACGCCGACTGGCTGGGCATCGTCGCCATGGCGATCGGGCTCAGCTGCCTCACCTTCGTGCTCGAGGAGGGCCAGCGCGAGGAGTGGTTCGATAGCCGCCTCATCGTCACCGCCGCGATCGCCTCAGTGCTCGGCATCGCCGTCTTCCTGATCGCCGAGCTGACCGACGACCGGCCG
>Ga0306921_10005728_pt1 | contig 12924 bp, 8 predicted proteins | sample sta12Cox44000080_FD_203760 | JGI IMG/M metagenome (GOLD analysis project Ga0306921, IMG submission 203760) | Lab enrichment of tropical soil microbial communities from Luquillo Experimental Forest, Puerto Rico - statoxic.12C.oxic.44.000.080 (v2)... | ecosystem: Environmental > Terrestrial > Soil... | reverse complement strand
CAACTCTTCTGGCGACGCGCCTTCCATCGCCGTCAGAAACTGGAACACGGAAAACAATGTCTTCTGTTTCGCGAGCATTCGCCTAGCCAGTTTCGCGCAGCCAGACAGCCGGTCGGAAAGATTCAACGCTTTCGAAATCATGATCCGCGATTCGCCATCGGTCCAATACGTCGGCGCCGAGCCCTGATACGCCACGCCGATCCCGATTTCCAGCGCCGGCAGGTCTGTGCTCGCCGCCTGGTCGTTGTACGAATTGCACACCCCAAGGATGTGCTTCGATAACACGCACGCTTTGGCTACCGGGCGCGCGTACGAGCGGCTTCCTTCCGTCTCAAAAATTGCCAAAACAATCGCGTCTCCCTCAATGAACACTTTCTTCGCAGAATAGCGCTCCAGCAAGCGCTTTACCGGCTCGTGCAGGTTCAGGCTGAAGTGCGATGCTGGACTCAACCCTCTCGCCAGTAAGTCCTGGGTCATCTTCGTCGACCCGCGGACGTCAGCCTTGATGATCACATGCGAAACCACCTGGTCCTGCGCCGGCCGTGCTTCCTCTTTCAACAGGCATTCGTATAGCCGATTATTCAATCGCGACAATTCACGTACCTTCTCCGCCGTCACCAGGTTGATCCGTTCCATGCAAGCCGCCACGTGCTCGGCGTCGTGCAGGTCCCGCCTTAAGCGGAAAAAGTCCACCGCAAATTTCAGCACCGTCGCCTGGATTTCATCCCGTGAATACCGCCTGATTCGCTTTGTCAGGTCCTCAATGGGCTTCATCGAAAGCCGTTTCGCCGGAATTTGCTTCAGCAATTGCTCTACCCGCTTCGATTCCTCCCTCGAAACAACCGCTTTTCTCAATTGCTGCAGGTGAACGGGTGGGCAAAAATCCATTGCCAGCGGGCGTATCTCGTAACTCGCGAGGATGTGACTTGTCAGTTCGCGTTCTTCCAGCCGGTTGGCCAGTTGCCCCAGCAACTTCGCTCGCGACGCGCGTTCCGGCTCTTCCGCCCCGAAGGAATCAAACAGTCTCCTCGCATTCTCGGGCTCGTTCAGGTAATCGCCCAACTTTCCCTGGTAATCCTTATGCACAAATTCGACTTGCTTCCTCGCCCGGTCCAACTGTGGCGCTAATTCTCCCAGCTTTGTCTGCAGCGCCTTGATCCTCCTTTCCAATTCTCCGACCTGAACTCGCATCTCGGCCGGATCCGCGGTGCTCAGCAGTTTGTTAAATAGGCCGTCTCCCCGCTCGAGTTTCTTTTTGAGTGCGTCGCGTTGCTCTTCGAGCCCGTTGATTTCCTCGCGCATCTTTTCGGCATCGGCCAGCAGGTCCTCATAGGTTTGTGGCGTCTTAGGATTCGAATGGTCCTCTGCGACCTCTACTCCGACTTCTTTCAGAAATTCCTGAAACAGCGCGTCCATCGCCTCGAACCGGTCCGGGTCTCGCGCATAATTTCCGAGCAAAATATAGTGTTCCAGAAAGTAGAAGTCATCCTTGCCGCCATCCAGAAAAATCAGCCGGTTCTTCAGCATTTCGTAGTACGGCGTAAACTCCTCGCCAAACAGCGCCCGCCGGGCCTTCGCGATCACATTCTCTTCAATGTCCACGAGAATCTGCGCCACAAGTTGGCCGATCAGCCGCAGTACGTCTCTCCTCGCCGACTGCATTTCAGACAAACGCGCCTTGATGACATGGGCCTGCTGGCTTCGTTCGAAATATTCGCCACGCTTCCGGATGTATTCCTTGCCATCGAGAATCACATTGGAGAACTGGTTCTGCAATTCCGTGGTCAGAAACTTGAGGATGGCCAGCCGGAACAGCAGATCGATTTCGATGTTTTTCTGGTGTTTGGCGTTTGTCAGGGAACTTTGCAATAGCTCCGTAAGAAGTTTGCGGAAGGTCGTGGAATCGACTGGCTTAGCGTTCCGGAACTCAATCCCCGAAAGGTAGGTGCTGCCGGCATTTTGCCGGATCAACTCGAACAGGTAGTCGCGGGCCACCTGCACGAACTTCGGACTCAGAAACACGTCGTGGTGAATGTTATCGACGCCGATGGAGAGCGAAGCCATCGGCACGCTAACCCTATAGCTTTTCAGTGTGTTACGGCTCAATTCGCTCATGCGGTTTTGGTGCACTTATGGGAAACGCTGGCACCAGACTCGTCGCCTGGCCTTTCATGGGGGTGCCGGGCCTTCGCCCGGTCTTCCGCTCACCACCACGTACCCGTACCTTCAGGCCGGCATCCTCGTTTGGCCGGATGTGCAGCCCTCTCGCTCCGCTCTTTTCAACCTAACAGTAGCCCCCGCGGCCCGCAAGGAATCGCAAGTACAGGGGTAGCCAGAAAGTAAGCTGACCCGGGCGGCGCCTCTGTAGGGCCCACACTCTAATGCGCTGAGCCTCGAAGGGATACCCAAGCTTCGAAACGGCCTGCCGCTGCTGGTCTCACCCCTCCAGCACCGTGATCCGCCTGGCATCTCCGCCCAGATGCTCTAAACGCACCCGCAGCTGCGGCCAAGCTGTCTTCAAAGGAAACTTCTCCGACCATTCGAGGATGACCACCGCCGGCCGTGCAAAAACGTCCTCCAAACCTAGCGTCTCGAAGTCGTGGAAGTTCTCCACCCTGTACAAATCGGCGTGAAACACCTTCTCCCCGCTTCCATATTCGTGTACCAGCGTAAACGTAGGGCTCGTCACCTCTTCCTCTTCGGCTGCGTGCAGACCTGCGACGATTCCCTTGGTTAGCGTGGTCTTCCCCGTCCCTAACCCGCCACTCAACAGCACGAGCACCGGCGCTTTGAGTCTTTCCGCCAGCCCGCGCCCCCAGGCAACGGTCTCCTCGGCCGACCGCGTGATGAGCTCTTCATCCACGCGCCCGCAGCTCCGCCGCCAGTTTTCGCCGCGCGTACGGAATCGCCTGTGCCACCTCACTCGCAAGAATTCCGGAAGCATCTGTCGGCTCGCTCAGCAGTTCCGCGGCTCGGCCGTGCAGGTATACGCCAAGCGCCAGCACACGCAAAAAGTCCTCCGTCCCAAACTGCCCAATAAGTGCCGCCAGCAGCCCCGTCAATACATCGCCCGATCCTCCCTTCGCTAGTGCTGCATTTCCTGTGGTGTTCACGAAAACCTGTCCGGTCGGCGAAGCCAAGATCGTGTGATACCCCTTCAATATTACGTAGGCATCCCACTGCTTCGCCCCGTCAACTGCCGTCTTCACCCGGTGCTTCTGCACCACCGCGCTGGTCGTGCCCAGCAACCGCGCCATTTCCCCGGGATGCGGTGTGATCGCGAGATGCTTCGAGTCTCGCTTGACGAACTCATCGGTGTGGCCCACAAATGCGTTCAGTCCGTCGGCATCCAACACGATCGGGAGATTCGTCTGCGCCACCATACCGCGGATAAAGTCCATTGTCTCGTCGTGAACCCCTACGCCCGGTCCGGCGGCTAAGACTGTCTTTCCCCGCAAAATCTCTTCCAAGCGCTTCGAGCGAAGACTCTCCACCGCGATCGTTCCGCTCGAAGTCGCCCGAAGCCATTCCGTCATATATTCCGGGTGGGCCGCTGCCACAATCGGCAGCGCCGGCTCCGGCGTCGCGATCGTCACGAGTCCCGAACCTCCACGTAGCGCAGATGCTCCGGCCATCACCGCGGCCCCGGTTTTCCCAACAGAGCCGGCAACCAGTAAAATGTGGCCGTAGGAACCTTTGTGAGCGTCCGCAACGCGGACGAGCGGCAACCCCGCAAACTCTTCCGGTCCCGCCCAGCGCAGCGCGCCTTTCCCCACTTCCTCCACCAACTCCGCCGGCGACCCGATCCCACGCACAAAGAGCCGCCCGCAACATGCGGCACTATCCGAAATCAACTGCCCCACCTTGGGCGCCGTAAACGTCACCGTCAGGTGTGCGCGCACCACCGGCCCTGCCGCTTCCTCGCCATCAGACGGCAATCCGGATGGCGTATCCACCGCCACGATCCACGCCGGAAGCGTCGCGGTCGCGTTTCGTGACGTACGATTCAACTCTTCAACCGCCTGACCAACCAGGCCCGTCGCCGCCCCGCGAATTCCAGTCCCGAGCAGGGCATCCACAATTACTTCCGCGCCCAGCGCTTCGCTCCGCACCTTCTCCCACTGCTTTGGGGTCTCGACCGTGTGTACCTTCCCGCCTTCCTCTTTCCAGCGTTTGAAGTTCCTTGCCGCGTCTCCCTTCAATTCCTTCGCCGAGGCAAACAGGTATACGTTCACCTGTTCCGCTTCTTCTTTCAGGTAACGTGCAACCACAAACCCGTCTCCGCCATTGTTTCCCTTCCCGCACAGCACAGAAACCCGTCCCGGCGGCTTCGCGCTCTCGTATCCATGCTGTTCAATGAAGAGTTCGGCGACACTCTTCCCTGCCGCCTCCATCAACTCATGGCCGGGAATGCCGAATCGTGCCGTGGTTAGACGGTCCACTTCCCGCATCTCGGCAGCCGTGAGCGCTTTCATCCGGATTTCTCCGCGACTATACCCATTCTCTGCAGGCAGAATTTCTGCGCGGGGTCACAGCATCCAGCCACCGCTCACGTTTACGACCTGGCCCGTCACGTATTCCGCCTCTTCCGACGCAAAAAACGCCACCGCCGCGGCCACGTCATCCACCGTCGGTGGCCGGCCAATCGGGTAACGCGCATCGCGCAGTTTCCGCGCTTCTTCGAGGCTCAAGTCTTTTTCGTCGATGCTCGACGGATTCACCACGTTCACGGTAATCCCGTTCTTGGCCTCTTCGAGCGCCAGCGAACGCGACAACGCCACCACCGCCGCCTTCGCCGCTGCGTACGCCGAAATCTTCGCCTGCCCGAACGCCCGCTCCGCTCCTACCGCTCCCAGATTGATAATTCGGCCCCACCGGCCTCTGCGCATCAACGGCAATGCTGCATGGCACATGTAGAACACCGTCGTCACGTTCGAATCAAAAATGCTCTTCCACTCTTCCGTCGAAGACTCTGCTAGTGTGCCCCAGCGAAAATCGCCCACGTTGTTTACCAACACATCGATCCGCCCGTAGCGGTCAGCCACCGTCTTCACGAGTTGGCCCGACCGTCCCGGTTGGCTCACGTCCGTTTCTATTGCCAGGCAATCCGCTCCCGCCGCCTGCATCTGCCGAAGCGCCGTCTGCGCCGCCGCTTTGTTTGCGCGATACGCAAACGCGACTCGCGCTCCTTCTTGCGCCATGCGATGCGCGATCCCTCTTCCAATTCCGCGACTCCCGCCTGTCACTAACGCGACCCGGTTTCGCAACAGCATTCTTTACCCTCGCAAAAACGTGCCAGTATAATGCACTCTTCTTCCCTTCACTACCTTACCTCAGCTTCGCCACGATCACCGTCATATCGTCCGCCTGTTCCGGGCTGCCTGACCACTCTTCCGCCGTCGTCATGAGGGACTCCGCAATCTTCTTCGGCGTTGCCTGCCGCACCCGTTGCGCCGCTGCCTCCAGCCGCGACACACCAAATTCTTCGCCGTACGCATTCTCCGGCTCCACCAGCCCGTCGCTGTACCCGATCAGCACCGCATCCGCCGGCACATCCACGCATCCCTCCTGGTAACCGTAGTCTTCCACTACCCCTAGGACAATCCCGCCCTTGTCCAAGTGAATCCCTTTGCCGTCCCAAAGACAGAACCCTGGCAGGTGACCGGCATTCGTGTACCGCAGCTTCCGTGTCGCTATGTCATAGACAGCGATGAAAAATGTCGCGAAGCGGTCGTCTCCCGTATTGCGCACCAGGTGCTTGTTCAGCCTCCCGACCAGTTCCGCGGTGCTCATCTTCTCACCTTCCGGCGTCAACAACTGGCTCCGCAGCGCTGCTTGTAGACTCGCCATCAGCAGCGCCGCCGAAATCCCCTTTCCCGAAATGTCGGCAATCGCAAACGCCACCCGGCTTTCGCTCAACTGGATGAAATCGTAATAATCCCCGCTGACGCTCCGTGCCGCCCGGCAGATCGCTTCGATCTCTACACCAGCGACGTGGGGCAGATTTCGCGGGAACAACTGGTCCTGCACTTCCCGGGCGATCGATATCTCGTTCTCGAGCCTCTGCAAGTGTTTTTGCTCGTCGATCAACCGGCTGATCGAGTTGGTCATGCTGTTGAACGACTCGCCCAGCACCCCGAGTTGGTCCTGTCTCTCGACGCGCACGCGGTGCGAAAAATTTCCTTCCTGCACAAATTGCGTCGCACGATACAAATCGCTGACCGTTCGCGTGATCGCCCGCGTCAGCACCACTCCGATAACCAACGCGGCAATCTCGATCAACAGGAAGATTAGCGCGATCAGTTCCAGCTCGAATACCTTTGCGCCGCTCAGTTCTCCGATCGAAGCGAAAATCCTGTTGTTCAGCTGCGACCGCCGCGCCTGGAAAAAGGCGAATACCGGATGGTCGCGCTCTACCGTTCTATCCTCTCCGAGGTAGACCGCCGCCAGCTGCGAAAATCCGTCCACTTCCGGGTCCATCCACGACTGCGCTGGCAAAAGTTGCCGCTTCTTCGTAAGCACCCGGTTAACGCCTTTGTAAAAGTTCTTACCGATATGCACAGCCTTCGGCTCTAGCACCCGCTGCACCAGGCTTACCTCGATCGGTCCAAGGTCCGGAGCCACTCCTTCCAGAAACTCGGCGTCAACCGGCACGCTCAACTCGATCAACCGCAGGCCCCGCGGAGATTCCGCCCCCGTCATCCCCACCAGCCGGATCTGTCCGCCCGTCTGAACCAGGCCCGCAAATGACTTCGCCTCCGGCCCCGCGACCGCCCGGAAATACTCCGGGTTCGCAGCAAAGTTGACTCTCAGCCCGGGCAGTTTCTTACCTTCGGCAATTTCTACCTGCGCCGCTAGTCCCTTTTCGAGCGTGGCTTCATCTATCGATGCCGGTAGCGTCGCCTCCGCCGCGGCGATATGCGCGGCCGAATCGCTCAGAAGCTCGGTGCGGTCCTCGATATCGTGGTACAGCAAATACGCCGCAAGCTGCGAATACAGGATCTGCGCCCCAATGCTCGCCAGAATTAAAATCAGCAGGATCGGTACGAACGCGATGAAGAGATAGGCGAGAATCAGCCGGTTTCGTAGGCTCCAAAGCAATTCGCTGCGCCAGGCCGTCCAGAAACGGTAGAGCAAATAGAACGCCGCCACTATCCCCAGAAAACGTGCCAGCCCCATCCATGCTGCGCCTTGAGACGACACTCCCGCCAGCCCAGCCCACACCCCGAACGCGCACACCACCAGTGCCGCCCAGTCCAGCCTCGACAAGCCCTTCCAGAACGATTTCCGCTGATTTCCCGTCTCATTCATGGGTGAAGTGGTTTAAAGGACACTTTACCCGATTCGCGGCTGTCGAACGAGTCCGCTGTTTCCGCTAGCGGTCTCCACCCCGCGTTTCCGCTCTAGTCTTCGCGCAATTGCGGATTGCTCACTCGGCTGTGATAACGGCTGTAGGTAAAATAGATGACCAGCCCGATCACCAGCCAGATGATCAGGCGCGCCCAGTTGACCCACCCCAGCTTGTACATCATGTACCCGTTGAACGCGATCCCCAGAAGCGGCACAACGGGCACCAAGGGCGTTCGGAAGGGCCGTGGTTGAGCCGGGTTTGTGTTTCGCAGCACCATCACCGCGATGCATACAATCACGAACGCCAGCAGTGTCCCGATGTTCACCATCTTGCCGATGTCGTCAATCGGCGTCACACTACCCACGGCCGCCGCGAGCAACCCTACCAGGATCGTATTCTTGTATGGCGTTCGGAATTTTGGATGCACGGCGGCAAAAAAGTTGCGCGGCAGCAACCCGTCCTTGGCCATCGAATAAAGTACGCGAGTCTGCCCCAAGAGCATGACCAGCATGACGCTGGTTAAACCAGCTAAGGCGCCGAGGACGATGATATGCGACGCGGTCGAAAGGTTTCGGTCGAGAAACGCTCGCGCCACCGGTGCTTCGATGTTCACGTCCTGCCAATGGACCATCCCGGTCAGCACACCCGCAACCGCGATATAGAGAACCGTGCAAACCAGGAGCGAAACAATGATGCCGATCGGCAGATCGCGCTGTGGATTCTTGGCCTCCTGCGCCGTTGTTGAGACCGCATCGAACCCGATGTACGCGAAGAATATGTACGCCGCGCCGGCTCCAACCCCGCTGAACCCCATTGGCGCAAATGAGTGCCAATCATGGCCCCAATTGACCGTGTTGACGTAGCGCGAGCCAAGCGCGATGACGAACAGTACCACGGATACCTTGATCGCCACGATTGCGGCATTAAATCGCGCGCTCTCTTTGATCCCGATCACCAGGATCGTCGTGATGATCAGCGCCACAAGAAAAGCCGGCAGATTGAACCCGATCTCCACTCCGAAAATTCGCGGTGCATTCAACAGGTCGTGTGCCCGTTGCATCAATTCGGGCGAATGTCCCGCCAGCAGTGCATCCGCCTTGTCGAGGAATGCTTGCGTTCCCGGAACCAACGACGGGTCCGCCGTCCTGGTCATTTCCCTCGCCACCATCTTCTGGGCTTCTCCCAATCCCGTCCAGTGGTCATAGGCCAGCCACAAAGGCATTTTGATATGAAATATGTCAAGCAGCTCAATGAAGTGATTTGACCAGCCCGAAGAGACTGTGCTCGCCCCCATCGCGTATTCCAGCGTCAGGTCCCATCCGATAATCCAGGCAAACAGCTCGCCGAGTGTTGCGTATGCGTAGGTATAAGCGCTTCCCGCGAGCGGAATCATCGCAGCAAATTCGGCGTAGCACAAAGCCGCAAAAGCACAGCCGAGGCCCGAAATCACGAAGGAAAGCATTAGGCCCGGTCCCGCATAGTGCGCACCCAGCCCGGAAAATACAAAAATCCCCGCGCCAATCACGGCGCCAACCCCCAACGCCGTCAATTGGAACGGGCCCAGGGTTTTCTTCAGGCTATGTTCGCCGGACTCTCTTGCTTCTTCGATCAAACGGTCCAGCGACTTCTTGGCAAACAAGGGGTTGCCCATGCAACTCCTCCTTCATCCTCAGCTTTCCAAAAGCGAAAACGCACTTAGTCATTCGGACTGTGCTCGGGCCTCACGTTTCTTCCCTACCTCAACCTATGAACTCGCTGCCGCAGAACTCTTACGCGACCACAACCAATATACCGGAACGCCCAACAGCACGATCACCATACCGCCGCCCGCGGTTGAAGTCTTATATAGCAAAATCACGCCCATAATCCCCGAAGCCGCCACGATATACAGCAGCGGAAGCAACGGATAACCCAAGGCCTTGTATGGCCGATCGGCTTTCGGGCGCTTCCACCGCAGCACAAAAATTCCGGCAATCGTCAACACGTAGAAAAGCAGTGCTGCAAAAACGACGTAATCCAGCAGATTGCTGTACACATTTCCATACGTGCCGTTTGCATTCCGCGTCCGCATCAGGATCAGCACAACGATCCATATACCCTGATAGACCAACGCTGTCCCCGGAACGCCTTTGCGATTCAGTTCCCCGGTGGCTTTGAAGAACAATCCGTCCTTCGCCATCGCATACGCCACGCGCGACCCAGCCAGAATCAGGCCATTGTTGCATCCAAACGTCGAAACAATGATGGCGATCGCCATGATCAGCGCGCCCCTTGCCCCGAAAATCGCCGAAAGCGCAGCAGTCGCCACGCGATCGTCTGGAGCATTCTGGATCTGCGCTAAGGGCAGCGCGCACAGGTAGGCAAAATTCGCCAAGCAATACAGCGTGATGACGATTACCGTGCCAAATACCATCGAAAGCGCCACATCGCGCTTTGGATTCTTCACCTCGGCAGCCGTGAATCCAATGTTATTCCACGCATCGGCCGAAAACAGCGATCCCACTTGGGCCACCGCCAACGCGAGCAGCAGCCCATACCAGCCGTCTCCAGCGGTCACCGTTGGCATCACCCTTTTCAGGAAGTTCGCCCCCGGCGCAATCGTGTTTGCTCCTCGAACCGACCACAAATGCGAGAAATTGTCCGCAATCGCCGCACCGTTCCTCGCTACAAACACGCACAGGAAAATTACTCCCAGCAGCGACAGCATTTTCGCCGAGGTAAATATGTTCTGGATCCATTTCCCAAGCTTCACTCCGCGGGTGTTGAGAAATGTCAGGAATATGATCATCAGCACGGCCACCAGTTGTTGTACCGACAGGCTGATCGCGAATTTCGATGAAAAATTAATAGGAGGCACTATCCATGCGGTCGGTGATATCGCCGGAAACAACACGCCCAGGTAACGTGAGAATCCTATCGACACAGCCGCGATCGTTCCCGTCTGAATCACCAGAAACAGCGTCCACCCGTACAAAAATCCCCACAACGGCGAGAACGCCTCCCGCAAATACACATACTGGCCGCCAGCATGCGGGAACAGCGCCGCCAGTTCTCCATACGAAAGCGCTGCGGCTATCGTCAGCACCCCAGTCAGTATCCACGTCAGTAGCAAGCCCCCGGCCGACCCTGTTTGCCGCGCAATATCGGCCGCCACAATGAAAATTCCGGACCCGATCATCGATCCGACGACGATCATCGTTCCGTCGAACAGCCCGATCGCCCGGACAAATTCGTGTCCTGTCTTATGGTCCTGTGCTGGTGCGACGATACTTGCTTCTGCCATTCTTTGCGCGCCTCAATCGTTGGCCGCGGGCTTCGCGGCTTCCAGCCTTCGCAGATACTGCCTTACGCGGTCCGCCGGATTCTCAGCCCCCAAAACGTCGCTGATCACGGCAACCGAATCCGCTCCCGCTTCGATCACTTCCGCGGCGCGCTCAAGCGTGATTCCGCCAATGGCCACGATGGGCCGCTCGGTCAACCGCCGCGCCCTCCGGATCAATTCCAACCCCACAACTGGATCCGGATTGGCTTTACTTGTCGTCGCAAAAATCGGCCCCACCGCAATATAATCCGCCGAACTGCTTAGGCCTTTCTCAAATTGCTCGAGGTTATGTGTCGAAAGTCCCACCCACGCATCCGGCCCGAGCACCCCGCGCGCTTCTTCCACACCTAGATCGTCCTGGCCCACATGCACCCCGTCGGCCCCGGCTAGAGAGGCCACGTCCGGCCGGTCGTTTACAAAAAACCGTGCGCGCCCGGCGCGCGCCGCTTCGGCCAATTCGCGAGCGCTCGCCAGCATCTCCTTTGCCGGAACCTTCTTCGCGCGGTACTGCAACACCTCGACGCCGGCTCCGATCAGTTTTCGGGCAGTCTCCTTCGCCGGCTCCCGCAAGAGTCCTGCGTCTAATATCACATACAACCGTGGCAAGAGAAGCGCCAAGAAAACCTCCTTCTAGCTTACTGGTGACCCATGGTGTCTCACAACCACTCGAGATTCAACGAGCGCTTGCCCTATTGACCCGCGCTGTGGCGTCAGAGTGGGTCAGCACCGGAACGACACTTGATATAGGAACTCCGATGGTATTGTTTCAAGCCAATGCGAAAGAGCCGCTAGCGACGCCGGAACAGCGCTTCGATGACGTAAGCAAGGATGGGCAGCACTTCCTGATTAATACGCAGGTAAGAAACGCCGACACTCAGCCGATGGGCGTGGTCCTGAATTGGGACGCGTCAATGAAGAAGTGAGAAAGCCGCTCTCCCGAAGGTAATGCGTCGTTTGCAACCCGCCACCGAAACCATCGTGATCGGTTATTTCCCATTGCCTAGCAGTCTTTCGATGAAGTGCGTGTCGAGTCTCCCTCTGACAAATTCCGCATCGGCAAGGATGCGTCGGTGCAATGGGATCGACGTTTTGATTCCTTCAATCGCGAACATTTCAAGCGCCCGCTTCATCCGGCTGATGGCCTCAGCCCGGTCCCGCCCTTTCACGATCAGCTTCGCAATCAGCGAATCGTAGTAGGGTGGAATCACCGCGTCGGTATAGGCCGCCGAGTCCACTCGCACTCCCGTCCCTCCAGGAGGCTGAAAGGTTGTGATCCGTCCCGCCGACGGCACAAACGTTTCCGGATCTTCCGCATTGATCCGGCATTCGATCGCGTGTCCCGAAAAGGACATCTCTCCCACTGCTTCTTCCAACCGCTCCCCTGCGGCGATCCGAATCTGTGCTTTTACCAGGTCCACTCCGGTCACCAGCTCGGTTACCGGGTGCTCCACCTGGATGCGCGTGTTCATCTCGATAAAATAGAGCGAACCGTCCTCATCCATCAGAAATTCCACCGTCCCCGCGTTGGTATACCCGACGCCCTCGAGAGCCTTCACCACCTTTGTGCCCAGCTCTTTCCGCCGCTTCGCATCCATTGCCGGTGACGGCGATTCCTCCACCAGCTTCTGATGACGACGCTGAATGGTGCACTCGCGTTCACCCATATGAATCACTTTCCCGTGCTGATCGCCCAACACCTGGATTTCGATGTGCCGTGGAAGCTCGAGGAATCTCTCCATATACACATCCGGCGTCCCGAAGGCTTGCTGCGCTTCGTTCCGCGCCGTTTGATAGGCGGACAACAACTCCTCGCTGTTTCGCACCACTCGCATCCCGCGTCCGCCGCCGCCCGCGGCCGCTTTCAGGATCAGCGGAAACCCGACCCGTTTCGCCTCCGCCGCAAGCTGCTCTTCCCCCTCAACTACACCCTCGCTTCCGGGAATCGTCGGCAGCCCCGCCGCCTTCATTTCCCGCCGCGCGCGGTCCTTTTCCCCCATCATCTCGATCACTTCCGGCTTAGGGCCAATGAACGTGATCTCTGACGCCTCGCACACCTTCGCGAAGTTCGCGTTCTCCGACAGGAAGCCATACCCGGGATGAATCGCATCTACGTTGGTGATTTCCGCGGCGCTAATCACGTGCGGAATGTTCAGGTAACTCTCGCTGCTTCGCGCCGGCCCGATGCACACCGCTTCATCCGCGTACCTCACGTGCAGGGCGTTCCGGTCTGCTTCCGAATACACCGCCACGG
>Ga0306921_10005722_pt1 | contig 12934 bp, 9 predicted proteins | sample sta12Cox44000080_FD_203760 | JGI IMG/M metagenome (GOLD analysis project Ga0306921, IMG submission 203760) | Lab enrichment of tropical soil microbial communities from Luquillo Experimental Forest, Puerto Rico - statoxic.12C.oxic.44.000.080 (v2)... | ecosystem: Environmental > Terrestrial > Soil... | reverse complement strand
CGCCTGGCCGCCGCCGCGATATGGAACGTGGCGTATGTCGATCCCGGCACGGGATTTCAGAAGCTCGCCTTCAATATGCGGAAGCGTCCCGATTCCCGCCGAGGCGTAGTTCAGCATGCCCGGCCGCGCCTTCGCCAAGGCGATCAATTCCGAGACCGATTGGGCCGAGACCGAGGGATGCACCGCCAGAACTTCCGTGCTGTCCGAAACGCGAGCAATCGGCGCGAACGTTCCGGCATCGTAGCCGACGTTTTTGTAGACCAGGGGCGCGATGAGCAGATTGCTTGTCGTTCCCACCATCAACGTGTGGCCATCCGGCTCTGCCATCAGCACTGATTTGGCGCCGATGGTGCCGCCGGCGCCAATCCTGTTCTCGACGATCACCGGTTGGCCGAGATCGGCCGCCATTCTGTCCGAGAGGAGCCGCGCCATCATGTCGGGAGGGCTTCCTGCGGCTGACGGCACGACGAGCTTGATTGGCCGGTCCGGGAAAGCGTGAGCGCTTTGGAAGACAGCCAGCAGCGAAAGGCACACGGCCAGCACGTGAAAGATGTTTTGCTTCATCTGCTTCCCGGGAAACAGAGGGATGGGCCTGTTTAGCGCCGTCTGATCCTGCAGGCCAGCGTCAGCAAGATCGGCCGGCCATTCGATCCTCTCGGAACCGCCGGTCCCCATGTGCGTTTGACGACCCAGCGATCGTGCATTTTGACATACCGCGCAGGCTGCAAGTTCGAGCCGGATGGCGGAAGCGATCATTGACCTGAATTGCTGGGCGATGGAGGCGGAACGATGAAACGCGTCATGGAAAACGAACCTGGAGCTCCTAGGGTTGTCGATCGGAATGCCTTCCAGGCGGAGCTGGACGCATTGCGCGTTCGAGAGAAGGCTCACACGAGAGAAGGCGACTCGATTGCGGCCGCCCGCCGACGGCTTCCCATGGTCGAAGTGGATGCTGCCACGCCGCTCACCGGCGAACGTGGATCGGTGACACTATTGGATGTGTTTGAGGGACGGCAGATGCTCATTGCCTACTACTTCATGTGGCACACCGGCCGCCCTGCGGCGGAGCAGTGCGAGGGGTGCTCGTTCTATACATCGCAGGTCCGTGAGCTGTCCTTTCTTCATTCGCGCGGTGTCACCTATGCGACGTTCTGCCAGGGCCCGTACGAAGAGAGCGCCCGCTACCGCGATTTCATGGGCTGGGAGATGCCTTGGTACTCGGCCGAGGACTCGCTCGACACTCTCCTGGTTGGGCGCCGAAAGGGCATGATGCACATCGTTTGCTATCTGCGGCAAGGATCCAGGGTCTTCGAGACCTACTGGACAACAAGGCGCGGCGTCGAAGCGATGGACAACAGCTATCGGCTGCTCGACTTGACGGTCTATGGGCGACAGGAGAGGTGGGAGGATTCGCCGGATGGTTGGCCGCGATGGCCGGAAGGCGAGCACGCTTACCGCACCGATGGACGTCCCATCGTTCAGTGGTCGCGCGTGAAGGCCGGGCATTCGGACGACCTCGGAACCGGCACGCGCAGGCGGATGCAGCACGTTTGACAGAACCGTTTCGGATTCCGTAAGCAAATCAACGCTGCGTGCGGCGGATGCTCGGGCTTCCACCCGATCCGACTGTGAGCAAATAGCGCGACCTGCCGGAATGGAGACAAACGGGCAATGCTCGATCTTGGCACCGGCCTGATTGCCAGCGTCGCGCGCGATCCCGAGGCGCTCGCCATCGTCGACGGCGATCTTCGCCTCTCCTACCGGGAATGGCTTGCCCGCATCGCTGCGCTCGTTGCCGGCTTCGACGAGCTTGGGCTGCGACCCGGCGATCGCCTGGTGACGGCGCTGACCAACACCTGGCAGGCGGCGACCATACACTGGGCCTGCCAACTCGGCGGCATCGTCGTTACTCCACTTAATTGGCGGGCGACGGCAGACGAGCTTGATTTCTGTCTCTGCGACGCCGAGGCCAAGGCCCTCATCTACGAGAGCGTCTCGGCGCAGTCCGTAAGCGGTTCTGCGCAGGCGCAGAAGCGCCCACGCGTAGCCGTATCACTTCCACAGGCGAAGGATGTGGCCTTTGAATCGCTGCTCGATCGCAGTGCGCCGGCGACCAAGCCGCGCGCCGATGCCGATGCGTGGTCGGTGATGCTTTATACGTCCGGCACCACGGCGCGGCCCAAAGGTGTGCCGCGCCGCCATCGCACCGAGCGCGCCGCTGCGCTTGCCCATGTCGCGCAGAACCTCTACGCCCGGCGCGAGCGCACGCTCGGCGTCATGCCGCTTTATCACACCATGGGGGTGCGCTCGCTGCTCGCCATGTCGCTCATCGGCGGCGCCTTCGTGTGCCTGCCCCGTTTCGATGCAGCACGCGCGCTGGAGCTGATCACAGCCGAGAGGATCACCAACCTGTACCTCGTGCCGACGCTCTATCACGATCTTCTCCATCACCCGAATTTTCCGGCGACCGATATCGGCTCAGTGCGCAAGCTCGGCTTCGCCGGCGCCCAGATGACGGACGCCCTGCTGCGCGACCTGCGCGATGTTTTCAAGCCGGAGTTGTTCGTCAATCACTACGGCTCGTCCGAGATCTACAGCTTCACCATCGAGCAGAACGCGGCGGTGAAGCCGGGCTCCGCCGGGCGCGCCGGCATCAACCAGTTGGTGCGCGTGATGCGGCTCGGCGCAAACTCGCCTGACGACATCGCAAATCCCGGCGAGGAGGGCGAGATCATCGCGCTGATGGCGGGGGACGAATCCTTCGAGGGCTACTGGCGCCGGCCCGAGGCCGATGCCAAGGCGATACGCCAGGGCTGGTACTTCACCGGCGATACCGGTTTTTTCGACGCTGACGGCGACCTCTTCGTGACAGGTCGGGTCGATGACATGATCATTACCGGCGGCGAGAACATCTCTCCGGTCGAGATCGAAAGCTGCCTGTCGCTGCATCCGGCGGTCTCGGAAGTGGCGGTGGTGGGGCTCGCCGACGAGCGCTGGGGCAAGATCGTGTGCGCATTCGTGAAACGGCGCGGCATGGTGGCGTCCGAGGAGCTCGATCGGTTCTGTCGCAGCTCGGGGCTTGCCGGTTACAAGCGGCCGCGCCGCTATGTGTTCGTCGAGTCGATTCCAAAATCGCCCGTCGGCAAGCTGCTGCGCCGCAAGCTCATTGCAGGTGAATACGAGACGGAGCGCGGCGAAGCGCCTGCCGAGAAAGGTGCCGCATGAGCTCGTCGTTTGCCGATCCGCGCCTTACCGCGCTTGACGGTTTTCGAGTGGAGATCGACGCCGCCCGCGAGCGCGCCGACATCATCCTCGACCGGCCACCGTTCAACATCGTATCGATGCCGCAGCGCGATCAGCTCCGGCTCGTCTTCGAGAGCCTGGACGAGGACGCGCGCGTCCGCGTTATCGTGCTGCGGGCCGAGGGCGAGCATTTCTCCAGCGGCGGCAACATTCAGGGTTTCCTGGAGGCGACACCCGAGCGTGTCTCGCACCTCGCCTGGAACATCGCTGCGCCCACACGCTGCACCAAGCCGGTGATTGCCGCCAACCGGGGCTATTGCTTCGGCGTCGGCTTCGAGCTCTCGCTCGCCTGCGACTTCCGCATCGCCTCGGAGACCTGTCTCTATGCGCTCCCCGAGCAGCGGCTTGGCCAAATCCCGGGCTCGGGAGGCTCGGCACGCCTGCAGAAGATCGTCGGCATCACCCGCACCAAGGATATCGTCATGCGCTCGCGGCGGATTACCGCGCGGCAGGCCTGCGACTGGGGTATCGCCACCGACTGCGTGCCCGACGGCGGGCTGGAGGCGGCCACCGACGCTCTCGTCGACGAGCTGCGCGCGTTCTCCCCGCTCGCGCAGCGCACGGCCAAGAAGCTTCTCAACGATACCGAGGATGCAATGCTTTCGACCGCCATCGAGCTCGAAGGCCACTGCTACAGCCGGCTGCGGCAGTCGGATGATTTCCGCGAAGGCGTGGAGGCATTCCACGCCAAACGACCGGCGAGGTTCAAGGGGACCTGACCGGCATTGGCGCGCTCGATCACCGCATGACAACGCGCTATTTCGGCGAGCCGATCACACGCAACGAGGATCAGCGGCTGCTCACCGGACAGGCGCTGTTCATCGATGATGTCGAGCTGCCCGGAATGCTCAGCGCGGCATTTCTGCGCTCCAATCTCGCGCACGCCCGCATCGTCCGTATCGACACGACGGCGGCGCTGCGCCGCCCCGGCGTCGTCGCCATCTATACGAGCTCCGATTTGGGCGATTACTGGCAACCGGGACCATTGCTGGTGCCGCCACCGCCGATCGCGGGCATCATCTTCAATCAGCGCACGCAGGTGCCGTTGGCCAGGGACAAGGTACGCCACGTGGGCGAGCCGATCGCAATGGTGATTGCGCAGAGCCGCCGTCTCGCCGAGGACGCGCTTGGCGATATCGTGGTCGAGCTTAAGGCGTTGCCGGCGGTGGTCGATCTTGAACAGGCGCTCACGGCCGCAAGCCCCCTCGTCCACGACGATGTCGGCTCGAACATAGCCGCGCGCGTGCGGCAGACGCGAGGCGACTACGCAGCCGCCGCTGCGGGCGCTCATCGCATTATCCGATGCCGCCTGCGCTACGAGCACGGCATCGCCTCGCCCATGGAGACGCGCGGCGTGGTCGCGCATTGGGACGCCCGCGCCAGCCGGCTTACGCTGTGGGACACCACCCAGGCTCCGGTGTTCATCCGCAACGGGCTCGCCGGCATGCTCGGCTTGAGCGAGCGTCAGGTTCGCGTGATCGCGCCGTTCGTGGGCGGCGGTTTCGGCCCCAAGATCATGATGTTCTATCCCGAGGAGGTGCTGCTGCCGTGGGCCGCAATGAGGCTGCGCCGGCCCATCAAATGGATCGAGGATCGGCGCGAGCACTTCTTCGCAACAACGCACGAGCGCGGGCAGATTCACGACGCCGAGATTGCTCTCACGGATGATGGAAAAATTCTCGGCATCAGAGATGTGTTCCTGCATGACACCGGCGCTTATGACCCCTACGGGCTAACCGTGCCGATCAACAGCCAGTGCACGCTGCTTGGCCCGTATGTGGTGCCGGCCTACGACAGCACGTTTACGGCGGTTTTCACGAATCTCCCCATCGTTACGCCTTTTCGCGGCGCCGGCCGCCAGCATGGCGTGTTCGTCATCGAGCGGCTGCTTGATTTCGCCGCGCGCGAGCTCGCGCTCGATCGGGTCGAGATCCGGCGCCGAAACCTCATTCCGCCGGATGCATTTCCGTACAACAACGAGATCATCTATCAGGATTTCGCCCCGCTCGAATACGACAGCGGGAACTACCCGGCCGTGCTGGACAAGGCGCTCGCCGCCATCGACTACCGGCGCTTCACTGCAGAGGAGCAGCCGCGGCTGCGCGCGCAGGGACGGCGTGTAGGGATCGCCTTGGCCTGCTACGTCGAGGGAACCGGCATTGGTCCATATGAAGGCGCGAAAGTGCAGGTACAGGCGAACGGCAGGGTGAGCGTCGTGACCGGCATCGGCACACAAGGCCAGGGACATTTCACCAGCCTGGCGCAGATCGCAGCCGATCGCCTCGGCGTCGACGTCCGCAACGTCGATGTCGTGACCGGCGATACAGACCAGTTCTACTGGGGTGCCGGAACCTTCGCCAGCCGCGGCGCCGTCGTCGCGGGCAATGCCGTTGGCGCGGCGGCGGGCACCGTGCGCCAGAAGATCCTCCGCACCGCAGCCGAGCACTTCGAATGCGCGGAGGACGATCTCGAGATCGCGGATGGCCATGTCTCGATCGTCGGGGTGCCTGGAAAATCGGTTCGCCTCGGCGAGCTTGCGCTGCGTGCCAATCCGATGCGCGGCGCGGTCCGCCCGGGCACCGAACCCGGCCTCGAATCAACCCAATATTTCGGCCCGTCGGGCGGCGCCACCGCCAACGGCGTCCACGCCATGGTGATCGAGCTCGACCCCGAAATCCTGACGCTGAAAATCCTCAGATATGTCGTGGTGCATGACTGCGGCACGGTCATCAATCCGCTCATTCTCGCGGGGCAGATTCATGGCGGGGTGGCGCAGGGCATCGGGAATGCATTCTATGAGCGGCTCGTGCTCGATGACAAAGGCCAGCTGCTCAATGCATCGCTTGCGGATTATCTTCTGCCCACCTCGCTCGAGGTGCCCACGATCGAGCTCGCTCATACCGTGACTGTCTCGCCACTCAACCCGCTCGGCATCAAAGGCGCTGGCGAAGCGGGGGCCATTCCCGTCGGCCCGTTGTTTGTGCAGGCTATCGAGGACGCGCTCGAACTCGCCGACGCAAGGCTCTGCGAGATACCGCTCAGTCCTGCCCGGCTGTGGGAGCTGCTCGGGCAGAGGTAGGCCACGGGCCTCAAAGCCTGTCTCGCCGCCGACCGCATCTCGCCGAAATACGCGCTACGCCTGAACAAACCGGCCACTTATGCAGGAGGGCCGCTCCGCCGTTTATTTGCCTGGGATCTTGTCATCAATCCCCGCGACATAGAAGTTCATCCCGAGAATCTGACCGTCATCGAGGTGCGTTCCCCCCTTGCATTCGACCGGCTTGCCCGCCTGATCGATAACCGGGCAATTGAAAGGATGGAGCGTGCCGGCGGCGATCGCAGCCTCGGCGTCCATGGCGAGCTTCTTCACCTCATCGGGCATGTTGGTATACGGCGCCATGAGCAGCATCTTCGACTTGAGCCCGCCCCACACGTCGCCCGAGGTCCATTTGTTGTCGAGGACGGCCTGGACGCGCTCGACATAGTAGGGGCCCCAGTTGTTGACGATCGCAGTGAGCTGCGCGTTGGGTCCAAACTTGATCATGTCGGAGTCCTGGCCGAAGGCGAAGGCCTTGCGCGCTTCGGCGATCTGCATGGCCGCCGGGCTGTCGGTATGCTGCATGATCACATCGGCGCCCTGATCGAGCAGGGCCTTGGCGGCATCGGCCTCCTTGCCGGGATCAAACCACGAGTTGACCCAGATGATCTTGACCTTGATATCCTGATTGATGGACTGCGCGCCAAGAATGGTGGAGTTGATCCCCGAGATCACCTCCGGGATCGGGAACGAGCCGATGTAGCCCAGCACCCCGACCTTCGACATCTTGGCGGCGATCTTTCCCTGGATATGGCGACCTTCGTAGAACCGCGCCGAGTAGGTGGCGACGTTCTTGTCGCGCTTGTAGCCGGTGTTGTGCTCGAAAAAGACGTTTGGATATTTCTTTGCGACCTTCATTGTCGGGTCCATGTAGCCGAACGAGGTCGTAAAGATGAGCTTATGGCCGGATCGGGCCAGCTGCTCGATGGCGCGCTCGGAATCCGGCCCCTCATTGACGTTCTCGAGGTATGTGGTTTCGACCTTGGAGCCGAGCTCCTTGACGACCAATTGCCGACCAACCTCATGCTGGTAGGTCCAGCCGAAATCGCCGACCGGTCCGAGATAGACGAAGCCGACCTTGAGCTTGCCCTGCGCAATAGCACGGGGGACGTTTGTGCCGGCTGCCAGCGCGGCAGCTGCAGCAGTTGCCACAACCATGAAGATAGGATTTCGCATGTCCATCTCCGCGTTCCTGACGGGACGTTGGAATTCTCCGCAGCGCGCCGCCCCGTCTACCCTCGGTTCGGGCTCGGATCAACGATCGGGTACAAAAACCATACCAAGCGAAGCCGGTGCGGCCGATCGCGCGCTGCCGCGCGCACGCGAGATGACGACCAGCACCATGATGGTGGCGAGGTACGGCAGCGCCGACATCAGCTGCGAGGGAATTCCGAGACCGGCTCCCTGCGCGTGCAGCTGCAAAATGCTCACCGCGCCGAACAGGTACGCACCCCAGACGAGCCTTCCCGGCAGCCAGGACGCAAATACAACCAGCGCAAGCGCAATCCATCCCCGGCCGGCGGTCATACCCGGAATGAAGAACGGGGTATACGCGAGCGGCAGGTACGCGCCGCCAAGTCCAGCGCAGGCACCGCCGAACAGCACGGCGCATGTGCGGATGGTCAGCACCGGGTAGCCGAGTGCATGGGCCGAGGCATGGTTGTCGCCGACTGCCCGAAGCACCAGGCCCCAGCGCGTGCGATAGATGAACCACCACATCGCGGCGATCAACGCGAGCGACAGATAGACGAAGGCGTCTTGCGCAAACAGGATGCGGCCAGCAAACGGGAGGTTGCTCAGCAAGGGTAGATGCAGTTGCGGCGCCGGCACGATCTTCTCGCCGACGAAGCCCGCTCCGATCAGTCCGGAGAGCCCAATCCCGAGAATGGTCAGCGCAAGCCCCGTCGCCACTTGGTTGACCGCGAGGCCGAGGGTCAGCAGCGCGAATATTGCGGAGAGCGCCATACCCGCTGCGATTCCGCAAAGCGCCCCGATCAGGGTGGATCCGGTCAGGTAGGCGCCGGCGAATCCGCAGGCGGCACCCATGATCATCATCCCCTCCACGCCGAGATTGAGCACGCCCGCCCGCTCGACCACGAGCTCCCCTGCCGCCGCCAGCAACAGCGGCGTCGACGCCGTCACCACCGCCAGAATGATGGCCTCAGCCAGTCCCATAGCCAGCCCTGTGATGCGTGGGCATCAGGCGAATCCGATAGAGCACGAGCGAATCGCAGGCGAGCACGTAGAACAGCAGGATGCCCTGAAAAACCTTGGTCAGATCGAGCGGGATGCGCATGGAAATCTGCGCCTGCTCTCCGCCGATGAACGTGAGCGCGAGGAACAAACCTGCGATCAGTATCCCGAGCGGATGCAAGCGCCCCAGGAATGCGACGATGATCGCGGTGAAACCATAGCCCGGCGAAATATTGGGCCGCAGATTTCCTACCGGCCCGGCCACCTCGATGATGCCGGCAAGACCGGCGAGTGCACCGGATATGAGGAATGTCAAGATCGTGAGCTGGTCGGCATTGAAGCCGGCGAAGCGGGCCGCTTTCGGGGCGGAGCCCACGACCTTGATCTCAAAGCCCTTGATGGTGCGGCCAAGGAGGATCACGGCCCCGGCCACCAGGACGAGCGCGATCAGCGCGCCGGCATGCAGCCGGCTGCCCTCGATGAGCACAGGTACCGTCGCGACCGGATCGAAATCGGGGGTGGTCGGGAAGTTATACCCTTTCGGATCGCGCCAGGGCCCACGAACGAGATAGTCGAGAAAAAGATCGGCAACGTAGACCAGCATCAGGCTGGTCAGAATTTCGCTCGCGCCGAACCTCACCTTGCAGATCGCCGGGATGAGGGCATAGAGCGCGCCGCCGAGTGCGCCGAGCACGAGCATGGCAGGCAGGACCCAATGTCCGGCATCGGTGCCGTTGGTCCTGACCGCAAGCCAGCTTCCCGCCACGGCGCCAATCAGGAACTGTCCCTCGGCGCCGATGTTCCAGACATTGGCAAGATAGCAAAGCGACAGACCGAGCGCGATCATTACCAGCGGCGTGGCTTTGACCGCAATCTCCTGCAGCGAATAGGCATCGGTGAGCGGATCGATGAAGTAGACCCACAGCGCCGCAACGGGGCTTTTGCCGAGCAGCGCGAACAACAGTGTCATGGTGACCAGCGTCAAGGCGATCGCGATCAGCGGAGAGGCAATCGCGATCGTGGTGGAGCGCTCGGCGCGTCGCTCAAGCACAAGCCGCATGGCTCGTCTCCTGCCGCGCCGCGGAGCTGCCGCCCATCAGCAGGCCGAGCTTCTCGCGGCTTGCTTCCGCCACGAGCAATGAAGCGGACAGGCGACCATGAAACATCACTGCAATCCGATCGGCGATCTCGGCGAGCTCGTCCAAATCCTGGCTGATGACCAGCACCGCCGAGCCGCGTCCTGCAAGATCGATCAGCGCCTGACGAATGGTGGCCGCGGCACCCGCATCCACCCCCCAGGTCGGCTGGCTCACTATGAGCACGCCTGGCTCGCGCAGGATCTCGCGGCCGACGATGAATTTTTGCAGGTTGCCGCCGGAAAGGTTTGCGGCTTCAGGATCTCGTTTGGCCTTGCGCACGTCGAAGGCGCGGCTGGTTCGGTCGACGACCGCTAGCATAGCTGCCTTATTGATGAAGCCGTGCCTGACCATGCCGCCGATGGCATGACCCGTCAGCAGTGCATTGTCGGAAAGCTTCATGCGCGGCGCCGTGGCGTGCCCCAACCGCTCCTCGGGAACGAACGCTGCGCCACGCTTGCGCCGTTCGGTTACGGAGAGATCACCGACCGGCTGCCCGTCGATCAGCACGGCGCCGGCGCCTGGCGCCGGGCGTTCACCCGAGAGCGCGGCGAACAGCTCGTCCTGACCATTGCCGGCGACGCCGGCTATTCCCAGAATCTCGCCGCCCCTGACCTCCACAGAGACTTGATCGAGCCGCACGCCATGCGGGTCGTCCGGCTCGAGCGTGAGCCCCTGTACGACAAGCCGCGGTGCCGCGCTCGCCCGGTCCGCTCCCGCCTTCACCTCGCCGATCTCCCCACCCACCATCATGCGCGCAAGCGATGCGGCCGTCTCTCGGCGCGGATCGCAGATGGCCACCTTTCTGCCGGCGCGCAGGATTGTCGCCTGGTCGCAAAGACGCTTCACCTCCTCGAGCTTGTGGCTGATGTAGAGGATCGCGCGGCCCTCGCTCTTCAGCTGTTCAAGCACGACAAAGAGCTGATTGGCTTCCGCCGGCGTCAGCACCGCGGTCGGCTCGTCGAGAATGAGAAGCTTGGGATCCTGCATCAGCGCGCGCACGATCTCGACGCGCTGCCGCTCGCCCACCGAGAGTCGCCAGACTTCGCGCTTGGGGTCGAGTTGCAGCCCATAGGCCCGCGAGACCTCGGCAAGCCGCGCCGAGATGCCGGCGAAGCTTTCCGTGAGCCCCAGCGCGACATTTTCGGCCACCGTGAGATTCTCGAACAGCGAGAAGGTCTGAAACACCATGCCAATGCCGATCGCGCGCGCATCAGCGGGGCCGGCGAGATCGAGCTTGCGGCCCATCCAGACGAGCTCTCCGGCACTCGGCTGAATGAGGCCATAGACGATCTTCACGAACGTCGACTTGCCGGCACCATTCTCGCCCAGCAAAGCATGGATCTCCGAGCGATAGAGGTCGAGATCGACGGAATCGTTGGCGCGGAACGTCCCGTAGAGCTTGGTGATGCCGGTTGCCCGCAACAGCGGTTCGCGTGCAGCCACGGCGTTGCTCGGTGACGGATCAGGCATCAGCGTATTGCGCGGGTTGCACGTTTTGGCCGATCGGAGGGCCTGCGGCCATAGCGGTTCGCCGTACGATTCGGCCTTTCAATTCACGTGCCAAAAAATTCGACCACAGGAGAATGGAAAATAGGCAGACATCGCACAATGTTGTTGCACCGAACCGATGTTATGAAAGGCGGCATCTTGATGCAATCGCGGCCTCCTTGCAACTGCCGGACACACTTGCGCCGCTGCAAGCGTTACGTCCTTGCAACACCCTGTGATTTTCCATCACGCTACGGTCGCGCGCCATAAAAATAAGCATCCAACAATTGCAACGAGAACCCGCGCAGTGACCTGTTTGATGCTCTTCGTGAAAGATTACAAATAGCTTGAATTCGTTGAGCAAATAATCGCAAGCCAGGCGGCTTTTCAAGCGATGATTTGTACAGCCGCTGGCTGCTTTCCACAGCGCGAGCAGTAAAGAGCCTGCGCAATAAATGCGCTTTACCGACCGCGCCCCCTGTGTAGGTTTCATGACGAGGTTGGGGCATTCAATGCAGGGGGCATCCAGATGAGACAGAAATTCAACGCACTTGCGCTTGGCGCTGCGCTTGCAGCAGCAGGGGCCTCTCAGGCGACCGCCGCCGACCTGCCGCTGTTCACAGTGAACGACAATTCGGTCAGCTACGCGACCCGCTTCAACGCCACTGACCCGTTCGTGACCGATCACACCCAGAAGAACGTCATCACCTTCACTCACTTTGACGCCTGGGCGTATGGCACGAACTTCTTCAACATCGACCTGCTCAAGTCGGACATCAAGGACCCCGCCAATCCTTGCGGGCTGCCGGGCTTCCCGGCGACGGGCTGCGAAGGCACAACCGAAATCTATGGCTTTTTCCGCAGCACACTCGGCTTCAAGGAGCTTTTCGGCTGGCGATTCGGGTCCTTCCTGACCAACATCTCGTTCAAGGTCGGCGGTGACGCCAATAGCGTGAACAACGCCAACGCTGCGGCGAAAAAGGACGTAGTCGCCGGATTACAGTTCAATTTCGCCCTTCCGTATGGTGCGACCTTCAACTTCGCGCCGCTGTTTTACTCGGAGAAGAACCACAGTTCTTTTATCCTCGTGAACAATCTGTTCGGTGGCCCCGGCGGAACACCGATCGCCGGTCCCGTCAGTGGCACAGATTACTTCCAGACGTGGCGAGTGGAGGGTGCCCTGAACGTGCCGCTTGGTCCGAAGGGCACCCCGCTGTCGTTCGGCAGCCTTTTCGGTATCAACGGACCAAAGGGAACATGCCCTGGAGGCGCCTGCGGCACCGTGAATGGGGTTCCGACCAAGACGGAGTATTTTACCCAGCAGAGCATCACGCTGGATGTGGGGCAGTTCGCCTACGGCAAGCCCAATATCTTCTCGATATTCGTGGCCTACGTGTACTGGCAGAACAAGTTCGGCATCGATCATAACCTTGACCCGACGGGCGCCACCACCGAGAGCACCGCGCTCCTGGGCGGCACGTTGCGGTTCTGAGCCGCTCCTGAATGCGGCTCGATATTTGGGCAGCGCGCCTATTTTGCCGGCGCGGAGGCAATCCGCGCCGGCACCCGTTTTCCCGCCATGTGCCAGTGGGATGCGCGCGCCTCCGACGTCCGTTGCAGCCGAAGTCTCGCCTGCCGTTTGGCATGGTGCTTGCGTGAGCCAGCAGTCGGACCGTGCGCCCTTTCCGCGCAGGCCCGACCGGAAACCCAAGAT
>Ga0306921_10005718_pt1 | contig 12941 bp, 8 predicted proteins | sample sta12Cox44000080_FD_203760 | JGI IMG/M metagenome (GOLD analysis project Ga0306921, IMG submission 203760) | Lab enrichment of tropical soil microbial communities from Luquillo Experimental Forest, Puerto Rico - statoxic.12C.oxic.44.000.080 (v2)... | ecosystem: Environmental > Terrestrial > Soil... | reverse complement strand
TGAAAAAAGGGCGAGGTGTCCGTGCACCTCGCCCTTTTCTATATCGCGAGGATGTTCGACAGTTTGGATGTGGATGTCCTGTTCGCATTCTGATAGAGGAGAAAATGATAGCGAAGCGCAGGCATCGTCGCGGAACGGAGTCTGAAAGAAGCGTGAAGCAAAGAGTCGAGCTGATGAACAAGACAGGATGATCAGTTCGTCCCGGTGCAGTGCCCAAACCTATTCGCCTCTGAATTTGCAGGGGCTTGTGCAAATCGGGAGTTAATGTTGTGTTCGGTGACAACTCGCGTCGCCCGAACAGTCCCAGTTCAGTCACAGCTGCCTGGGCTGATCGCTTGCCATAATCGCTCCCATCCCGCAGGTGAACAGGTTAGCGTGGGAGAGGCAAATTCTGACACGATAAAAAATCTCAAACAGGAAATTCTTTCCTCGTTGATGGACTTCGCGCATTCAGCCTGACCTACACTGTGTGCCCGACCCCAGGCTCACTGTTTAGTGCCCCACCTGCGCTGCTCCGCAGGAACCCTGCCGAATGGAGAATGGCCACCCATTGCTGGACAGCCACCTGTCCCGCAAGACCCTCACCAGTTTGAAGCTGGCCAATGCCTGTAATACCTTATGGGGAGTCCAAGCTCAGTCGACACCCGTGCCACTCCGAGTCGACTGCCCTTTTGCATTTCAGGCTGAATAAGGATGGGGGTCGAGATAATGCGCCCACCATACCTCCTGAATCCGATCCTCTTTATGCAGCTGATTGAAGCCGGCGTAGGCCGGCCTGCAGCGCACCTTGAAAGGTCTTCCGATGTTGCTCGGGGTGTTCCCTCCGCGATGGGGTGAATACGCAAACAATACCGCCGGAGCCGCCGTGTCCGGAGCTGGTCGGTCTTCCCGACGTAGATCCACGAACGTCCCGTCTTCGTTTTACCTTGACCAGGCGCCAAGACCGGTACCGGCGTGTCGGCAGCATGCAGCTTGTCGGGTGCCATCACATAACGCCGTAACTTCCACCAGCGGGTCCAGTAACTTACTGCATCCATCGACCCCGTCCGCTAGGGTCGATCGTCCCAGTTCCACCGGCATATTTTGAGATTAATACAATGTGCCAGCGGACCAAGTCCGCCACCCACGCGCAATCGGCCGGCCCGGTGCCGCAGCTTGCACGATCCGTTCGCAATGTCTGCAGCTCAGCTTCGGGGCGCACATGACGAATCACTCGAAAGCATTCAGGCACGTACTCCAACATCTCGACACATCTTCACCCAACTTCCGTAATTCTCCGCCGCAATCGGGACAAACCGAGTGTTGCGCTTCGTGCATTTGCGTTTGGCGTAGTAGATGTTCCGGCAGCAGACGCCGCGCAGGTTTCATATTCGCAGCCGGCGGGGCAGATTCTGCAAAACCACTCTCGCTGCCCAGGGTTTGCTCGGCGGTTTGCGCCAGTTGCAAACCGCACCGTCGCCCCGCTCGATACAAGCCTGCGCCGCTTGAATATCAGATTGGTGTTTATTCCGTGCGCTCGCGCGAGCTGCGCGACTGATGCTCCTTCTGCTAACGTCTTCTGCGCTGTTTCTGCTCCAACCCCAAATAGCCACGCTTGGGTGGAACCGGCTGGGTGCATTTGTCCATCATCTCTCCAAGTGGACACTACTATCTTCATGTCCCTACTTCATGTCCCTACTTCGTGAGCCTACTCATCACACTGTTATCGAGACGGCCATCGGCTGAGGCTTACCCTTCTCCTCTCCCACATCGCAGAAAGCGGCCTTCCGGTCTCCATGCCATCTTATTTTGATCTCATATTCCCTGGACCCCACCCTTGTGCCGAAATTCGAGGAACGTCCAATTCATTCACGCTGCTTCCCTCAAGGTATCGTTGCGGAAACATGGTTGGAGGGCATGCTTTCATTGCCTAGGCTATCGACCGCGGTCACATAGTAGTAGTAGGTTGATCCACCCTGTACCGCATGATCCACAAAGCTAGTTGAAGAAATCAAGCTACTGTTAAGTACACTGAAGGGACCACTTGGACTGGTAGATCGATAGCAGTTGTATCCCGCAACCTGCGACGTACTGGCGGTCCACGATAGGGTCACTGAGTGTGTTGTGGCCGTCACGCCCGTCCCACTAACTGGAATTGACAGGCTGGGATTGGTCGCGTTGCTTGTGACGGTGATGGAGCCGCTGGCGTTGCCCGCATCTATCGGCGAGAACGTGACTGTCAGTGATTTCGTAGCGCCGGCCGCCAGGGTAAAGGAAGTCGACACCTGGGCAAGCGAAAACCCGGTGCCAGAAATGGAAAGACCCGATACGGTGACCGAGATTCCCGCGGTGTTGGTGAGCGTGACGGTCTGAGCCGAGGAACTGTTGACCGTGACGTTGCCGAAGCTCACGGTCGAAGGATTCGCAGTTAGCGGCCCAGGTGCGATGCCGGTCCCACTTAATGGAATATTCAGATTCGGGTCGGAAGCATTGCTGGTGACTGCAATCACGCCGCTAGTGTTGCCTGCCACCGTCGGATCAAATGTGACCGTCAGTTGCTTGCTGGTGTTGGCCGCCAAGGTAAAAGACGTCGACACCAGAGGCAGCGAGAAACCGGTTCCGGAGATTGAGACGCCCGACACGGTGACCGGCTTATTGCCGGTGTTGGTGAGTGTTAGCTTCTGCGAGGTGGAGCTGCCGACCGGATCGCTGCCGAAACTTAGTGAAGCCGGTGATGGAGTTAGTACACCCCGGTTCTTGGAGTTTGCAGAAACAATTTCGACTGCTGCATAGTTCCAGCGGTCTGCAGTTGGCGCGATATCAAGGATGTCGACCGAAGTGTTGACTGTTGACGGTGCCCCAGTCGATTGCACCCAATAAGTGTCGCCCACTTGGGTATCAACGCGATGGTGAACCAGCCTCTGTCCGATGATCGGTGTCCTGGCCACGGGGTTGTCCCAGTCGTTTCCTACCGCGAAGACCCAATTGCCCGCCGAGATGCCGTCAAGCGAGACGTTGGGGAATCCGGACCGCGCACTGGCCTGACCGACTTTACCAGTACCAGAGGCATTCGTGAAGCCGACAACAGTGAGCGAACCGTGCCAGTTGCTACCCCATCCGGGTTGCGAAGTGACTGTGATTGTAAACGGAGCGTTGGGAGCCGTGGCCGACCAGATCTCTGAAGTGCCCCATTGCTTGTTGCTTCGGGCTCGCAGCTTCCAACTCAAGCCGCCGCCGTTTACACTGGCTGTTTGCCCCGAATTGGGCGGACCATCGTAGGCCACAAATGCGACCAGCAATTCCCCGTTGACGGAGGTGGTGAAGGAGGGTGTGGTCATCGTCCCGTAGGAATCGCGGGAAACGACCACATCCTCGCTGATCTGTCTCGCCCCGAAGTTATAGATTTGTCGAATCTGTGCAGCCGTCAGGGCACGGGCAAACAGGCGGACATCGTCGATTTTCCCCGTGTCAAACATCCCGATCCCGCCCTGGGAAAACAAATAAATGGGGTTCTCGCCGAAGCTGTTCGTGTTCGTCGAAGCGTGCAAACTGCGCGTGGGATCCTGCAGGGCGCCGTCCACATAAAACGCTACCTGGTCTCCGGCCGTCTTGGTCTTGTCATAAACGATTGCCAGGTGGTGCCAAACTCCCGAAGTTGGTTGATCGTAACAGTTGGCGGTTTGTCCTATGTTTCCCCTGAGAGCTGCCCGAATGCCTCCGCAGGTGGAATCGTCGGGAAAGAATCCAAAGCCAGTGGTCGATTGCGTGTAATCGCGCGTGGCTTCGAAGAGCGCGTGCCCCCCGGCGGTCGAGTATCTCCGCTTCGACCACAGAGTAATGGTGACCGCATGCGTCTTGCTGAGATCGATGGCGGGAATGTCAACATACTCTTTGAGCGCTGCGTTCGCCGAGACCGCTCCCCCGATCTTCCCTGGAACCCAACTCACGCCGTTAACCAGCGTGGCCGTATGAGCATTACCGGAGGCATCCATTGCCTTGGTGCCGGAGCCATCGTCGAATGGCCAAAGACCTACCGGCGCCTGGGTGACGGCGGGGGCTGCCGCAGATATCGCAAAGATGGCTAAGGGAACGATGAGGTACAAAGAGAAAGATACTGATCTCAAAGATACTGATCTCTTGGAAGTCATACTCTTCTCCAAATCAGGCTGCAGCCGCCCAACAACCGTCAGTGCTGACGCTGATGAAAGAACAACCGTTTTCAGGCGCTATTTCGGGTCCTGACGACAGCCCAGGCTGAAAAGCAGGACACCGGGCCAGATTCAGGCGAGGTGGGCATTGCGATTGAAGTCACAGGTGTGCGTGTATGGCAGTGACCGTTCACCCTCTGCGGGTCCGGTGGCAAGTAATCCAAATGGGTGACCCCTCAGCAAAAGGAATTCCACCTTTCCCTGACGGGAATGCGGTTCGTTCTCCAGCAACTGGTCCGATAGAATGGCACTTGCAGCTCCCTTCCGGCCACGCTTATCGGCGCTCGCCTCGGCACAATAGTAACCATTATTTGGTTACTAGCGCCAATTTTCGTTCGAAAAGGTAGATCGAACAGGCCTCGAAGGACGCGCTAGAATTCCGTCTACCGATTTATCTCAGCTCACGTGCTTGCCCGACTCGACCGATGGATGGCACGCGGATCGTCCGGACGGATTGGGAGCTTGCTATCCTTGGTAACACGTGCCCTCGACCGCTCGGGATCGAGGGCACAAAACCGCACGATCAGGATTCGACTTGTTTCATGTTGCCTCGTTGAGGAGTTTGTCCTCGCAGTTGCGACTACGCCGCCTTTTTTTCCCTAGTCTTCTGATTGCGGTGAATGTAGCCTTCTGCGTTTCGGGCTGGACGGAACCTATAACCGCAGGCAGTGATCGGACTCAGGTCTCCGACGCCTGTCCACGACCATCCGAAGGCAGCACGGTAGCCGAACCGGCGGAGCTTCGCAGCGAGAACGGCCGGTTAGCAGTCGTACTAACGGTCCGGAATTCACTGGATGCGAATGGCAATATGCGATATTGCTACCTCGACAAAAATGGCCAGCAGGCGCCTACGCTTCGCCTCCAGCCCGGTGACATTCTGTCAGTCACTCTAAAAAACGAGATCTCGCTGCCGGGAGCAGTTGTTTCTTCGCATCATGGTGCGAACCAAAGCGGAGGCAGAAGTAGCAATGGAGGCAAGCACGACCCTTGCGCTGGTGGCCAGATGACCGCGGCTTCAGCCAATCTACACTTCCACGGACTGTCGGTTCCTCCCGTCTGCCACCAGGATGAGACGCTTAAGACCGTCATCAATCCCGGTGACCCTCCTTTCGAGTACCGGCTTCAGATTCCCAAGACTCAACCTCCCGGCCTGTACTGGTACCACCCCCATGTGCACGGGTTCAGCGAGGACCAGATTCTTGGGGGTGCCTCTGGCGCCCTGATCGTGGAAGGAGTGGAAAGCGCGGTTCCCCGGGTGGCAGGACTGCCCCAGCGAGTCTTCGTTATCCGCGACGAGAACATGCCCGCGCCTTCGGATGCGGAGAAATCAGATCCGGTGAGACCGACCAAGCAGCTCTCCATCAACTACATTCCGGTCCCCTATCCGAAATATCCTCCGGCAGTGATAAAGATGAAACCGGGCGAACGCGAATTCTGGCGGGTATTGAACGCCTCGGCAGATACCTACCTGGACCTGAGCCTGGAATTTGCAGGAAAGCATCAGGCCCTTAGCCTGGTGGCGCTCGACGGTGCTCCTCTTCACTTCGGTGAGCCCGGGTCGGCGACGTACGCTCCCGAGACCGGAGAGATATTTTTGCCTCCAGCGGAGCGTGCAGAATTCATCCTTACCGCTCCTCGCGAAGGAGTGCCGGCTCGTCTCGTAACCGGGTACGTCTACCGCGGTGCGTCGGACGATGATAAGCCGCTGGGCCGTCGAGCTGGCGACGCTTCTGCGCTCCGCATCGGGCAGGACGATGTAGATGCGGCCCGTCCGCTAGCTTTGATTGTCACGGACGGGCAGCTTGCAACCCAGGCTGGCGTTAACAAGCAACCTGGTGAAGCTGGAGCCGCCCGCTCTCCCGCTTTCCTCAGTGCGACCCACGGGCAAGCGCAAGCTCTACTTTTCGGAAAAACTGGTCGATCCCAACGATCCCCAGAGCGCGACGCAGTTTTTTATAACCGAGAACGGTTATGCGCCCGTCCTCTTCGATCCTGCCAGCATGGAGCCGATGGTCACGGTGCATCAGGGGGAGGTGGAGGATTGGACCATCGAGAATCGCTCCCGGGAGTCGCACACCTTCCACATCCACCGGTTGCACTTCATTGTCGTTGGCGCAAAGGGATTGCGCTGGGAAGAACCAACTTTGCGTGACACGGTTGACGTGCCCGCCTGGGATGGATTTCGATCTTACCCAAGCGTAACCGTGCGCCTGGACTTTCGTGATCCGACCATCGTGCGCACATTTCCCTTCCACTGCCACATTCTTCAGCATCTCGATGGTGGCATGATGGGCACGGTTCGCATTGAACCTGTCCCTCCGCCGGAGCCTTCCTCCTCCAAACAACGCTGATCATCTGCCACAGAGCTGGCCAGCGGTGGGTGGAACCGAGAAGTAGGGAATGAACGGCGCCGAAGCGAGCCAGGGGGCCGGTATACGGCATAAGCAGGGAGCGCGGCATTTTCTGCGCCAGAGAGTGGTACTTGTGTTTGCCGGCAGTTGGCCCGCTCTAATTCACTATGCTATCGGCTTCGCCGATGATCCATGGCGTTTCGGTTTCAGCTCCAGCGAAACCATTTCAAGGCGATCAGGAACGAAAGCCCGCCCCAGACTGCCATCACGGTGACCGGCATCCATTGCGAACCGAGGGTGGCTCCCTGCAAAATGATGGCACGCAAAGCATCGTTTAGCGCCGTCAGGGGCAGAGCACGGATTAACGGCTGAATGACTTGCGGGAAGCGCTCGTAGGAGAAGAACACTCCCGAAAAGACCCACATTGGCATCATCACCAGATTGATCAACCCGCTGACGCTCTCGATCTTCTGCGCGCGGCTGGCGGTGAGCAGGCCGACGCCGCCAAACGACACCGCCCCCAGCGCGCCAACCAGCAGGATCGCTAGCAAGGATCCTTCCACCTTCATGTGAAATACCAGGACACCGAAGCCGAGCAGGAGCCCCACCTCGATCAGCATGAGTATCAGCCGGCTGCTGCCGAGTGCCAGAAGAAAGTCAGTGCGCCGCATCGGCGATGCGATAAAGCGCTTGAGCAGTTTTCGCTGTCTCATGTCCACCACCGCGAACCCGATACCCCACATGCCGGAGTTCATCAGGTTCATGCCCAGAAGACCGGGAATAAGGAAATCGATGTAGCGCGCTCCGGGCTCGCTGCTCTCGGTAGTCTCGGTTCTTAGTGGATTGGCCCGGCCGGAAGCGGTCTGTAGGGCGTCGTCTACCTGGGCACGCGCCAGAACGCTATCCGGACGGGCGGGATCATAGCGGTAGTGCAAACCGGCATTATCCGCCGTCACAACCAACGCATACTGGCCCAGGCGAAATCGATCAATGGCCGCCTTTTCGTCGAGGAGATCTGCGTGAATAGCGTCTTTCCTCGGCGAGCGCTGCAGCAAATCAAGCACTTGCTGCGAATTGGCGTTCTTCACGACTGCGACCGAGGTTACCTCAGCGGGCTTGTTGCGAAAGGCGATGCCAAGCCCCAGCGCCAACAACAGGGGAAAAGCGAATACCCAGAAGATGACCTCCGGTTCCCGCCAGAGCTCTCTCATGCGCGCGCCGAGCAGGGCCCGGTAGCCGGCCCAACGGCCATTGACCACGGCGGGGGTTTCGGACGTCTCCGCTTCGACCTGGATTTCGGGGAGGGTCATCAGTCTTCTCTCAAATGGCGGCCGGTGAGATGCACGAAAACATCTTCGAGGCTGGCCTGCCGCGTGGTCAGGTGAACGAGTTGCGCACCCCTGGATTGCACAGCCGACAACAATGCGGGAATGGTGTGGTGGGGTTCATCGACCCGTAAGGAAAACAGACCGTCTTCGCTGCGCACCGACTGGACGCCGGGCAAACGCTCCCAGACTTCGTTGCCTCCGCCGTTGCTGCTAATGGCAAACTCCACTACGTGGTGGCCGCTCAGACCCGCGATCAACTCGACCGGTGTTCCGGCGGCGATGATCTGGCCGTGGTCGATGATCGCCAGCCGATCGCAAAGCCGCTCGGCTTCATCCATATAGTGGGTTGTCAACAGTACAGTTCCTCGTTGTCGCTGGAACTGATGGATGATCTCCCACAATTGCCGCCGGCTTTGCGGATCCAGTCCGGTTGTAGGCTCGTCGAGAAACAGGATCCGCGGGTTGCCCACCAATGCCGTGGCGACAGCCAGCCTCTGCTTCTGACCTCCCGACAATTTCCCCACCATGGCATCGGCCTTCTCCGTGAGCGACAACTCCTTGAGAACATTCTCCACCGAAGCCGGACGGCGATAGAAGCTGGCAAACAGATGCAGTGTCTCGCGAACCGTCAGTTTCTCCGATAGCCGCGTTTCTTGCAGAGATATCCCCAAGAGTTCGCGCAATTCGCGCTCGTGGCCCTGCCACGTCATGCCGAGAACTTCTACCTCGCCCGAGGTTGGTTTCAGCAGTCCCTCAAGGATTTCTATGGTCGTGGTTTTGCCGGCGCCATTGGGCCCCAACAGACCAAAGCACTCACCGGTCTTGATGGCGAGATCCAGACCTCGCACTGCCTCGACCTTGCCGTCGTAAGTCTTTCTCAACCCCTGGCAGCGGATGGCGGTTTCCATATTCAGGAATGATACCGAAGAATCCTGGGCGTTGGATTAGCGCAGCGGGTCAGAACCGTTTCTTCGAGTCGAGCAGGATGGTAACCGGACCATGGTTCAGCAGTTCAACCTCCATCTTCTCCTGAAAGCGTCCTGTCTCGCAGCCAAGGCCGATGGCTCGAACGCAATGCACGAAGCGCTCATAGAGCGCCTTAGCGCGTTCCGGGGGCGCTGCCTCATCGAAAGAGGGACGCTTCCCTTTTCTGACGTCGCCCAATAAGGTGAATTGGGAGACGGCCAACACTGCGCCGCCGATGTCCAAGACACTCCGATTCATCTTGCCGTCTTCATCTTCGAATATGCGTAAGCCGGCGATCTTTCCAGCCAGATAGTCGGCGTCTGCCTCGCTGTCATCCCGCCCGACTCCCAGCAGGACCAGTAACCCCTCCGCAATCTTTCCCGCGAGTTGACCTTCGACTTTGACCGATGCATGTCCCACGCGTTGCACGACGGCGCGCATGAAAGGGTTGTATCACATGGCGGGAGAGGCCGCGGTCACTGCGTCGACTGCGTGGCCCACACTGCGAAAGATATTCTCCTCTCCCAGGACGCCAAGCAACGACGCGCGCGCGAGGATGTCGCGCACCGGGTCGCGTACTCCAGCCAGCACCAGGCGGTACCCATGTTTGACGGAGCTGGCGTGTAACTGGGCAAGCGCGTCCACACCCGTAACGTCGAGCATCGGAACCGGCTCCAGGCTGATCACAACGGCCTTTAAGGTGCTCGGCGCCTCACGGATCAGTTCCTTGACGTGTTCCCGAATCCCGTCAGCGTTGGCAAAGAACCAGATGCGATCGACACGCAGGATGAGTATGCCCGGGAACTGTTCGGCCTCGGGATGCCGTGCGATATCGACGAACTCTCCCGTCCCGGGCAACCGCCCCATGACCACTACTTGCGGCATCGACAGGAAGCGCATAAGAGCGATCAGGCTGAGGAGCATCGCCAGCACGAGACCATCGAGGATATCGAGGGCCAGGACGCCGATCACGCCTACCACGCCTTGACGGAACTCAGTGCGTGAAATTTGACGAAAACGCAATAGCGTCCGGTAGTCGAGCAGGTGCCAGACAGCATGAATGACAATGGCGGCCAGGACAGCCTCGGGAAGGTGATAAAACCAGCGGGTTAGAAACAATAAGACCACGATGACAGTCGCCGAGGCGGCCATCGAGGAGAACTCTGACTTAGCGCCGTTGCTGTCATTGGCCGCCGTCCCGGAGGTTCCCCCGCCTACCTGCATGCCGTGAAAAATGCCAGAAGCGGCATTGGCCATGCCGAGCGCACGAAGCTCCTGGTTGGGATCGATATGGTAACCGTTCTTTGCCGCAAAGGTTCGCGCCGCACCCATCGATTCGGCGAATAACACCAGGACCAGGCCGACGGCCGCGGGCGCGGCCCGCAGCCAGTCGCTCCAGGTGAGTATCGGCAATCCCGGACGCGGCAGTCCTGCCGGTATAACGCCGACGATCTCAACTCCGTGATCGTGCAACTCGAGGACGCGCGAAGCCACAATTCCGGCAAGCAGTACAACCAGTGCGCCAGGCACCCTGGGCACGTAGCGATCGACCACGAAGAGCACAACGAGCGCCGACGCCCCCGCCGCAATCGTCCTGGGGTTGCTCTGGGAGAGATGCGTCAAGGTATGCCAGAACTGCGTATATGCAGGGCCGCTTCCATGCCCGATACCAAGAAGCTTAGGCAGCTGCTTGATGATGATGTTCAGCGCTATTCCGAATACGAAACCCTTGAGCACGGGCTTGGAGATGAAGTCGGAGATAAGGCCCAGCTTGAGAAAGCCGGCGATCAGGAAGAGTACGCCCAACACTACCGCGACCGCCGAAGCGAGGGCGGCGTACTTCTGTGGATCAGCTGCGGCGAGCGGGGCGAGAGTGGCGGCTAGAATCGCCGACGAGGCTGAGGTCGGCGACACCGCAAGTTGTCGGCTGGTGCCGAAAATCGCGTACGCGAGCAGGCCAAACGCCGCTGCGTACAAGCCCGCCTGGGGCGGCAGGCCGGCAATTCCCGCATAGCCCATCGATTCGGGAATCAGCAGTCCGGCGAGGGCGACACCCGCAATTACATCGCCGGGAAGATCGATCGGCCGATAGCGGGGCAACCACTCGGTAATCGGGAGCAACTTCATCGCTTGCGTCCTGCCCGGACTGGAAGCCGGTTAATCAAGGCAGTATAGGAGAACCGGCAGGATGTTGCAGTGCCGAAGAGCGGGTTTTTTCCAGCAACAACATGCTGTCGTACAATGCATTCTCGGTTTCTGCTGCCGGGGGAGTGCATGAAAGTAAACCACGTTGCGGCGGGCTGCCGGCCCGCAGTGCTCTGCTGCGCGATACTCGTGGCTGGTTGCGTGCTATCAGCCGCACAACAGCCCGCAAGCTTTTCCGCAACTCATAGCGGAAAAAACGAATTCGTCATTCAGAGGGCCACGCTGCTGACTGCCACCCACGGCCGAGTCGAAAACGGCAGCGTATACGTGAAAGACGGCAAGATCGTGGCATTTGGCGCGACGGTTTCGGCCCCCGCGACGGCGACCGTCATTGATGCGGAAGGCAAGTACGTAACCCCCGGGATCATCGATCCCCACTCCCACATGGCGCTGGACAACGACGTGAACGAGGCCACCAGTCCTGAGGTTCCCCAGATGATGATGAAGGATGCCTTCGATTACAACGACAAGGCCATCTACCGGGCCCTGGCGGGTGGCGTAACTACTTCGCTCCTGCTGCATGGCTCGGCGGACATGATTGGCGGACAAGCAGTGGTGATCAAGACGAAATACGGACTCGATCGCGACCAAATGTTATTTCCGGGTGCGCCACAGTCCATCAAGTTTGCCAGCGGCGAGAACCCCAAGCGAGTTTTTGGCGACAAGAAGCAGTTACCGTCGACTCGCATGGGCAACTTCGAAGTGATGCGCGAGGCTTTCACCCAGGCCAAGGACTACCAGCGCCAATGGGACGAGTACAACGAGAAGGTCACGAAGGGTGACAAGACGGCGAGTGCTCCCAAGAAGGACCTGAAGCTGGAGGCTCTTTCGCAGGTGCTCCAGGGCAAGATGCTGGTGCAAATTCACTGTTATCGCGCAGACGAGTTTCTTGCCGAGATCGCGATTGCGAACGAGTTCGGTTACAAGATCCGCGCCTTCCATCACGCGCTGGAAGCCTACAAGGTGCCGCAGGCATTGGCGCAGAACAACATCGCAATCGCGACATTTTCCGACTGGTGGGGGTTCAAATACGAGGCATGGGATGCGATTCCGTGGAACGCGGTGATCGCAATGCGCGCCGGTGTCAAGGTCGCCGTGAAGAGCGACAGCGATGACTTCATGCGCCGGCTGAACCAGGAAGCGGCCAAGACCATGCGCTACGGCGGTGCGACCGAGGACGAAGCGGTTCAGATGATGACTATTAATCCCGCCTGGATCATTGGAGTGGACGACAAGACGGGCTCCATCGATGTCGGCAAGGATGCGGACCTGGTGCTGTGGAGCGCATACCCGCTGTCGAGCTACGGCATTCCGGAAGAAGTCTGGATCGACGGCGACGTTTACTTCGATCGCTCGCTGTCCGGCCTGGGTATGCCACAGTATCGGGAAGGACAGTGATGACGAAATCAGTCTATTGCTTTTCGCTCATCGCGTCTCTGCTGCTGGATGCTGCCAGTGCCCAGCAGAAAGCCAGCGTTCCCACCCAGAGTGCTTCGGTGCCGGGCGCGATCCCCGCCATTGACCCGAACAAGCCCATCGCCATCACCGGCGGAAAGCTGCTGACCATTACTCACGGCACCATCGAGGACGGCGTGCTGGTGATCGACAAGGGGAAAATCGCCGCCGTCGGGCCTGCGGCTGGGGGTAAGAGTCCCGGCAAACGCCCAGTTCGTCGACGCCAGCGGCATGACCGTGTATCCCGGCCTGATTGACTCGGAATCACACCTCGGTCTGACGGAAATCGAGGCCGAGCGAATGACCAACGATCTAGTCGAAACCAGCGACGAAATCATGCCCCACATGCACGTTTCCGACGCTTTCCATGCGGAGACGGCGCTCATTCCGGTGACCCGCTACAACGGCATAACCAATGCGATTGTGGCTCCGGAAAGCCGCGACACGCT
>Ga0306921_10005717_pt1 | contig 12942 bp, 9 predicted proteins | sample sta12Cox44000080_FD_203760 | JGI IMG/M metagenome (GOLD analysis project Ga0306921, IMG submission 203760) | Lab enrichment of tropical soil microbial communities from Luquillo Experimental Forest, Puerto Rico - statoxic.12C.oxic.44.000.080 (v2)... | ecosystem: Environmental > Terrestrial > Soil... | reverse complement strand
CTCCGCCCCAACGAGGCAGATCTCCTGGAAGTTACTGCTGCCGAATGTAGTGCACGATCAGAAGCCGATATGGCTGTTCCCCCGAGCGTTAGCGGGAGGAAAACATCTGAATCCGACGCTGGTAGTGCTCTCGGTTACCGCCGGCCTGATTGCGATCGACCCCGTCGTCTCTCCGTATTTCCGCCGTAGCCAGTCTTTTAGCGCGTTCAATAAGGATTTCAGTGGCGATAACACCACGCTGGCCATGTTGGCGTTCCCGGTTGCGTTTTATATCTCGGGGCTGGAGAGGAAGGATGCCTATGCGCAGCACACGGTGTTGTTGGCAAGCGAAGCAGTAATCGACTCCGAGATTCTAACCACCGTTGTGAAGGACCTGGATCGCCGAGCCCTTCCCGGTGAAGTTCCAGACAAAAGCCGATTCGGTGACACCTGGTTCGAGGGACGCGGCCAATGGTTCAGGGGCGTTGGAAGTTTCCCCTCGGGCCACAGCATCGCGGCATTCTCGATGGCCACCGTATTTGCTGACCGCTATCCAAAACCCCGCTGGCATCGGTGGGTGGCTTTCGGGCTGGCCGGCTTAGTAGGTTTTTCACGGGTGCCGCTGCAGGCTCATTATGCGTCGGATATATTTGCTGGCGCCGTACTCGGCTACAGCATCGCACATTACGCGGTGCTGAAACTGCCATAAAGGAACCAACCCGAGGGCGAGCGGTGGATGCCTAATGACAGCAAGACTCAAGACTAATGTTGAATCCCAAGCTACAGCGCTTTTCGTGGAAAGTGTAGACCGAATCCCCTCAGGGGCTAAAGCCCGAATTCCTTAATTGCCCCAATGGCTCGGCTGAAGCAGTGCCCTGATACAAAGCCCCTCAAGAGCGAGTTTTTCAGAGCAGCCTGTAGAAGGCGCGCTCGTGCCTTTACATCTGCTGTGAAACGGCTCTAGCGCTTCCGCAACCTCGGGAAGGCCTAGTACAGGGTTGCTGCATCCCGTACGCGGTAACTCATGAGCGATGAGACCCGCGCCGTGGAGAATGCCGCCGGGCTGAAGCCCGGCTCCAACCCAGAAGATCTGGGCAGGACGCAGCGCTGAAGCGCCGCTCTACCAGCGTGGCTTGCAGGCTACAGCAACGCAGGAACCGCTCTAAACCGGCTTGGACGGATTACCCGAAAGATCGTCGGTCAGAGAGCGTTGGCCTCCAAGCAAAGGAAGCTTGGGTGGGGCACCCGGCCGCCCGCCGCCACAGCTTAAGACTACGCCACGAATTTGTACCCGGTATTCGAAATGGTAATGATAAATTCTGGCGCTGCAGGCTGTTTCTCCAATTTCTTCCGCAAGCTGGCAACGTGCATATCCACGGTGCGGGTGAAACTTCCCGCGTCGTAGCCCCACACCGACCGCAGGAGCTCTGTCCTGGGAACTATGCTCCCGGCGCGTTCCATCAGGTAGCGAAGAAGTTGAAATTCACGAACGGTGAGATAGACCGGCTTGCCGTCGCGGGTCACCTCCATGCGGCGCAAATCCATGCGGAGCGGACCAGAAGCCAACACACCCTGGCCGGTGCGGATGGGCACGCGCCGCAAAAGGGCTTCGATGCGGGCAAGCAGTTCCATGGACGCAAAGGGCTTGGTGACATAGTCGTCCGCACCGAGCTTCAGTCCAACCACTTTGTCGATCGTTTGCGTGCGAGCCGTGAGCATGAGGATAGGAGTTGCAAGACCGGCCTGGCGGAGGTCACGGCAGACATCCAAGCCGTCCCGCAGGGGCAAGGCAACATCCAGGATGATCAAATCAAACGGCAAGTCGATGGCCTTCTCGAAGCCTGCGACACCATCCGCCGCGGTATCGACGACGTAGCCGACCTTGCGCAAGCGAGCGGTCAACGTTTTGCGCAACCCATGCTCATCTTCGACCAGCAGGATGCTCTCTTTCATCTTACGGGCTCACCACTGCGGGCAGGATCGGGGACCGATCCTTCAATAACCGGGGATTCAGCAACCGGCAGACAAACTGTGAACGTACTGCCAACATCGACAGCACTGGAGACCGTCACTCTCCCGCCCATCTCGCTAACACCCCGCCGCACCACCGCTAAGCCCAATCCGGTCCCCTGGACATGGGACCCAAGCACTTCGGGACTGCGATAAAACGGTTCGAAAACGCGTTGCAACTCGGACTCGCGAATGCCAATGCCGTGATCCTGAACGCGGATCTGGATTTCAGGAGAAGAATGGTCGGATTCTTGAAGCTCGGCCGAGATGCCGATCCAATTGCTTTGCCCCCGATACTTCAATGCATTGACGACTAAATTCTGCAGGCACTGACAGAGCACAACCGGGTCGGCGAAAACCCGAGGCAAGTCGGATGGGATATTCTGCTCCACATGGATCCCGGCCGAGCGGATGGGCTCGGCAAGATTCTGCAAAACTCGCTCAACGATTTCGGGGACTTGCACGGGCCGGCGAGACTGAAGATTTTCGCCAGCAGCGCCAGCGGCAAACATCAGGATTCTGTCAACCAGATCCGATAAACGGCGGCCCTGACCGGTGATGATACGACCGTGCTCCCTGATTTCCGATGGCTTGTCCACAACGCCATCGGCGATATTCTCGGCAGCCGAAAGCATGACGGCGAGGGGAGTCCGCAGCTCATGAGAGACAGCGGTTACGAAGTTCATCTGCAGGAGGGCAAGTCGTTGCACCCGACGAGTGGCAACGACAACCAGACTCACGCTCGCCAACAACAGCACGAGAACAGCCATGCCGGTAACGAGGTTCGTTCGCCAAACCCGGTTGGCTACGGCGTCGATTGACCCCGCTCGCCGCTGCAGCACGAGCATCCATGGCGCCTTTCCCGACGGGTACTGGATGACCGGGAACCATAACCATCCTGGCCCAGTCATGCTGGGCAAATCGTCGCGTCGAGGTAACGCGTGGTTCTCGCGGAACTCCCAAAGCTGACTCTCCCCGATTTCGGGCGGCTGACCGAAAACATTCATGCTCGCATCGTAGGTGGTAAAGTCTCGCTCGGGAAAACCGAGATCGGATGAGTAGATGATGTGGGGTGGTTTTCCCGCGGCGATAAGCGCTACTTTGTAATCAAGTCCTTGCTGACCGCCGAAATAGCGGTTGGCCAACTGAGGCAGGATCTTCTTCTGAATCGTGTCGAAATCCAGAACAATTATCATCCAGTCAACAGGGCTATCGGCGCTTGCCGCTGGAGTTTCCGGATGCGACAAGGCTGGGGCATGATGAACCAGAGGGTGCACGATGGCGGGGATGCTTTCATCCAACTGCCATCCTTCGTAGGCATGACGAAGTCCGTTCGGGGGTTGCGGTTGGCTGGCGGTTTCGGGGGTGAACTGCGGTGAATCGGGTAGCTCCCATGCACCAAGGGCAGCCCGGAGGTTTTGCGACCTGCCTTGCAGACGGGACAAGAGTGCTTTCAAAGGCTGGGGAATGGCAGCTTCGTCGATTCGGCTGCTGTCTGGATTCAGTAGGAAAAGCGTTGGATTCCCCGACGCACTGGTTTCCCATAGGTAGATCTTCGAGATCATCGCACGGTGCAAATGGATGTTTTCCACCGAACCTTGCTGCGCGTGCTTATTGCTCCAGTTCGAATATCGCTGTAGGAAATCCACCCAATTGTCGCGTGCACCAGAATCAGGGCCCACCTGAAGGGCGCCGCATATGGAGTACAGTCCTCCGTAAAAGTCACGGTTCCACTGGGTCATCAAGGATGCAAGATTGCTGCGGGCGCGCACTTCCATGGCGGTATCAATTTGCTTGATCCAGCGGTATTGGAGAAACGCAATTGTGGCCAGGAGACCCGCAATTACCAATAGAACAGCGTTCCACATCAGGGCGGACCTTCGAGCTACGCCCGAGCGAGTACCGGCCTTCGATAACCTGGACTTGCCTCTGTTCGTCGCGTGAAGACCACCGGACATGCTGCTCACCCTCGGCGCGGGCCAGAATCGCTATCTCCAAGGATCCGGCATGGAATTCTGAACTCAATCGGAGATGGAAAAGTCCAAAAGATAAATTCTACACTGCGCGATAGTCAAGTAATTCATTCTTGATGAGCGGATAGTTACTATGACGCGGGACGCAAAGGGTAGTAGCGATACCATGTCTCAACGGCTCATGGGTAAACATTGGGTATCCGGCATCATCACCATACGCTTGTGGAGGCAACGGTCACCCGGGATTTCGCGGTCTCCGCGTACTATGCTCGGATCCCACAGGCGGTTACCCAGTGAATCTTCCATGTAAATAGGCTTTACACGCGGAACTTGAGCTTTACATGCCAACAAATTTAGACACAATAATTCCACAAACAATTTACAACGCGAGACACGAATCTGTTGTTTACTACAAACCAGTTGCTGGCCGGATCGCCGTGGATTTTCGTGGGGAACCCGGTAGAACACGCGCTCATGAATCAATGCACGGCGATCGTTAACTCGGAAATGCGGTAGTGGCGGCGCATATCTCTGATATATCGCCGAGAGGAGAGGAGCAGGTGAGTACCAATCAGATTCGACGTGAACCACACAGCGCAAGGGGAGCGTCACTCGGGCTTCACAAAACAATACGAGGTCGAGCCACTGCACACACCATGCCGGAGGCCCTGGTCGCTGAACTGGCAGAGCTCGTGCGTGACCTCCATGAGTTGCTAGAGAGCTATGCGCCCCCTTGGTATACACAAAAGATGGACTCTCGAGTGAGCATAACCTTGGGCGCCGCTGATCATGTTTTGTGCACTTCGGCCGAGCGACGGCGGAGGCACCAGGCCATAGCAAGCCTAGTCTGAGAATGTGTTGGAACCAGAAGCCGCCTCATGAATGGTGTGCGGGAGGATATTCGATTTCTCTCTCAGAGGCTAAAGCACTTTGTCTACGGTGTGGGGAGCGCACCGCTGAAGCCGAGCTCTTCTAAAGGTACTTATCAAATCAGTTCTCAACAAAACTGGTCTAAGAACAAAACCGGCTTGAACGGGGCACCCTCAAGTGAGTAGGCGATTGTAATTCGTCAGGGTTGGGTGACGACCTACAAGAAAACGGGATATCGTCAAACTTTTTGTCCTCAAGAATGGAGACACCCGCGAGGACTAACGGTTCGACGGGTGGGACCCAGGTTATTCCCGGGGAGGGGGGTGGCCTGGCGAACGCTTTCCTTCGCCAACGATCCTGAACATGGGGGTGCCCCGTGCAAGCCGGTTTTGCTTTAGGCGGAAACTTTCTCTCCCGGATCAAAAAGACCAGCCAAGCAACAAAACCCAGGGTGAGGCCCGCCGAATCTGATGATCAATGGCCACGATTTCGCCGGCCGGAGCGAGCCATTCGCCTTACCATTTCGTTGTCTGCGCCGGTCTGGTGCCCGTGAAGGTGGGTGCAGCTTCCCGGAACTTCGTAATACATCGGGTGCTGAGGAGGGAGGAGTCGAACATGTCCAGGAGGATTCCCTGGCAAGACGTGTGCAAGTTCCTGGCAGGCGCCTTCTTCGCACGCAGGGATTCTTTTCTACCTCTACCTGGCCGGCGTTTCGGTGCCGATCCTGGGCACGGACCTTACGGAGACGCCCTGAGGTCAGTGGCGCGCGCTCCATGTCCCGGCGATTCTCTTCTTCACTTTCTTCTACCCCGGTTTCCTTCGAAAGTGGAAAGGTCGGTCCGTCCAGTGAAGGGCGACGACCCTGCGTCAACTCCTGCGACCCCGCTCCGGTCGCGCCAGAGAAAACTTGGGGTATAATCCTCCCCAAGCTTTCGAGGGAGCTTCATGGCGAACCAATTAACCTGGGACGATACCGGCAAGATAGGGATCCTTCTCTCCAACACTCATCCCACAATTGAGCCTCACACGGTAACGCTGCAAGATCTGCACGGCTACGTAATCGCGCTCGGCGAGTTCAAAGGCGATCCCAAGCACTTCAACGAACCGACATTGGAAGCGATCCGTTCTGCCTGGAACACGGAGTTCCAGGAGCGAACCCGAAACTGGGCTTAGTACTTAGTTGCGTTAGTCCGCGAATCATCTACACATGCTATTTGCTCATTCTGAACCTGAATCGAGCTGACGCGAACTTCGGCAACTGAGTACTCGACCGTTGCGGGTGGCCTGACCAACGCCTGTCCTTGACCAAGGAACCTGCCCGTTGGGAACCCTGCCAAGCTGCATTTGCCGGGACGGGGACCTTCTGCTCAACGTCATACGATTCACCCAAACAAGAGGAGCTCGGGTGGATCTGAATCTGATCGTCGACCACGACAATTTCGCCAAGCGTGGGCGAGTCATCTCCTGGCAGGAACTGGCCGGCCGCTTGCGCGATAGCCGGCGTTATTTCATGGCGTGACGAGTTTACGCAGCGTGCGAGTGGTGTTGCTTCGAGTGATTGCTGGCCAGGCTCGCGCGACCGCGCGCCCGATGATGCTGGAGCGAAGCCTTGGAAGCAGCCGCAGCCGCCTTCGCCGGCGCAGGATGATCGAAATGATCTGGGTCAATTTCCTGCTGGGAAAAAGCCGACTTCGCGCTGAAAGGGATGGCCGCGACGGCCAGCATTAAAATCATCGTTCTGAGAGCTTTCATAGCTCACCTCCGTTGGAATAATGCCTTCAGAAGGGGCAATTCGGCTTCCACAATGTCTCCGCGGTTGGGCGGACCGGGGTTGCGTTCCTGGCAAGCGGTAACCAATTGTCAGTTAACAACTTGGCCGGAAGCCAGCACGCCGTTGGGCGGCAACGATTCAGTCCGAGCGGAGAGAGGCAGCGCCGAAGACTATCCGAGAAGATAGCGGGAGTGGACGTACGGATAGGCCGGCGCCGAGTGGCAATCGCGTTGTCGCAAGCAGACCCGCCCAGGCAAAACCGGGTTGGGTAGAGCACCCGCAAGCCAATTTTGCTTGGGCGGACCATCCCCCAAAGCCCGACAATTTGATGAGAACGATTGGGATTTTTGAGCTGTCGGCTATTGATTTGCTTCAGCGGCTGAGCCAAACTGCCAGCAATACCTTGTTCAGTGGAGCACACGGCTGCTGAAGCCGCCAAAACGTACCCCTCGCCGACCAAGGTCTGTTAGGCACGTTAATAATAAAGGGCTTAGCGGCACGGCTGAAAGTGTGACGTCTCCCAATCCGGCCCAATTCGCAGGCTTTACAACCAACCGCTTCTCTGCACGTAACCAAACCCAGCAGGAGCAGCCGAATAATCAGTGGACAGGGCGATTGCGAACTCCAGCGTCAGCCGGTATAGTGATATCCATGTCACGGACCCTGATGCAGAACCGCGCGCCGCAGACATTTTGCCTTGGTTGTTGTCGCCGGAGAGAGCGTTCTGGCGTGTGGAGGCTCGTGACTTAGAGTATCTGTCAATCCGGGCCGTATCCGAACCCACCGCCAAGACTTGCTGGCCGGTGGGGTTTGTGTTTTTGCGCAGCCCCTTCGCAAGGGGAGCACGGGCCCACGCCGGCTACAACAACAAAATTGTTAGGGAATTGAGAGAGGACCGAAATGCAAGCTCGCTACGATATGGAAACCCTGGAAAGGCAAACTGCCTCGGAAGTGATCCATCTGGTCCTCAGTGAAGAAGCGCAACAACGAGCGTGCATCACCTGCAGTTTCCAGGCCGAGGGCGTGGTGGTTCTTCACCTGCTCCGAAAGCGTCTGCCGGACATTCCCGTGCTCTTCCTGGACACCGGTTACCATTTTCCACAGACCTACGAATTCCGCGATCAACTCACGCGCGATTGGGGATTGAACCTGGTCAACGTAATGCCTCGTCAGACTGTTCAGGAGCAGGAGTCGGGCCTGGGTATTTTGTATCGTGAGGATCCCACAAAATGCTGCCGATTACGCAAGGTTGAGCCGCTGCTGCAGGCGCTGGAGCCCTTCGAAACCTGGTTCACGGGTCTCCGCAGAGAACAATCGATCACGCGAAGAAATCTGAAGAAGGCCGAACTCCATCTCTTACCATCCGGAAAGACGCTTACCAAGGTGAATCCTCTTGCGGACTGGTCCCGGGAACAAGTCTGGGAATACACTCGCGGTCACAACCTAAGGTATCTCCCGCAATACGACGAGGGATACCTGAGCATCGGCTGCCAGCCATGCACGGCAATCCCCGATGATCCCACCAATCCAAGGTCTGGACGCTGGGGCGGACAGAAACTCGAATGCGGAATTCACACCGTCTCGGAAGGGTCGCAATGACCCCACTTGAAGCAGTAAATCTGGACACATTCACCCGGGAGCCACCGGTGATCTACCGCCGCTAGTCCTTTGCCAGCGCGTAGTAGCCTTGGCGGGCCTGCACCTTGTAATCGCCACTCCTGGCGTGAATCTGGATCTTGCGGTAGGAGCCGTCGAGCTTGCTGTTGGTCGGGGTATAGCCGAGATTGTATTGGCTGCGTAGTTCGTTCTGGATCTGGTCGAACGCCTGGCGCAGTTTCTCCTGGTTATTGCCGACTTCGATCACGCGTCCGCCAGTTTCTTCCGCCAGCTTCTTCATGTCGCCCAGTCCGAATCCCTGGTACCAGCCTCCGCGATCAGCAATCAGAATGACGTAGCACATGGTGTCGGCCTTCTGTGCGGCCTCAATGGCATCGCGGATTTTCAGGCGGCTGCCTTCGTCCTCGCCGTCGGTGAAGACGATCATGGCCTTGCGGCCGACTTCGTTCTTCAGCTTCTCGTCGGCAGCGAGGTAAATCGCGTCATAGAGCGCGGTGCTGCGGGGATGGGAGTTGGGCACCGGGCCGCCGCCCATGCCAACTGGGCCACCGCCGGCGGAACCGCCGCCGATCTGGAGCTTGTTCAGGGCGCGCTTGATCGAGGCGACGTTATTAGTGAAGTCCTGATCAAGATCGATGTCAGAGTCGAAGTTGATCAGGAAAGCCAGGTCCTTGGGTCGCAAGACGCTATGGAGGAACTCGACGCACGACTCCTGCTCGATGGTCAACACCCGCTCCTGGCTGGGGCTGGTGTCGATCAGCAGGCCGAGCGTCAGCGGCTGGTTGGAGTCGGCGCTGAAATACTTGATGGTCTGCGGCTTGCCATCTTCAATTACGTCGAAGTCGCTCTTGTTGAGGCCGGGAATCAGCAGCCCATGCTTGTCCTTCACATTGAAGAAGATGCTGACCACGTTGACCTGCGCCTTGAAGGTCGTTGCAGGCTCTTCTCCTTCAGGCTGCTGTGATTGCTGGTCCTGGGCCTGAGATGGCACGGACGATTGTGGAGGGGCCTGATCGTGCACGGTGGACTGGGCCGTCAGCCAGAGACTGGCAGACAACAGAAGCGACGCCATCACGGCGAACGGACGAACGCGGATCAACAACATAGGTGCTCTTTCATTTCCGGTACATTCATTGTATTGCAATACCGTGCCCGGAATCACCTTCCGGGATGCGGCGAGCTTCGGGTTGCGGGTATACTGAGGCTGAGCTCTGGCAAGTTGGAGATCAGTCGGTCAACATGTTCAAGCGTCAACTCAGTCTTGGGGTCCGGTCCGCCTTGTTGGTGGCGGTAGTGACCATGGCCGCCACCTTCGCAGTTGGTCAGCAGCAACCGTTGCCTGATGCTCCGAAGCCGCAGAACAACGCACCCACCGCACCTCCGCCCGACGTGACTGCACCGTTGCCGGGCGCGAGTGACGACGCTGGTGCCGCCTCCCAAGCTAACCCGCAAGATAATGCAAATACTCGGTCGGGAAGCGAACAACCGCAAGGCGCACCGGATTCCAATCCGCAAGCGCCTCCCCTGGGCTCTGAGGGAATCAAAACGGTCCCATCCGGACCGAAAGGCAACGCCGCCCCGGGAAACGACTTCGATGAGCTGTTTACTCTAAGCAAAGACGTCAACTTCATCAGCGTGCCGGTGACGGTGAAAGATGCCGAAGGCAAGCTGATTGATGGGCTGCTGGCGCAGGACTTCAGCGTGTATGAGGATAACGTCAAGCAGACGGTTACATTTTTTACCAGCGATCCGTTTCCGCTGTCGGCGGCGCTTGTCATTGACCTGGGCATCTCCGATACCACGCTTAAGAAAGTACAACAGACCTTCTCGGCCCTGGATGGGTCATTCGGCCCGTTCGACAAGGTCGCCGTGTTCACCTTCGGCAATTCTGTGCAGAAGCAGTCGGACTTCGGAAATCCGCAGAAACTGCAATTGGCCTTGCAGCGCGTCCGCGATCTGACGGGCCGGAACCCGGGCGCACCGGTGGTGGGCGGGCCATTAGGCTCGCCACCGTCCATCAACGGTAAACCCGTGGACCCGGCAGTTTTGCCGCTGAATTTGCCAGCCCGCGAGTCGCGCGTGTTGAATGATGCCATCCTGATGGCAGCGGGAGAGTTGGCGCATCAACCACGCGGAAACCGTAAGATCATCTTCGTCCTCAGCAACGGCTACGAGTACGGCAGCCGTGCCAGCTACGCCCAGGTGCTGAAAGTGCTGCTGACCAATGGAATCGCGCTCTACGCCGTAGGGGTCGAGCCGGCTACGGTGCCGGGAATGGGCAAGCTCGACAAACTGCACATCCCGGGTCAGGGATACACCAATATTCTTCCCAGGTATGCCAACGCCACCGGCGGAGACGTCATCGACTCGTACTCGCGGGAGGCGATTGAAGGCGCCTACCAGACGATTACGGCGCAGGCCCGAAACCAGTACACGCTGGGGTACACGACTGCGCAGAAACCCTCAAGTGCTTACCGTGACATCGAGGTGCGGGTGAAACGTCCTGGCCTGCTGGTGACCGCCAAGCATGGCTATTATCCGCTGCCTCCGCAGCGCGAGACGCCGCAAGAGGAGCCGGCCGACGCAGCACAAAAGCCACTGCCAGTGCCGCCGGGCAGTCAGAACTAGAAGTTCTCTATTAGCGAAAAAGGGACACCATGTGCGGTGTCCCTTTCTTGACTGTCGATTTCGCTGCTCGGTTTACGGCACTTCGATCAGTTCGATCTTGCCATCCTTGCGGCGATGGAGAACCTTGACCCGACCCTTGCCGTCGCGGAAGACGAAGACATCGCGGTCGCGGAATTCACATTCCTTCACCGCCTCTTCGATGGTCATGGGGCGCATGGCCACCGAGTCCGTCGTTTTCACCAAGTGCGCCTCGGTGGTGCGGGCGATCGAAGGGAATTTGTGCACGACGACAGGCACTGCGGTGAACGCGCTGGCGCCGACCGCGATCTGCATCTCGGCTTCGGCTTCCGCTGGGGGAGTCCAACTCTTGTCCTTGGCTTTGCGGTGAGTGGCGCGACGGCGGCCGTTGCTTTTGAGCACCTGGGTTTCGATGTGTTCAAGCGCTTGATTGACGGCGGCCACCATGTCGGTGGCCTCGGCCAGTCCGACAACATGACCACGGCGGCGCTTCACCGTGATTTCCGCGATGAAACGGTGCTTCTCGACCGTCAGGATGACTTTGCTCTTGAAGTTTTCACCGAGGATTTTCGTGAGTTTGGTGAGGCCAAGTTCCACCTCACCGCGAACGGCGGGAGTAATTTCATATTGCCTGGCTAAGTATTCTACGTTCATTGAGCTCCCTCCTAACCGCAGCCTGATTGGTCGTCACTTGGGTTGGCCGCGGGGTCATTCACCACAACGGTGTCCACTCCGGCTGGCATCCGCATGCTGCAAAAGACGCATGAGGAACCGGCGGTCGTCGCGTACCGCCGCTAATCCTTTACTTTGCGCTGGTGGGTGCTCGGGATGCGCATGTCTTCCCTGTACTTCGCGACCGTGCGGCGAGTGACCTGGATGCCCTGTGACTGGAGGATGCGGGTGATCTGCTCGTCAGTCAACGGCCTGGCTGGATCTTCTTCGTCGATAAGCTTCTTGACCCGGCGCTTCAGGATGAGCAGCGAGGTGCCGCCGCCCTCCGGGCCATTTACGCTCTCACTGAAGAAGTACCGTAGTTCGAAGACGCCTTGCGGGGTGTGAGCATATTTGTTGGCCACGGCACGGCTCACGGTTGAGGGATGTACGCCGATCTCCTCCGCCACTTCCTTGATCATCATGGGCTTCAGACAATCGATGCCCTGGTCCAGGAAATCGCGCTGGCGGCTGAGGATGGCGTAGCACACCCGCAAGATGGTCTGTTTGCGCTGCTCGATGTTCTTGATGAGCTGGATAGCCGATTTGTAGCGCTCTTTCACGTAGTTACGCACATCTTTTTCGGCGGCGTCGCGGCTCAACAGGCGACGGTAGGCCGGGTTCAGACGCAACTGCGGAACCTCCTCATCATTCATGAGGATGAGGTAATCGTCGCCCTGTTTGACGAAGGCGACATCGGGCTCGATCAGCCGGGTCGCGGCCTTGTTATAGCGCAGGCCAGGCCGCGGATCGAGCGTGCGGATGAAGTCCATGGCGCGCATGATCGCGTCGATGGGGCGGCCCATGGCCTTGGCGACGTCCTTGTAGTTCTTGTTCTGCAAGGCGTGTAGATGCTGGTCTACCATGACGATGGCGTCGTCGAGCGATTCCTTTTCGGCAAGATGATTTCCGTTCCCATTCTTGTGCTCGATGGTCTTCAGATTATTCAACTGGGCCAGCAAACACTCGCGAAGGTCGCGCGCCCCAACGCCCATCGGATCCATCTGCCGGACCAGATCGACGGCTTCGCGCAGGGCGTCGCGGCTAAAGGGTACTCGCGATGGGCTGGTACGCGGCGGCACCAGCGAGGGACGGGGAGCAAAGGACGCATTCGCCTGCGCCAGAGATCCGGTAGCTGCTTGGTCACCCGCCCAGGGGCCTTGGGGGAGAACCGACCCCGGTTCGTCCCCATTGCGATGCGGATCTGCAATCTCGAACTGCCCTGGGTTGGAAACAGAAGCCGTTGCCTCGGCAACTTCCGCGGACGCCACGGCGCCCTGCTCGTGTTCCATCAGACCCAGCAACTCGTCCTCAGTGGCGGTCAGGTATCCGTCTTCGTTGAGATTGCCAATGACCAGTTCGGCG
>Ga0306921_10005714_pt1 | contig 12944 bp, 11 predicted proteins | sample sta12Cox44000080_FD_203760 | JGI IMG/M metagenome (GOLD analysis project Ga0306921, IMG submission 203760) | Lab enrichment of tropical soil microbial communities from Luquillo Experimental Forest, Puerto Rico - statoxic.12C.oxic.44.000.080 (v2)... | ecosystem: Environmental > Terrestrial >... | reverse complement strand
CTTTATCTCTCAGAGAAGCGTGCGCGAGCGCTCAAGACCTGGGAGAAAGTCCTCGAAGCGCACCAGCGCAACGAGGCGATCAACGCGACGGTCACCCAGGTCGTTAAGGGCGGCGTGCTGGTGGATCTCGGCATGCGCGGCTTTGTACCCGCATCGCAGATACGGCGCCAGCCGGTGGGCAATCTCGAAGAGATGGTCGGCAAACAACTGCGTCTCAAGGTGATCGACCTCGATCACAAGCGTCGCCGCGTGGTGCTCTCGCAGCGCGTCGTGCTCGAAGAAGAGCTGAACCAGAAGAAACAGGAATTGCTGTCGACCCTGCAGCCAGGACAGATCCGGGAAGGCACGGTCGTTCGGCTGGCGGACTTCGGTGCATTTGTCGATCTCGGCGGCATTGATGGCCTCATCCACAACACCGAGCTTTCCTGGGGCCGCATCAAGCACCCGAGCGAAGTGGTCAAGGTCGGCGACAAGGTGCAAGTCGAGGTCATGAAGTTCGATCCCGAGGCCAAGAAAGTCAGCTTGTCGCTCAAGCACTCACTCGAGGATCCATGGAAGAGCGTTCCCGATACGATCCATGAGGGCGACGTTATGCCCGCAACGCTCACCAAGGCAACGGCGAACTATCTGCTCGTCGAGCTTGCGCCGGGCGTCACCGGCATGGTGCCCAAGTCCGAGTTCGATCCGTCTGCGCCGCCCGAAGCTGGTGCGACGCTACAGGTCAAGGTGTTGAGCGTGAACGTCGGATCGCGGCGTATCACCGTAAGCCTCAAGACCGATGACGACGCGACGGACGCGGCCGCCCAGGCGAACATCGAGAGCGCCGAGGACACCTCTGCGGCAGCGGCTGAAAACGCCACAACCTAAGTACGGACAGCACCGTCGTCGCGCAGTCGGCGGCGTCACAGGACGTTCATGATCATCGGACTGACCGGCGGTATCGGCTCGGGGAAGACAACCGTCGCCGCGCTGCTCGCGCAAAAGGGCGCTTTCGTCATTGACACCGACCTCGTCGCGCGCGACGTCGTCGAGCCGGCGAGTCCTGCACTTGAGGCGATTCGCCGAGAATTCGGGGATAGCGTGATCAGCCCGGACGGCAGTCTCGATCGTGCGGCGCTTGCGCGCATCATCTTTCACGACGAGGGCAAGCGGGCAAAGCTCAACGAGCTCACCCATCCAGAGATCCTCAAACGTGTGCTCGCAATCATCAGTAGCCAACCGGCGAATACGAACATCGTCGCCGTGGTGCCGCTGTTGTTCGAGTCTGGCTTTGACCGCAGTTGCGACCAGACCGTCGCGGTCGTGGCCTCGCCTGAGATTCGGCGCGGGCGCCTGCAAGAACGCGATGGCATCACAGGCTCAGAGGTAGAGGCGCGAATGAAGGCGCAACTGCCGGACGCGGAATACGAACGACGCGCTGGCGTCATCATACGCAACGAAAGCAACCTCACCGCGCTTGGGCACGAAGTCGACCGCGCTTGGGATTTGCTCACAGGATCGCGCGCCAAAGCCTAAGAGTCGAGGCCTTAATGGGGCAGGGCTTCTAGTCCCGCCCTTTCTTCTTCATGAGAAGCAGGGGCTCAGTATAGGGGCGAGGGTTTTCGCCGTCGTCGAGTAGCTTCGACATCGTCACAAAGGTGTAGCCTTCCGACCGCAGACCGTCGATGATCAGCGGCAGCGCCTCAATCGTGCGGTACTGTCCGCTATGGAGAAGGATGATGCCGCCCGGGCTGGCCTCGTTCATGATGCGCGACACGATCACATCCGGCGGCACGTCCTTGACGTCATTGGCCGCCGCACTCCACAGGATTGTGTGATAGCCAAGCTCACTGGCGATGTCGACGACGTGCCGGTTGACGCGCCCATGCGGTGGGCGGAACAATGTGAGCGGCTTGCCCGTGAACCTCTCGAGGAACGCACCGTCGGTTTGGATCTGCGCCGCGATATCCGCGTCGTCCAGGCCGGTCAGCGTGTAGTGATTGTATGTATGGTTGCCGATCTCGTCTCCGGATTCGACGATACGCGTGACCAGCTCAGGAAACTCCTGCGCAGAGCGGCCGACGATGAAGAATGTTGCGGGTACGCGCGAGCGGTCGAGCACGTGCAGGAGCAGCGGCGTGTAAAAAGGATACGGTCCATCGTCGAACGTGAGCGCGATATCCTTGCGCTCCGTGTGCACGCGCCAGACGGCTCCGGTCGATTCATCGCTTTGCGCCGGGCTCACATCTCCTTCGCCACTGTCGAGGGAGGAGGCTTCCTCAGGCCCGGTCGCGCTGACAGCGGCGGCGCCCGTCACCGTATGTTGGAACGGGCTGATCGCGCTGGCGTTGAGGACCAGCACCGTCACGGCGAGCAGGAGCACCTTCACTGCGGAACCTCAGGCGCCATCCACACGCGGCCGAAAGCATCCAAGAACTCCTCGTCAGTGAGCTGCTTGTCGCGCACGCTCTCATAGGTCGGGCGATCTGCCGAGACGGAGAATACTGTGCTGTCGACGCGAGTCATTTGAATCGCGGATACGGGGATCGTGCCCCAGACGTCAAGCGTTTGCACGTCAGGGAAGTTATCAAACGTCGTGCGGATGAGCGTGGTGGCCTCGGCATCAAGTTCTGAGCGGGTCAGATCCCTCTGCTCGTGAGGCACGCGCGCGGAAAAGCGGATGCCGGCCGACTGATATCCCCCGCCATCGAAGACGTAGACTTTGAGCACGTTGTGGCTCGGGAGCGTCTTATAGGTCTGCGCGAATACGCGACTCTCGAGCGCAGGAGTGACGCCCTCATCCCATGGCCGCTGAACGGGTGCTAGGGCCGCCGCCGCAGGTGGCCGGCGCGGCATACCATGAGCGATGGGGACAGCTGCGCCCAGAGCACTTTGCACCTGTGCGCACAAAACGACGGCAGCTGTCAAAGCTGCGTTACGTATGGTCCTCATGGCATTATAAGAACGTACCCGAGCGACGTTTCGTCACGCTCCTTGCACGTATTATACCGCCAGCACATATGAGGTCAAGGCGGCTACAAGTCCCTGCCGCGACGTAGGACTCGTCCCGGCCGCATCCCCGTCATATCACCGTCACGGACGGCTTGCACACCGTTCACAAACACGTGGCGAATGCCGTGCGCGTAGCACTGGGGGCGCTCATAAGTGGCCCTGTCAGCGATGCGCTGCGGATCAAAAACGACCACATCCGCGAGGAAGCCCGTGGCAAGCAAGCCACGCTCCCGCAATCCCAACCTACTGGCGGGCAAGAAGGTAGCGCGGCGCACCGCCTCTTCTAATGAAAGAAGGCCAGTGTCACGGACATAGCGTTTGAACACTCTTGGGAAGGTCCCAAACGTGCGTGGGTGTGGCACGCCGCGAGCTGTGATACCTGACGTGGCCTGGGCGACGGCATCCGATCCAATGCAGGTCTGCCGGTACGACAGAACGGTTCGCACATCGTCCTCGCACATGGTGAAAAAGATCGCACCGACGTCGAGCTGTTCGTCGACCAACAGTCGCAGGGCGGCATCGACCGGCGTGCGGCCTGTTGCCTTGGCGATGTCATCGACCGTCTGCCCTTCGAGATGGCGATTTTTTTCAGAGCTGACGCTCGAGACGAGCACCTCATGCCAACGGCCGCCGTACTCAAGCTCCACACGAGCTGCAACCACCGCTGCATAACGCCGATCGCTCAAGCGCGCCGCCACGTCCTCGCGCGTGCCCACGTTAACGTCCTTGGGCAAGATCACGTCCAGGCCGGTCGACGACGCCTTGTACGGGTATTGATCCACCACGACGTCGAGGCCGCGGTCGCGCGCGCGATCGACGCGCGCGAGTGTGTCATGAACCTTCCCCCAGTTTCGCCGTCGTGACGCTTTGTGGTGTGAGAGCTGCACGGCACATCCCGAGCGCCATCCTATCTCGAGCGCCTCCTCGACTGCCTCGACAAGCTCGTCGCCCTCACTGCGGATATGCGACGCGTACAGCGGGCTGCCGGCATCTTTGGCGGCGCGTGCGAGCGCGATCAGCTCTGTGGTATCAGCCGCATTGCCCGGTGGATAGATAAGGCCGGATGAAACGCCGATCGCGCCTTGCTCGCAGGCTGCTCGCACAAGCCGGTCTGCGCGCCGAAGGTCATCATCGCGGAGTGGCTCGCTGCCGATGAGATCGAGCGCGCTCCGGACAGTTCCCAACCCAACAAGACAACAGAAATTGATTGCCGGCTGAGCCTGCTCGAGCGTACGGAAAAACCCATCGAAGTCCGCCCACTGCGGCTCGGCGGCGTAGTGCCGCTGCATCTCCGTCTGTTTCTCGTGCAGCGACGTGTTGGCCAGCGGCGCTGGACTGGCGCCGCAGTTGCCGCCGATCTCTGTCGTAATGCCTTGATGCAATTTACTCGCCGCCTCTGGGCCGACGAGCAACACCTCATCCGAATGCCCATGCATGTCGATGAAACCCGGTGCGACGACCAATCCGTCGACATCGAGAGACAGCACCCCGTCGGCATCCTCGCAATCGCCGATACGCACGACCCGGTCGCCCGCGATCGCGACGTCGGAGCGCACCGGTGTGGTACCCATTCCGTCGACGATTAACCCACGCTTGAGGATCACGTCGAGCATGGCCGATATTTTGCGCGCCGACACGGCCGGGCCTGGGCGGGCGCAAACTGGCGTGCGCGTTTGCTTGCCTGTGGTACGGGTATACATGTACGAGGCCCTGATAACCACGGGTCACCTGAGGTTTGGAGGTTGTGTGCGAATGAGCCAGGATGGATCGGGCATGACGGTCCGCGAGGCCGGTAAAAAAGGCGGCGATATCGTCAAATCCCGTTATGGTCCGCAGTTCTACGCGGAGATCGGCCGCAAGGGCGGGGAAAGCACAAAACGCCGGCACGGTTCGGAGTTCTACGAGGCGATCGGCCACAAGGGCGGGCAACACAACAAGCGTAGCGTGGACGAGCTGGCCTCTTGACCGCAGCGAAGAACCCACGCGACCAGCGCGGCGGCGATATGACGGTCCGTGAAGCGGGCAAACGCGGCGGCGACGCCGTGCGCGCCAAGTATGGACCGCAGTTCTATGAGGAGATTGGCCGCAAAGGCGGCACGTCTACCAAAGCACGCCATGGTCCGGAGTTCTTCGAGAACATCGGTCAAAAAGGCGGGAACGCCGTCAAAGATAAGTACGGGCAGACCTTCTACGAAAAGATCGGCCACAAGGGTGGACAGAAGGTCAAGCGTTTGATCGAAGAGGCCAAACGCTCCTCGCGTTAAACTCTCGGCCATGACGACACAGTCGGTCCTCGACGCCTCCTCGTACACAGGAGTCGATCCTCAGGACATGGCCGGCGCCATACTCGGCCTGCCCGAACAAGTCGACGACGCGATGCGCATCGCAGCCGCCGTCGACGTCCGGGCGCTTGCCTCGAAGACTTTCTCATCGCTCATCATCGCCGGCATGGGCGGTTCAGCCATCGGCGGCGACCTGTTCCGGGCGACCTATGAGCCGGAACTGACGCTGCCCGTGACTGTGGTGCGTGACTATCATCTGCCGGGTTACACCGATGAGCAGACGCTGGTGTACGTTGCGAGCAACTCTGGAAATACGGAAGAGACGCTTGCAGCGTACGCAAGCGCGCAGCACGTGCGAGCGGGTATCGTCGCGTTTTCCACCGGCGGCAAGCTTAGCGAGCTGGCTCGTCAAGACGGCGTTACGCTCGTCACGTTCCCCGGTGGTTTGCAACCCAGAGCTGCGCTCGGATATTCTTTGATTCCGTTGATCGTCGTCTCGGCCAAGCTTGGTCTGATACCGCAGACGCTGCTCAAGGACGTCGATGAAGCAAGTGCCGTGCTGCGCGCGGTGCGCAATGAATGCGCTCCGAACGTGCCGCTCGAGCGAAATCCGGCCAAACGGATTGCCGCCGCGTGGAAGGACAAGCTGCCGGTGATCTACGGTTCGCAGGGCGAACGCGGCGTCGTGGCCTACCGCTGGAAGACGCAGGTCGAAGAAAACGCAAAGGCATTGGCGGTCTTCAACGTCTTCCCCGAGCTTAACCATAACGAGGTGGTCGGATGGAGCGGCGAGCACGGGCAGGCGGAGGTCGAGCGCAACTTCGCCGTCACGATCCTTCGTGATGACCGCGAGCCCAAACACATCCGCCGCCGCGTCGAGCTCACGAAGGAGATCATCGCACGCGTTGCATGCTCGATCGACGAAGTCTGGGCGCGTGGGCAAAGCGCGCTCTCGCGCATGCTCTCGCTCGTCTACATCGGCGACTGGGCGTCCTACTACTTGGCGATCGCCTACGGTCAAGATCCCACGCCGGTCCGCGTCATCGATTGGCTGAAATCAGAGCTGGCGAAATCGTAAACTAAGGATCTACCCGTTCCCTTTGATCGACGTCGAGCCCAGCGTCGACGATCCCGTCGCGAGATTGGCCTGCAGGTGTGACGTCACGATATCGTAGCCTTTGTATTTGACGCGCACTTCTGTCGGGCAGATGAGCGTCTGCAGCGGGTTGTTCCAGGAAATATTATCCGTTCGCAGATCGGAGAGGTCGCGCGGTAGGACGCTCCACACGTGGACGGAACCGGCGCCGGTGTAGTTCATCGAGCGCAGGTCGACCGTCACTTGATCGGCAGTGATCCTGTACGCGGGCTTGCCTTTGAGGTAGTAGACGCCTTCGCGCACGTGGTGATAGGTCGTCACCATCCCATCGGTACTGGTCTGCGAGCTGTCAGCAACAAACCGCCAACCGAGCTGGTTGCCGCGCTCGCCTTGTCCTTTGACGTTGCTCATGGTGATCTGCGGTTGGCCGAAATCGGCAGGGTTGTCGGGCATGAGCAGTGCGCTGACCAAGTAGTAGACGAGCACGGCCGCAAGCAGCCCTCCGACAGTCCACATCACAAGCGCGGGCCGGCGGCCTGCAGCCTCGAAGAGCGCCTTCACCAAGCCCCCCTGCGCGATCGCCATCCGATCGCGCGCTCTTTGCGTCGCCACATACCGGTCACCACCGCGGCAAGCGCGAGCAGGAGCAGCCACGCGACGCCGAAGCGGTCGTATGGCGTAACGACGCCTCGACCGATGTCGGCGACCACAACACCCTCGCGGTCAAGCCCGAGACTCGCCACGATGGACCCATCGGGCGTGATGATGTCCGAGATGCCGGTGTCTGCGCCGCGCACGATCCAGCGCCCGGTCGAGACGGCGCCGATGACTGCGACGTCGGCATGCTGGTAGGGACCGCTCGTGCCGCCGAACCACGCGTCATCTGTGGCTACAATGATGGCGTCCGCCCCGGCGTTGGCGGTTGCTCGTGCGTACGGGGCAAATGCCGACTCATAGCAGATAAGCGTGCCCCATGACATGCCGGCGGCGCTGAGCAAATGCGGCCCGGGACCCGACACAAAACGCGACGCGGTATCGAAGAGCGGTAAAGGTCGCAAGAGAGTGTTGAGCGGCAGATACTCAGCAAATGGTACGAGATATTTCTTGTGATAGACGCCGCCCACCGAGCCGCTCGGCGTGATCTCGAGCATTGCGTTGTAATATCCATCCGGCGACGGCCGGTCGATGGTGCCGGCCATCAGCCACACGTCATTGTGTCGTGCGACCGATGCCAATCGTGCGAGCAACCACGGTTCCTGTAAAGGATACGACGTGACCGCTGTCTCGGGCCACACGACGACCCGTGCGCCTCGTGCGGCGGCTTCGTGTGTGAGGGCACTGTATACGGCGAGCGTATGCTGGAAGATCGCCGGCGACCATTTCTCACGCTGCGATATATTGCCCTGAGCGACAGCCACACGCAGTATCGGTGGCTGCAGCACCATCCGGTGTCGCGCGCTTGCGCCAGCCGCAATTACGATGGCCAGAGCGACCAAGGCGATTGCACCCGTGCGGCGTGCAAGCGACGTGCCGCCGATCATGCCGGCCACAGCGCCGTTCGCGAGCGCGACGATCCCGGTGAGCAGATAGACGCCGCCATAACTTGCGATGGGCAAGAGCCACGGCAGATGTGCGGCGACGAGCCCGAGTTCGCCGAAAGGCACGCCGAGCGAGCCACGCGTGCGCAGCGTCTCGCCGAGCAGCCAGGCCGCGGGAGCAGCGACGACGCACATCGCCCGGAATTGCCCATGCCCGATGAGCGACGTTGCGACTGCGACGAGCGCGATGCAGAAGCCCTCGACCATGGATAGGAGGACAAGCGCAAGCCACGACCACGAGCCGATGAAGTCGCCGATCGAATGGATCATCCAATGGAAGAGCACGACGAACATGAGAATGCCGGCCAGCCAGCCGAACCACAGCGCCTGCTTCCAGGACGATTTTGCCCAAACCAAGAACAGCGGGACAAGTGCGATGAACGCGAGCAATCCGGCGTTGACGAGTGGAAACGCCAATCCCAAAAGCAGCGGCCCGGCAAGCGATGCGGCAAGCGACACCGGCCAGGAAACGGCCAGAGCTCTCTCTTCGGCGATGCCGCGAGCGGCAAGCACGTCTGTCACGACGGCTTTCCTTCGCCGTCTGGCAACGCTGTGCTTGGCGACCTGCGCGGCGCTTGTCGCGTCAGCATGTGGGCGAGGACCTGTGGAGCCGCCGCCCTTCGTCCCATTCACGCCGTCGATCCAGTTCCAGCTCTATGTGAATGGGCAGATCACTCCAAGTCAAGGTGACTACATCGTCGCGATCAACGCCAACACGTCGGCTACCACCAACGTCAATGCAGTGGCGGGGGAAACGCCAGGCATGCCGACGGCCGGTGAGGGGCAAGGCACTCCCCCGACGTACACACATTGGGATCAAGAGTTCGTCTACGGCCCGGCGACGCTCGCTAACACCAACAGTTTTCTGTATTTCTACAAAGTGCTGAGCGTCGGCGGGGGCGTGACGTCGGTGAAGTTCCTGCAGATCGTCCTCAACACCAACAACTACACATTTATCCCAAATGCCAGCTTCGGCGCGGGCAGCGGCAACGTGCTGAGCATCACCTTGCCGCTCAGCAACATATCCATTCGCGGCAACCCGACGCCTCCCGGGAACCCGCCAACCATCACCAATCCGCAAGTGACGAACATCTACGTCAATTTCATAACCACGGACACGTCGGGCGTGCCGCAAGATCAGCTGGGACCAAACGGCCTTGGCACGGTAGGCTACGCCGTGAACCTTCCAATCAACCAAGACTACGCGTGCCAATTACCAAACTTTTCGTCCGTGAGCGGTCCCTCGAACCCGAATTTGTTCATCATCGGCGGCCAGATCACCGTACAGGCCAAGACGAGCGTCCCTGCACCCATCCAACCCTGCGTTTAAGCTCTCGAGACGTCAATAGCCGAACGGCTGGGCCACGATCGGCCCATTGTTGTTGATGCCGAAGGTGGCGGTCTGGCCTGGGAAGGCGAGGAGCGCGAGCGAGAGGTCGACTTCTTTGAGTGGCTGGTGATAGGCGATGCGCACGACGTAACAGTCACTCACCGTGTGGGTGAGATACCAGTTCTGCCCTTGCAGCGCATGCTGCTGGAAGTCATAGTCACCCTGGAACTGCACGTAGTCGGTGCGCGTGACCGGTGCGGCGAACTCGATGACGAGCGGCGAGTACCCGGTGCCATGCGGGTCGTACGAGGTGCCCAGGCTGACGTACGAATACGGGCTGGGAGTCACCGTGACTTGATAGTTGATCGAGCTTAAGAATTTTGTCGTGAAGTCGTAGTTCGTCGACGCGGTGAAATGATAGTATGCTTGGTTGTACACGTTGAGTACTTCGCTGATCTGATTGGAGCCCGAGAGCTTGTCCAGTGACGGCATCGGCGTATACCCGCGCACGCTTTGGTCCGTATAGACGAGGGTGTTGTCGGCGTGATGCCCGATGAAGTTCTGCAGCGTGCCTTGGAAGCCGAGGGCCCCTTGCAAGTCGCCCGTGCCATACGCGTCCTGGTGCACGGTGGCTGTCGCATTGATCACCGCTGCATCGCCGACCCGGTAGATGCCTGGCCCGAGTTGTGCGTTGAAGTCCACGCGTGACGTCTCGATGTTGTCGAATCCATCATCGTAGATACCGTCGGTCAAGGTACCGGTCACCGGCAGGCGCAGCGTGTTGATCTGGAATGGCCGCGCGCGGATCGTCAGCTCAGGCACCCGTTGGATGCCGATCACCGGTGTTGTCGTCTGGACCGTCCCGATGGTGTTGGTCTGCGAGCCGTGGTTGGTCGCTATGACGAGGTCGGCGTCGAACGCGCGCGCGCTCACGTGCGTGTCCCAGTTGAAGCCGACGGCGCGTGAAAATGCGCCCGGATTGGTGTTGTCTTGCAGATTGAGCCCGAGGCTCTGGGTGAAGTCGGGCGAGAAGGCGACCGTGTGCTGCACGATGCCCCCGAACGAGTGCGAAGGACCGGATGCGGTGTCCGTGACGACATAGCTCGTCGTGCTGCGTGCGCCCGAGTGCGTCACCGAGACGTTCGTCGATGTCGTGGTGGGCAGGGCCGTGAAGAGCGCCGACTGGCCCGAATAGTCGAAGTTGATGGCAGCCTGGAGGTGGTCCGTGAACAAGCGCTGATAGTTCAGCGTCGAGGTGATCGTCTTACGAGTTCCAGACAGCGCCTGCTGCTCGCCATTGTTATTGAGCTCGTAGAATGTGAAGGAGCCGCCACCGCGCCCGTCGAGCCGCTGGAAGTAGAGATCGGCACCCAACCCGATGCCGACCTTTTGGTAGAAATCGATGTGGTAGGTGCCGTACCAGTTCGGGCCCCGATAGAAATTGATGAACTCACGGATGAACACACCATAGGCCGAGTTGTATCCGATGCGGGGCGCATACGATGATTGGCGTGTTTGGGCCACCTGGGTGAGCGGAAGTGCGAGCACGCCGAGCGCCGCGACCGCGACCTGTCCCAAAAAGAGTGTCGAGCCCTTGGCGATGAGCCGGTCATGCGGGCGTATCTCGATTTCGCGCCCGGTGACGTGATACGCGACGTGGTTCGGTTCGCAGGTCGTGATGTAGCCATCTTTGATGATGGTGTGACCGTTGGGATCGAGGACCGCTTCCTTTCCTTTATAATACAGTCGGCCTTGGATCGGCTCACCCCCGGCGACGATGTTGGCAGTAGAGCCTTCGACGTCGAACATCTCGACCCGGTCGGTGTCGGCATGGTACTCAAGCGCCTGAGCGGTGGCGGTGTCACCCGACTCCTGAGACAACAGCACGTGGCCCGTTGCGCGCAAGATCTTGGTCTGCGCGTCGTACACGGCTTGATCGGCGGTCACCATCCCTGTCGCGTAATCCAGCCGGACGTGGCCATAGGCGGTGAAGCCGCCGGTAGGGCTATTGTTGCCGTACAGTTCGTCTGCCGTGACGCGTGCTAGCCCCGAAGGCAACGGTTGCGGGGCAGGCGTCCCCTCGACATTTGTTGGCGCCGGCGTCTGGGTGGGTATCGGCGTCGCGCCTCTGTTGACGCGCGGGAAATCGTCTGGGTTCGGCGGCGGCGTGACAAAGATCGGCACTGGCGTTCCGCCGACGCCGGGCGCGACGTAACGTGTGGGCGATGGGATAGGGTTCGGCTGCGTTGGGACTTGCTCGGGGGAAACGCTTGGTGAAGGGCTAGGTGATGGTGCCTCTTGCGCTTGTGCCGGGCCTCCCGTTTGAATGTGAGTGTCGACGGCAAGCGCGGCGACGAAGAGAAGGACGGCAAGCACCGTCCTTTGAGCTACACTCGGCGCGCGATCAGCTGCGTCGAGCTTCAATAACAGCGCTCTTTGGGCTCAACGCTCCTCCTTCCACAACATGTAGACACCGGCCGAGCCCATGACGAGGTTCGGGATCCATGCGGCAAGCGGCGGCGGTATCGCACCGTTTTTGCCCAACGCATTGGTCGCCGCCATGATGAGCCAGTACCCGAGCAGCACGAGCAAGGCTGCACCGGCGGCCACACCGCGCCCACGTTTGCCGAAACGGAACCCGAGCGGCAACGCGATGAGCACGCTGATGAGACACGCCAATGGCATGGCGTACTTCTGCTGTAAATCCATCTCGAACTGGCGCACGTCTTCGCCGCTGCTCTTGAGCGCCTTGATCTCGCGAGCCAGATCTCGCGAGTTCATCTCAAACGGGCCACGAGGGCCCTCGAAAAGCAGCGATGCGTCGGCCAATGGGAATTCGAGCGAATCAAAATGCTGCTGCTTGGTGACCAAACCATTTTGACCATACATCGTCTGCACGCCGTCGTACAGCACGAGCTTACCATTGATCTGGCGCGCGGTCGCGGCGGTCAGAGTCTCGGGGAAGTAGCCGGAACCCAATGAGTAGATCTGCACGCTGTGCATCAATCCTGTCTGCGGGTCCATCGAGCCCACAAAAATGCTATGCTGGCCGTCCTCGGTACGTACGAACTGATCAGGCTGGATGATCGGCTGGCTTGAGTGATACGCGATCTCGCGGAAGACGGTCTGGGATTTGTGCTGCGACTCCGGCGCGATGAAGTCGTTGACGAAGAACGCGATGATGACCAGGAGCACGCCGACGGCAAGCGCCGGCCGCGCGATGCGCCCAAGCGAGATGCCGCTCGTGCGCATCGCCGTAAGCTCGTTGTCACCGGCAAGGCGCCCGAAGCCTTGCAGCATTCCGAAGAGCGTCGCGAAGGGCAAGATGAGATAGACAAATGATGGGATCTGCAGCACGATGTAGCGCATCACGAGACCGAACGGGACCGACTTGTTGATGATGTAATCGGCGGCCAAGAAGAAAGTGTTGACCACCATGAAGAGCGTAAAGGCTGCGACCGCAAACGCAAAGGGCGCGGTGATCTCCGCGAGCAGGTAGCGGTCCAGGATGCTTACGCGATAGCGGTCGCGAGCACGCGCGACCATGCCGCCTGTGACTCGGGCGCCGGCAAGCCAATCTAGGCGCGCAGGGGCGGACGGCACCTCGACTTGTGGCGCGTCACGCATGACGGATGAGGGTCCCGTCA
>Ga0306921_10005713_pt1 | contig 12944 bp, 13 predicted proteins | sample sta12Cox44000080_FD_203760 | JGI IMG/M metagenome (GOLD analysis project Ga0306921, IMG submission 203760) | Lab enrichment of tropical soil microbial communities from Luquillo Experimental Forest, Puerto Rico - statoxic.12C.oxic.44.000.080 (v2)... | ecosystem: Environmental > Terrestrial >... | reverse complement strand
CTTGTAGACGAACGGTTTATTCGCAGCACACCGATTGCGGGGCCTCTTGTCTCGTGGTGCTGGTCCGTTTCGTCATCAAATCTTCTGCCGGCGCTGCGAGGCTCACCCCTTGGAGGTTGGAGCCGCCTTGGGAGGTACAAGGATGCGACAACTATCGCTAACCGTACTTGCATTGATCCTTTTTCCGTTCTTCCTGGTCTGTATTGAAATATCGCGGAGCTTGGGTTTTCTTGACTCGTCCTGGTCCCTAGCTTCGTGGATGCCCTTGTCTGTGGCTCTACTGGCCACTGCCGCGGTCATTTTTTTTCTTAAGTTGGCTCATCCGCGAAGATGATCATCTCTGAGCCTCTCGACTGCCTGGCACGTCACTGGAAGATTTCAACCCGCGAATCAATGGTCTCGGGGTTGGCTGTGATTCTTCGGTTTCTTCGGGTGTTTGTCTTTCGGCTGGAAACTGTGGTTTTTCTTGGATATGGTCCCGTGATTCCGGTGCATCCAGTGGGGCCGGGACCGAGACCGCGCGTCGGCAATGAATGGGCTGAGTCCAAAAAGGACGACAAGTAGCGATGCCAAAAGACTGAAGCGCCTCATGAGAACTCCTAAGTGGAGAGAGTCTTCTGGTAGCCTAACTGGACTCTTCGGACTTGAGTGAAACACAAGACTCCACCTGATTTCATTGAGCAATTGTAGTGCCATCTTGCGGAGACTGGGAATTCATCAGAGCTCCCGAATTCTCGCTTGGATGGTTTCGGCTACTGCCTGAGTATTTTTGGATCCACCGCTGATTCAAATCTTGAGAAGGCTGAATCCACCGCGTTATCGTTGCTGTGCACGTAACGAGCGGAAACTCTAATTGAGCCATGCCCGGCTGAAGGAACTGGAGAAGGAGAAGAGCAAGCTGAAGCGGCGGGTGGCGGAGCTGTCTCTGGAGAAGCAAATCCTAAAGGACGCGGCGGAGGGAAACTTCTAAGCCCCTGAGCGGCGGCGTGGCGTGGTCAGGCATGCCCGGGAGAGCTACCCGGTTTCGGAGCGGCATGCCTGCCGGCTGCTGGGGCAGGTCAGAGGGACGCAACGCTACGAAAGGCTCTTGAAACAGCGCTGTCAATTGCGTCCAATTCTCTCTTTCCATTTCCGGCCTTTTCCGAGGCCCAAAAATGAATAGTGCAGAAGATCAAGAAACCTTCTGCACTTTCATTTGCTTGAGGGCTGAGTTCTTGAGGCGGATTCCCCGAAACGGGGAATAGCCCCAGAACGCTTTCTAGAGCTTGCGCAGTGCTGCGAGTCCGGCCAGACCGATGGTGCCAAGGAGGATCAACAGGCCGGTCGAAGGTTCGGGAACGGAAGTCCCTCCCCCGCCACCTCCATTATCGGTGATCAGCAAGCTTTCGCTCCAAGGAGAGTCGTCGGTTATCACACCGTCGGCGTTGAGGGTGTACGCTACGAAAATTGTTCCCGCAGCGTAAGAGCCCGGCGGCAGCGTAACGACGTCTGTCATCTTGCTCGTCAAGCTTTCATGTGTATCAAAAGCGGTAACAGTGAAGCTGTTGTCCGCTCCTGTGAAGTAGTGCGTAGATGTACTGTTGTCTTGGCTGACGGTGCTGGCAAAATTGTGGTCACTCCCTCCATTCAAACCGAGAGAGTTCCACAGAGTATTGTTGGCTGGACCCGTAAAGGATCCGCTGGTCGAGGGATCTAGAATAGCAATCCACAAGGTACCGCCGGTGGCATTGCCGCTGAAGGTTACATCGAAAGTGGGAGTTGTGCTGGCAGTAGTTTGGATCCCACCCGCAGCACAGGTCGTCGTGCCAGTGCAAACGATTTGGAGATCGTCAGCAAAAGCCGAAGTGCCCGCAAGCAGTGCGAATGCGAATAAACCAAGACAGACCGTTACTCTTAGCCGCATTTATGTGTGTTAATGTCTCTTTCTCCCTCAGAATACCCTCAGGTGCTGTGACTTGCAGCACGTTGATAACCAACTGCCCGATGCTTTGGGCCTACTGCAACTTTATGACAACAAATATGTTGCGACCGTCGACACCAATGCGCGATGCAATCCCATTCAGCATAGAGCTAGAGATTAGAATTGCTGTCATCTTTCTGATACTTTCGCGTACCTCTACGAAACGCCAAGAAGGAACACTATCGCAAAGGAAGAGGGCGCAAACCGAAACCGAGGCGACAAAAAAACGGTGCCACCGTGTAGTGTCAACTACCCGGCAGCCCTAACCTCAGATAAGGTAAATGCGAATCTGGACGCGGTAAATCACAGGTTCACTGAACTGGGAAGCCCGGGACATCGCCTCCGACGGAGCCTTTAAATGCGGACCGGCATAGCTGGAGGACGGAAGACGGCTGAGCATTAGCATCACAACTTCCGGATGGCCCGTGACCCGTCCGGAATGGGCTGCAGTCGGTTGCTGGGCAGCATTCGGCTGCAAGTGTAATCGCCTCATCACATCAGTTACACGGGGCGCCCCATATCGAAGATAATTTCCCTTGAAATCTTGCCGTCTCGCATCTCAAAGATGTGAACCAGACGCATTTTCAATCTTCTGCCCGGTGGAAAAGTACGGCCAACACCCATCACGCACCACCTCGAAAGACGCAAGACAATCGTCCACGACACGATCATCGGTGGCGAATCGTCGCTACTCAGGAGCCACTCGCAGCGCGGGCTGCCTGTTGGCTGGCCATTTGTTCCTTCATCTTCTGTTGCATTTCCTTAGGTGTGGGTTGTGCAATATGGGTGGCGACCATCCAAGTGTAACCCTCGGGATCGACAACGGTTCCACAGCGGTCGCCCCAAAACATGTCCATCACGGGTCCCTTGGGGGCCGCCCCGAGCTTTACAGCCCTGGCAACCGTCTTGTCTGCGTTCTCCGTCAGCAGATACAAACTCGTCGGCGAGGCGCCGATTGTTTTCGCGCTGCGGGAACCCATCTGCGGCATTTCCGGCCCCAGCATTAATGTCGTGCCGCGGAGTGTCAGCTCGGCATGGATCGCCGTGCCGTCTGGACCATTCATGATCCCCCGTTTGGCAAAGCCGAATGCCTTTTGATAAAAAGCGGCTGCCCCTTTCACATCGGTCACCGTTAGCATTGCCGTTACCGAACCGTAGAGCTTTTTATTGAGCGGATCGATTTTTCTGGGCATAACACTCCTTTCGCGAGGCGAGTATTCGAGCTGAACTTCGGCGGAAGTTCTTCATGCTGCACCGCTCGAAGAAACTTCTGGGCAGCGGAGAAAAAGAATACTTCAATGAGAAATGTCCGGTCAACGTGCGAGTCGACGGCACAGCACACCTCGCCGAGCTCTTCCGGCGCCCGAGGGATGCTGACGGATAACAGCCATCACCGTGGTTCTGTCCGCGTGGTCGGCAAACCGGAAGTAGCGCGCCATCGGAATTAGTTCCGGGTGATGTCATAACGAGGCCGGCCCGTAATCCGCCCGGGGTCGATGCTCGGTTGCGCCCAGGCCCTTCAGATAATATTGTTAGGCACGCAAGTCCGCCGGACAAAGCTCGCGCTGCGAAGGAGGCTTCATGCCCCTTCTGACCCACTTGGTAATGATATTTCTCCTTTTGTATCGTCCGCTAACATCTGCGCAACCCCCTGACGATTTGTCGCTGCCGCTGGTTGTGGCGAACGACAACCGTACGCCCGCTGGACAGTCGACGAACGGAGTCCTGAATCTGCAACTCGAACTCCGTCAAGCCCGCTGGTACCCAGAGGACGAAAAGGGTGGCTATCGAGATGTCTATGCTTTTGCAGAGCAAGGCCAGCCGCCGCAGAGTTCCGGCCCTCTGATCCGGGTGTCCCAGGGAACCATTGTCCACGTCACGGTTCGCAACTTGTTACCTTCTCTCGTAAGAATCCACGGATTACACAGCCGTCCAGGAAATCCGGATGATGCGGTGAATCTGGCGCCGAATGAGATTCGTGAACTGCAATTTCCCGCAGGCGAACCGGGCACGTATATGTACTGGGCGACCACGTCCGGCAAGCCCCTCGAAGGTTGCAGCGGCGCGGAGAGCATGCTCTTCGGGGCGTTTGTTATCGACCCGGAGGGAGCGAAGCCGGATGACCGTATCTTTGTTCTCGGTATTTGGACGAAAAACACCGAGGCGGATATTGACCAACAAATTCCCTCAATCAACGGCAAGTCCTGGCCATACTCGGAACACCTGACCTACAGGGTCGGGCAGACCACCCATTGGCGTGTGATCAACCCGACGTTGTCCGCGCATGCCATGCACCTCCACGGTTTTTATTTCACGGTCGACGCCGTCGGGGATGGTGAGCGTTATGAACGCTATTCGAAGGAGCAACGGCGATTGGGAGTGACTGAACTCATCGGCGTCGGGCAAGTATTTGAGATGACATGGACGCCGGAGCGGGCCGGGAAGTGGCTTTTCCATTGCCACATGATGGCACACATGTCGCAGCCGCAAGAACTTCATCTCGAAGAGGCGAAGTCAATTGCTTATCCGTCGGGACATGATCCGAGTGGGGGGATGGGCGGACTGGTGATGGGAATTACAGTGCTTCCGGGTTCCACCTTTGTGCCGGTTCCCGCCACAACAAAAGTGCCACGCAGATTGCAACTCGTAATTTCCCTAAATCCTGAGAAGGTCCCTCTGTACAAACTTGACGTGAACGACCCCCTGCGTTCACCTCAGTCCGGCAAGGATAGGCCGCCAGCCTTGCTGGGACCGCCGATCCTACTAACACGCGGGGAAGCAACCGAGATCGAGGTGAGGAACCTAACCGGCGATCCAACAACGATTCACTGGCATGGAATTGAGCTGGAGAGTTACTACGACGGCGTGGCGGGCTGGACCGGGTCGGCACAGCAGACGACGCCAGCCATTGCTCCTGGAACATCCTTCGTGGCGCGCATGACTCCGCCGCGAGCGGGAACGTTTATTTATCATACTCATTGGCATGACGAAGCACAGTTGCTGAATGGTATGTATGGGCCGCTGATCGTTCTGGAACCTGGACAGACGTACGACCCGGAGCGTGACAGAACATTTGTTTTCAGCACCGGTCGCTACACTCCATTCGATCTGATGCTGCTGGTGAACGGTACTCCGCAACCGGACCCATTGGTGCTGCACACAGGGACACGATATCGGCTAAGGTTAATCAACATCACTCGCAACGATATGGACTTGCGGGTACGGTTGACGCGCAAAGACGTGCCTGTGCAGTGGAAGGTTGTCGCCAAAGATGGTGCTGATTTACCGCCGGCACAGCAGAAGTTCTCTGCAGCCGAGATGATAGTTCCCGTAGGCTCTACATGCGACGTGGAGTATCAAGCCGAGAGCGAAGGCCACGTCGACATGGAAGTTTACGCGCCCGGCTTTCAAGCGCTCACCATGCAGCCATTCACGTTCATTCCTGCCAAATAAGGGGGCCTAAACTTGTTTCTAGACGTATTGACCCGACATACGCGGCAACGGCGCTTCCACGGGTTCAGGAGAACACATACTTTTCGCCAGTCCGCACGCGACATTTTCGCTTTGCTTGATCACCTCGGAATCCATCGCGTGAAAGCAGTTGGGCTAAGCGGTGGCCGTATCACGTCGCTGCATATGGCCACCCAGCAGCCTGACCGGATCGACGCGATGATCGCGATCAGTGCGCCGCCCTATTTTCCTCCCCAGACACGAGCCATCCAGCGGCAGTACTCGTTTGAATCGCTGGACGACGCCGAAAAGAAACGAATGCGCGACCGCTGCGGATTGTGGAGCTGAAAACGGCAAAAAATGTTTTGACCAGTTGCGGCGCTGTCAGGGACAATCCTCTACCGGCTGTGAGGGCGTGCAGTCACCGATGGCCACCCTGACTCATGAGACTGCTGTTTTGCGTGCGAGAGACATTGCAGATCGCGTGCTGGCACCGGCTGCAGGGTCAAACGACAAGGCGGGACGATTCTCGACCGAAGCTGTCACCTCGCTTGGCGACTCTGGCCTCCTCGGACTGATGCTGCCAGGAGGGGATCTAGGCGGTTCTGGCCTGGGCCCACGCACGTTTGCGGCCGTCACGGCGACCCTTGCCCAAGCAGACGCTTCGGTTGCGATGGTCTATCTGATGCACATCCTCGGTGCCGCGACGATATTGGCGGCACGGCCAAACACGGCCCAGGCAATCACTCCTATAGTAAAGAAGATCGCCGCCGGCCACCATTTATCCACGCTCGCCTTCAGCGAAGCCGGTTCGCGCAGCCATTTCTGGACTCCCATATCGCGCGCGCGTCGGAACGGCAGTGGTGTGCGCATCAGTGCCAAGAAATCGTGGGTCACGAGCGCGGGTTATGCGCAGAGCTACGTCGTTTCTTCGCTCGCGCCGAACGGAGCGGGCCCCACAGATTCGACTCTCTACCTTCTTCCAGCGGAGACGCCCGGCTTGTCAGTCGCAGGTCCCTGGGACGGTTTGGGACTCCGGGCCAACGCCTCTGCACCGCTTGCGCTGGACGACTGCGAAGTGCCATCCAATTTTCAGCTGACTGATGACTGCGCGGGATTTCAGGCTATGCTGAACGTGGTCCTGCCACTGTTCAATTTGGGAACAGCATCTGTGGCGCTGGGATTGTGTCGAGCCGCAGTCGCCGGCACGACAGCGCATCTCAAGAGCGCGCGGTTCGAACATTTGGGTCAGAGCCTCGGCGAGAGCTTGCCTACTCTAAGGGCGCAGCTCGCGGCGATGCAGATTGATATGGATGGGCTCTCGGCACGCATCGACGATTTGATTGAGCATCTTGAGAAGCCCCGCGAGACAACCATGCTGCGCGTGCTTGAAACCAAAGCCGCAGCAGGGGACGTAGCCATCAGCGTCACCTCGGCGGCAATGCGCATCTGCGGGGGTGCAGCGTTCTCGAAGCATATGAGTATCGAGCGCCTCTTCCGGGACGCGCACGCGGGCGCTGTAATGGCGCCAACTGGCGATGTGCTGCGTGAGTTTATCGCCAAGGCTCTTTTGGGAATGCCGCTCTTCTGAGACTAAGGCGCTGCAAGTGCGGAAAGTTGCTCGTAAAATCTCTAAAAGTGAATCGCGAGGAACTATGAGCAAAACCATCTGGGTGGGAGCCGTTGCGTACAATCCGAAGGTGGTCACAATCTGGGAGGGCATGCGCCGCTATTTTCACGAGGAAGCGCATCTGCCCGTTGAGGTCGTACTATTTCAGAGCTACGAGCCGCAGGTAATCGCGCTCCTGGCCCAACCGGTCGATGCGTTGCCGCGCATTGATATCGCCTGGAATACAAACCTTGCTTATCTACAAGCCGAAGAATGGAGCGGCCATCGCTGCCGCGCGATTGCTATGCGCGATACCGATCTCGGCTGGATGACGAAGATCGTCGCCGTCACTGGGGGTCCTATCTCTACGCTGGCCGATTTGAAAAATCGAACCCTTGCGCTCGGCAGCCGAGATAGCGGACACGCTGCTATTCTGCCTGTTCACTTTTTGGAGCAGCAAGGCATGCGCGAGGGCAGAGACTACCACACCTTGCGCTTCGACAGCGACGTGGGCAAGCACGGTGATACGGGGACAAGCGAAGTGGAAGTCGTCCGGGCCGTACTCGACGGGCGAGCCGACGCCGGCGCAATCGGCAGCCCTTTCTGGAATACCGTACGAAGCGAGCGTCTGGTGCCCGAGGGTGGGCTTTGCGAGATATGGACCTCGCCACCGTACCATCATTGCATGTTCACTGCGCGGCCCGATCTTGACCTGGCGCTCGAGCGCCACTTCGCTGAAGCGCTCTCCGCGATGAGTTACGATAACCCGGCTCACCGCGCCATACTCGACGCCGAAGGGCTTCAGCATTGGCTGCCGCCTCACGTTGATGGCTATGATGCGTTGCGTCAGGCTGCGGCCTTGCAGGGATTCTTCAGGCAGCCATTCGCCAGGTCGGCTGAGCGATGAGCCAACAGGCCTCGGGATTTCGCTGGCTAGCCGAGGACAGCCTCATGCACAGTTGAAGATTTTTGCCAACCGATTCGCGTGTTCGCTTTCGCGCTCGAAGGCGCGGCGGACGGCAGCGAACGACTCGGCAAGCGGAAAAATCTCACGTGTTACCAGCAAGTCGTCATCTTCCGCCCCTACCGGGTGCCAATATACACCCTCTGCCGTAATTGTGACTTCGGGCACCAAATCGGCCCGATTGACCGCGACCCCTTGAGTTGCTGAGCCACGCAGTGCCATCCGGCGGATCACCCGGTCTTCCGTAGCAATCTGCTCCCCATCGAGGAATTCGCGGAACTCGTCAGCCTCAGCATCGCTCGAGACGGTCGCCGCCAGTCGCACTCGAAAGCCTTGCGCCCGAGCACGCTGTACACCTTCCCGGGTGCGCGTCCATGTTCCGGACCCGCGGTGCAGATCGTGCCGCTCCGGCGTAGCGCTGTCCAAGCTAATCTGCAGGACAATTCGACCCTGGGGCAACCCTCGCAAACTTTCAATCCGCCGTCCGGTGAATAGCATTCCGTTGGTCAGCACTATGGTCGGTGCGGCTGCGGCGCAAGCAGCGAGGATCTCGCCAATGTCTTCCAGCAGAAACGGCTCGCCTCCGGTCACGAAGATTTCCCTGACGTCAAGTTCCGCCGCTTCACGAGCGATTCGCTGTACCCGCGTGAGCCCTAGTTCCCTTCGCGGCGCACTCGGTGACGAACGCACACAGCAGTAGTCGCAACTTAAGTTGCAGTCGAAATTCGTATAGAGCCAAAGCCGCGAGCCCACCGGCCGATTGTCTTCGGCGGGCGCGGCAACTGCGCCGCACCGGATCACCCAGCGAGCGCGGCCCGTTTGGGTACTGGATTCAAGCAACGAATTCCCGGTGAACCTGCACCACGTCTCCAACTCGGCGCCAACTCCTGCTTCACCGGTAATCGCGACCAAATCGCCGGAGCGGCTGCGGCGGAGTGCCGCGATCAACTCTGGCAGCAGGCCGGAAGCAAACGTCTTGGCTCCCGCATCGAGTTCAATATTTGCCTTCATTATTCGCACGACACTGATATTATAGCGCCCTCCGGCGTGGGCCCGGGCAACTTGCGCCCTCGTTTGCAGATTCGCATGTAGGGCTGCGACAGTGATGATGACCAATCCTACCGAACCACGAGACATAAATCCGGCTCGTGAACTCCCCAAAGGCGAAAGCGCGTGCACTACCATAGTGATTGCGCCGCGATTAAGTTGTTCATGGACAGGAGCATATAGTCACGCTGTAACTTGACGAGTGCATTGGAATCGAACAGTGGGAGAATCATCATGACAATTACCACGACCCAACCGCTAGACAATGCATTCCAAGTGGCCGACCAACCTCATGCACGAATAGGGCTCGCTTTGGTACGGCTCACGATTGGCGCAATGTTTGTGTGGGTCTTCTTCGAGAATCTGGGGAAGGGCCTCTACAAGCCTGCGGGTTACGCTGACCTAATCAACGGTTACATTGAGAACAGTAGCGCTCCCGCCGCGTGGAAGAGTGTTATGGCGCTCGCGGCGAATCACGCATCCATGGCCGCGCCACTTCAGGGAGTAACAGAAATCTCGCTTGGAGTACTGCTGGTGCTCGGCCTTTTTACGCGTCCGGTCGCGCTCGTCGCTTTTGCCTTCCTCACCAGCCTATGGGTCTCGGAGTGGGGAACGGCGTGGATATGGGAGCTGCTAGTTCCCGTCCTGGCCTCGCTCGCATTGGCCATAGGGGGAGCGGGCCGCACGTGGGGTGTTGATTCGTTGTTGGCGCACCGTAATCCATCTTCACTCTTGTGGTGACTTGAGTCGAGGTCGAGTGCGCCTGCGACCTGGTTGTAGGGCCCACGTACGACGGCGGCTATTACCTTGTCGGTACAAAGGCGTCCTATCCAGATCTGTTCGCCAGTGATGGGATGGGAACTGCAAATGCGTTTGAGGCGTTGCTGACGCGCGTCCGTGCGCTAGGGCTTTCGGTACATCAGACCGATCCGTTCTACGACATCGATGTGGCGGCAGATCTCACTCAGCTTGCGGATGAACGGCAGCGCATTCCGGGGAAGGCGCCAAGAACAGCTAAGTGGCTTTCCGAGTGGACAAGTGCGGGACGCGAATAAAGGATTTCCGTGGAAAAGGTGGTTCCGATCTTTCGTGGCTATATCCGACTCCTTAAGACTCATTGGCCCCCGTGGCTGTGTCACGCTAGGCCTTGCAGCGCTGGCGGCAGGGTTGACGGCTATCTTCCGTTGGGTCGCGCGGCAGCCGGACTTGGACGCACACATGCCGGAATTCATCGGACTCCTGCTGCTTGCAGGCATCCTCTACGTGATAGGCGTGTTTTGCGTCGAGTGGTTTCGGCTAGGAGCAACCGCTCTTCTCATCGTCCTGGCGAGTGCCGTTTTGTTTCGCGTCACTCTGCAGCCGTTCCGGTTGACGCCTTCTGACGATGTCTATCGCTACCAATGGGATGGCCGGGCGCAACGAGCACACCTAAATCCATACGTCGCATTTCCCAATTCGCCGGATTTGGATCGGCTGCAAAATCCCGACCACCCTGAACCGCCCGGTGAGGAGACTCCGACCATTTACCCGCCTCTGAGCGAATTGGCGTTCAGGTTCATCGAAACAGTGCCCGGATACAAACGGGTCTCGACGACCCTCGATCTGGCGAGCGCTGTTGTACTGATGCTTCTGCTGGCCGCGATGAAACAGCCTTTGCATCGTGTGCTTGCCTACGCATGGAACCCCGCCGTGCTCATTTCGTTTGCGATGTCCGGCCATTTTGATTCGCTCGCCATCGTCACATTCTTGGTGGCGCTCTTTTTTCTTGTGACGAATCGCTCGGCGCTTTCGATGGGTGCGCTTGCACTGTCGTTTCTGTCCAAGTTCTTCCCGGTGTTGCTGTTGCTTACTTTCCTGAAACGTGTGCGACTTGCTCATGTAGGCTTCTTCGCATTCTTGGTATTCGCATTTTATCTTCCGTTTTTGGGCGCGGGCTTGCATCTATTGGATGGCGCAAGGAACTACGCACGAGATTGGGTGAACAACGCCAGCCTCTTCCACCTGTTGCGTTTTGTTACGGGGTCGAGGGCCGGCGCCGAACTGGTCGCGGGCTTGATCGTGTTAGCGACGATTGGCTACTTAGCGAAGAGGCGGGCGGCGCCGCTGTGGTCGAGTCTCGTTCTCACGGGAGGAGTGCTTCTGCTGTCGCCGACTGCCTATCCCTGGTATTTCACTTGGTCGATCCCATTTTTGTGTTTTTACCCAAGCGCCGCATGGCTGCTCATGAGCGTGACCAGCGTCTTGGCCTACACTCCTGCAATCGCCTACGGAGCAGGGGAGCCGCTCAAGAATTCTCTCCTGATGTTGTCACTCGAATACGGCCCCGTCTACCTTTGGCTGGCCTACTATTGCTGGGCCGCGCGCAAGACGGGGCTATCTCCGGGTCTACAGGGGGTTGAGCTTTCGACGGGTAATATGCAACGCTAATTGGCCGAATGGGCACTCTCGCTTCTCACGACACGTCGAGTTAAGAAGAAGATTTCCAAGAAATGCGGGCTGCATCGCTTCTTGCCTTGGCATCGCTAGGCAAGCTTCCGTAGCCTCGGTTGCCACGTTCCGCCCTCGGTGGAATCTACGGAGCGTATTTCGTTTATCCGATTCGACCGGGGATCGTGGATGCGAGTGTTCGATTTGCTCAGGCGTCAAAGGAGGCTGGCGTCGAAATCATCGTCAACATGTCGCAAGAGTCGGCACGCGGAGACTCTCAAATCCATGCAGCACTAGCGCACTGGCTATCGGAGCGTGTGTTTGACTGGTCCGGGGTGCCCGTCAGCCACATCAGACCGACACTCTTTTCGAAAACAACATGAATGGATGCTTTTCTCGCGATACGGTAACATACGAGTCGCTCCGGTGCGTGAAGAAGGGAATTTCTTTGGACATCGAAAAGCCGGAATGGCTCGGACAGATGGAGGGCATCCTCGAGACGCTGAATGAAGGCGTGCTCATTTCGGACGATTGTGACCGCGTCCTCTTCGTCAATTCCGTTTTCGAGGAGATGACTGGCTTCCCCCGCCATGCAATCACAGGCCGCGACGCTGTCCGCGAATATTACAGTCCCGAGGATCACGCGGTCCTTCAGGAGTACCGCAACAAGACCCGCCAGATGGGCCGCGGCCGTCATGAATTCTTCCTTCCCAGAAAAGACGGCAGCCGCCTACCGGTGGTAATCAACGCACGTGCACTCAAGGACCCTGATGGCCACCAGTTTGCCATCGTCACCTTCACCGACATATCCGAACAGAAAGACGCCGAAGCGCGGCTTCGCACAGCGATCAAGCTGCTGGAGGACCGGCAAAAAGAGATTGATGAAGACCTCGTGCTCGCAGCACGCGTGCAGCAAAGTCTCTCGCCGAAATCAATGGTGTGGAAAGGGATGCGTGTGGAGACGCATTACCATCCGGTCCGCGCAATCGGCGGCGATTTGGGCCTGGTCAGTCCGCAGGGCGATAATCATCTGAATCTGCTCGTGTGCGATGTTTCCGGACACGGTATCGGCTCTGCGCTCGTTGCCAATCGCATCTACACAGAGACTGTGGCGAAGTTGCGCAGCACGGCGCCGCTCACAAACGTGCTGGAGCACTTGAATCGCTTCTTAATGCAGGAAATCAGCAGCAACACGACTTTCTGCCTTACGATGGCGGCGGCACGCGTGGAACGCAGCGGTCGCCACATGACCTTCGCAGGAGCGGGGCATCCTCCTGCCATGGTTGTCCAACCGGGCGCCGAACCGCGACTTCTGGCCTCGAACAGCATGGTACTCGGCGCCTTACCCGAGGCCGTTGGCACGGAAGCCGCTATCGAGGTGGACATCGAACCGGGTGATCGCATCTTTCTCTACACGGACGGCATCACCGACGTCTTTGACGCCCGCGGCGAGATGCTGGGCGTAGAAGGTATGCGGAACTTTGTAC